>Ga0187780_10000313_pt1 | contig 36914 bp, 38 predicted proteins | sample 1015_Q2_SP10_20__FD_132429 | JGI IMG/M metagenome (GOLD analysis project Ga0187780, IMG submission 132429) | Tropical peat soil microbial communities from peatlands in Department of Meta, Colombia - 1015_Q2_SP10_20_MG | ecosystem: Environmental > Terrestrial > Soil > Wetlands > Peat | place...
CAACGTTTTTCGACGACCTGCAACCACACCAGATCGGCCGCCGAGCGCGAGTTGGGGTGCGGCCGGTAGTCCCACCGGTCGGCAGGAACTGCCCTGAATGTCTTCAAGAAAACCGGATACTCGTCTTCCCAGCAACGAATAAAAAAGTCCCGATTGGTCACGACTATTCTCCTGATTCAAAGATTCACGCGACGCATCAAATCCTGAAACCGTGGCTCGCCCCGCAGGGAACTCCAATCCAAGTCCACACCCAGATGGACCATGGCTATGAGGTGCTCCTCGTAGGCCCTCTCCAGCCAATCCAAGGCATGTTCTTTGTCGCCGGCGTGCGCGTAGAGGCGGGCAATCTGGGTGGGTTGAACGTAGGTGTAATGGGACCGCTCGACCAGTGTCTCCGCTGCCACATACATCGCCCCAGAGTAGCCGGCATCGGCATACCCGCGTTGTAGGGCTTGCACAACTTCCTTGTCTCCCAACGCCTCAAAAAACGTCTCCGCTGCTTCCACTGCATCATCGTGCATTCCCTTTCCGTAGTACGCACCCCATAGACGCAAGTGCGCCGCCGGAAGAAGGGGCTCACTGGTGAGCGCCTTGCGCAGCTCGGCGATGGCTTCGTCATAACGGCACAAATAGAGCAAGTGCCAGCCATAGAAGCATTGATAAAAGAAATTGAGCGGGTCCAGCTCCAGAGTCCGTCCGACGTGCTTCTTCCATTCCTCGGGATGTCCCCGCGAGATCGCCAAGTCCGCCAAGAAGAAGTGGGCATCCACAGAGTTGGGGGTGAGTTCGGTCGCACGTTTGTATTCTTTCGTCGCCTCGTCCCAGTTCCATTCCGCAGCTCTGATCATGCCCATGCTTATATGCGCTTCGGCGAGCGAATCATCCAGCTCAATCGCTTTCAAGGCAGCGGCCTTTGCCTTCGGGAATGCCTCACGGGGTGGTAGAAGCCCACAGTCGCTGCGGGAACACCACACGCTAGCACTGCCCACATAGGCCAAGGGGTCGCTAGGGTCTTTTGCCAAGCTGACCTCGAAATACTTCAGCGCTGTATCCAAATGCTCACGCGAGAGTTTGTACCAGTGAAAGCGGCCCTTGAGGTAGGCTTCATAGGCGCCGGCGTTGACTCGTCGTGCGTCAGCCAACCGCTTTGCCTCCTCCGGCGTGATCGCAACCTGAATCTCGCGGGCAATGGCGCGTGCGATTTCGCTTTGCACCAGGAGCACGTCCTCAAAATCCCTGTCGTAGCTCTCCGCCCACAGATGAGTGTCGCTGGCAGCATGGATGAGCTGGGCACTGATGCGTACACGCGGACCGAACCGCATGACTGACCCTTCCACCACGGCATCGACATTCAGCTCCGTGGCAATTTGTGGCAGCGGGGTCTCAGTTCCCTTGTAGCGCATCACCGAAGTTCGAGAAGTTATCTTCACAGCTCGGAGTTTGGCCAGGTTGCAGATTAAGGTCTCGGTCATGCCGTCGGCAAAGTATTCCTGCTCCGGATCGTGCGAGAAATTGTTCAAGGGCAGCACTGCCAGCGACCGGATACGTCTCGAACGTGCACGCTTGCGAGGAGCTCCGGCTCTGATGCTGGCCGATGATGTAGGTGAGATCAGCCGACGCAGGTCCACGTGTAGTTCTTTCGCTGACTGATAGCGATCCTCTGCGTCTTTTTCCAAGCACTTCAAAATGATGTCGGCCAGACGCGCTGAAAGCCGGGGCCGCAAGCGCTGGGGCGAGTTGGCGTGACCGTGAAGGATCTGATCCGTCAGCACCGCCGATGTCTTGCCCTCAAAAGGAAGGCGCGCCGTGGCCATTTCGTACAGCACCACGCCTGCGGCCCACACGTCGCTGCGCGCATCCACCCTCTCGCCTCTTAACTGCTCCGGTGCCATGTATGGCAGGGTGCCAGCGATGGCGCTGGTCTGGGTCAGGATTTCGGTTTCGGCATCCCCACTCACCGGCTGCACCAGCCGGGCTAGACCGAAGTCGAGAATCTTCAGCCTGCCGTCGGTAGTGAGCCGCAAGTTCCCGGGTTTCAAGTCACGATGAATTACGGCTTGCTCGTGAGCAGCGGCCAGCCCTTCCGTCAATTGCACACCGAGTCGAGCTACTTCTTTTTCCGGCAATGGCCCCGCTGCGAGCTTTTCGCTGAGGGTTGTTCCTGGAACATACTCCATCACCAGGAAGTCCACTCCCGCCTGGGTGTCGAAGTCGTGGACCGTGGCGATGTTGGGATGGTTCAGCCGGGAAAGGGTCAGGGCTTCATTGCGGAAGCGTCTGCGCGAAGACTCGTCCGACAATATTCCGGATTGCAAAACCTTGATCGCTACTTCACGATTGAGGTGTTCATCGTAGGCCTGATAAACCTCCCCCATCCCTCCGGCGCCGATCTTCTCGGCGATGCGGTAGTGGCCCAGCGTTTGGCTGACAAGCACGTCCTGGCCAACCGCTTGAGGCGCCATGAGGAAGCTCCTCCTAGCCCTCACCCCCTCAGCCAAATCGTAGGCCCGGTGGGAACCCTAGTCAACGTAAACGATCAGATAACCGGCGCGAACCTTGCCTGAATGCGCCAACGTGACGGCATAGCGGGAATACGGAAACCTGGGCTAAGGGTTTTCGTGTCCCTCGGATCTGAACCGATCAAGCGTTGATAGACAAGTAAGAAGATGGTTGATCTAGGACGGTAACACGGAGCGCCGGGACCCGGATCTCCCCCGGCAAACTTCAGCAATTCCCCAGGTCTCGAAGTCTCGGGACCTGGGGTGCTGATCAGTTGCAGTCGTTCTTTAGCCAGGGGTACGTGTTACCTAGAGCGTCGTTGTGTGCGTTGCAGGGCACCGTGCTCAAATAGGTCCAAATGGCCTCAAGCTGATGGTCTGTCATGTGCCTATACAGGGGCCAGGGCATAACCTGCAGCCGGCTGCCGTCGACGGGCGGGAGGTAGCAGTTGTCGGTGACATCGCCGCTGCAATTCAGGTGCAGTTTGTCGAAGTCACGACCGGTCCGCATGATTTTGATGAAGCGGCGGAGGTCATTGCCGCCTTCGGGGTTACCGGTCTTATCCGGCGTTAGGTTGCGCGAAATGATGGTCGGGCCGAGTCCGGCGCCGCCGAACAGCGGGCTGTTTGGGTCCTGGACGATCCCCGGACCCACACTGCCGAAGTTTTGCCCGCCATTCAGGTAGGTCGTCTGGTTGTACTTCGCAGGTCTGTACTTCCGAGGTTTTTCGGGATTGAGCGGGAGAAAATAGGGATTGTACGCCGGCAGATATTCGTTAGCCGGATCCGACCCATGGCAGCCGTTGCAGTCCGCTTGCGCGTTGACGATGAAGCTGCCCAGTCCGACCAGTTTTGGGTCCTTGCCAGTCATGTTGAGGAAGTCAGGGGCGATGCGCAGGCCGATTTCCACCAGGTCATCGTCCGAGTCGTGTTCATGGGCCTGCACCTTCACAGAACGCGCATGCATTGCGGCGAAGGCGATGATTCCCGCCGCGGATGTAGCCAGCGTGACTCTGACAATGCGTTCGGAAAAACTCATTTGCTAGCTCCTCCCCCAAACTTTAGGGTGCGAACTCTAGCACGAGACGGCAGAATTTCAATGGAGACTATTGACCCTGTGGCGAGGTGGTTAATCCCGCGGTAATGCTCTTCGGCGCTAGGCTCCGTAGCGGGCTCTGTACATCAGCCATCGCTCCCGCTCACGGTACCTCTGGGCGACTCCGTTTTTTGACCTGGATGTCCCTGAATGTCCCGGAGTTGGTGAGCACGACTTCCGGGGCAGACCGAGGAAACTATTAGTTCTCATTTTGAGTACGAGCAGGCTAGCAAGCCGATTCGCTTAGGACGTAGAAGGCGGGATAATAGGCCGAAAAGACCAGTGGCGTCAGCTCGAAGTCGCCGCCCTCCTGATGTTCCACTGGGCCGATCTCTCGAGCACGGGGAGCCATCTGTCAAGATCATTTGCCAGAACACCTCAGAGAACCCAAGCCCCGGGATACACAACTGGGAGTGTCCGCTTCTGTGGGAACGGATGCGAACCCACCGACCGAAGGTGACGGCCCAGCAGTTGCTGACTCCTGGGTAGCGGTCGAAAAGCGGAGACAAGCTTCGGGTCGTATCGGCTTATTGGGCTCGCTGAGCCAACCAGATAATCAAAGCTGAAATCAAAAGCTGACTAGGTAAAGGGGATCGCCGACGCGGAGGATCTTTCCGGCTTCAGCGAGCGCGACACGCGTGTTCACGGCCAGGCGGTAAAAGTGGTCGAAGCGCTCCTGCGTGGCCCAGGCGGGCAACGTGTCGCGCCGCAGATCGCTGAAGCGTTTCTGAAACGCGGTGATGTCCACACCGGTGTGCGAGTCGCGGGGCGGAACGCTGCATCGTGCGCACGGGTTGCTCCCCTCAAAGTTCACTTCGGCGATGCGGAATCGCACCGCATAGGTTTTCGCCGCACCGAAGAGGCGATCCTCCCAGAACGGCGGCATCCGGTCGCGCGATCCGGACGTGCCATCGACAGCGTCGATCTCGAGCGTGGTGCGAAAGCGCCGCCGCGCTTCCTCGATATCGATCTCTGGGAACCAGTCGCACAACGCTCGCAGCGTCGCCGTCGACACGATCGTCGGGCCGTTCGCGATGGCATCGTCGGGGAAACCGTTGCGCGAGTGCCGCACCAGAATCTTCTGCTCGAAGTAAACGCTGAACCATTCCGCGGCGTCTTCGGTGTCATCTGGGAACGCGAAGTCGCGTGCGGGGATTTGGCGGTTGTCGCTGGGAGCGGACAGGGTCACGCGGCTCAGGTCTGGAGCGAACGCGGCGCGAATCCGCAGAATCGCGGGCGTGCGCTTGCCGTTGACCCAGCGATTGTCGACCGTGTATAGCGCCCACGCGCGATCGTGCTCCAGCCCGCCGGATGGCCCGACGCGCGCCTCCGGCACCGAGATCGGGTCGAGCGACTTGATCGGATGCAGTCGGATGTTCGCCAGGCGAGCTTCAGTGCCCGCGGTCATTACAGAGAGTCTAGCAGGCGAGGCGTCAGTGGGCCGGGTATGCGTATCAGCGAACTTCTCGGCTCTTCCGTGTCAACCGATACAAAAGAGAAGGACTTAGACCGTATCGACCATACCCTCTACACGTCGGACTCCTCAGCGGCATAGGCGAGGACGCACTTGCACTCATTGCTCAGGGGCAGGTCGACCGAGGTGGGAACCTTTTTCTCGGATCGTGGTGCGGCCTAAGATCTGCAAGTCTTTCACCATATTCTCCGCCCGAGCCGCGCTGGCTTGCCTAAGGGTTGTGACAGCGAGGCGTTTCGCTCCCCATTGGTCGCTCCACCTTCGTGCTGAAATCTCCCCCACTAACTCAATACCTCTGCCTAATAAACCGGTGTAAACTTGTCCGGATTCGAAGGCCCGAAGCGCTGAAACTCCCTCCAGCGGGCACTCTCAAAAACGTTTAGAACGTGCGGTTCTGGTTCGATGTTTGGTTCAACCACATCTTCCAGGAGTGGTCACGCAGGAGGATTCATGACGCGAAGGTTTGCAGCACTCTCGCTCGCGCTCGTGGCGATGATTATCGTCTCGAGTTCTGTTTGTGCGGCGCAGTCGCAGTTACTGATGACGCGCCACGTCCATGACGCAGTCCGCAACGGGTTGGCTCCGTCCGTCGGGCGCCTCCCGACCACGCAGGTCATGCGCCTGGTACTGGTCCTGCCCTTGCGGCATCAACCAGAACTCGAAAGCTTCCTCCAGGAACTCTACGATCCTTCCAGCCCTGACTACCGGCACTTCCTTACCGTCGAAGAATTTACCGCGCGATTTGGTCCCAGCCAGGAGGACTACGATGCCGTGATTCAGTTCGCGAAAGCCAACGGCCTGTCCGTGGTGGGTACCTCGCGGAATCGTATGAACATCGATGTCCAGGCGTCGGTCGCCACTATCGAGAAAGCTTTCCACGTAACGATGGGCATTTATCAGCACCCTGCGGAAAACCGCACTTTCTACGCCCCGGACCGCGAGCCGACAGTCGACCTGCCCTTCGCGCTCTGGCACATCGCCGGACTGGACAATTACTCGCTCCCGCGTCCTCTGGTGCGGCGCGCCAATAAGGCTCACCTAAGGTCCAACGCAACCACCGGCTCCGGTCCAAGCGCCTCGTTTCTCGGCAGCGATATGCGGGCTGCCTACTACGGCGGATCTCTGACCGGCAGCGGCCAGTCGCTCGGTTTGCTGGAGTACTACGGCACGGATTTGGCCGACTTGAACACGTATTACAGCAACGTGCATCAAACGAATGCCGTCCCCATCACCCTCTTGTCCACGGACGGAACCTCCACGAGTTGCGTATATCCCAGCTGTGACGATACCGAACAGACACTGGATATGACTCAGGCGCTCGGGATGGCGCCGGGTCTGTCGAGCCTGGTGGTTTACGTGGGGTCGAGCGATGCGGCGATCTTCAACGCCATGGCAACCGCGAATCCGCTCAATGCGCAATTGAGCTCTTCTTGGACTTGGTTCCCGGCTGACCCCAGCACCGACAACCCTTACTTCCAAGAGTTCGCGGCGCAGGGTCAGAATCTGTTTCAGGCGGCCGGGGACGGTGGCGCGTGGAACTCATCGTCCATGATCTACCCTGCGGATGATGCGTTCCTGACCTCGGTCGGCGGCACGTCCTTGACTACTCAAAGCGCCGGCGGACGCTGGTCTTCGGAAACCACCTGGGTCGACGGTGGCGGCGGCATCTCGCCGGATGGGTACGCGATTCCCTCCTGGCAAACGACCGCGGCCAGCAGCTGCTCCAGCTGTTCCACGACCATGCGCAACGGCCCTGACGTATCGGCCAACGCCAATTTTACCTTCTACGTCTGTGCCGACCAGAGTGGCTGCACGGCCAATTACTACGGCGGGACCAGTTTCGCCGCTCCCATGTGGGCCGGCTACCTTGCTCTCGTAAATCAGCAGGAAGTCGCCAACGGCAAGCTAACGCTCGGCTTTATCAATCCAACCCTGTACACAATTGGCTCGGGCGCGAGCTACAGCACTGCCTTTCACGACATTACCAGTGGCAGCAACGGCTATTCCGCAACCACGGGCTACGATTTGGCCACCGGATGGGGAAGCCCGAATGGATCCGGCCTGCTCAACACCCTTGTTGGAAGCTCCTCTCCCAGCTTCAGCCTGTCCGCCTCGCCCTCTTCGGTGACGGTAGCGCAGGGCCACTTGGGAACCTCCACGATCACCAGTACAGTTACGGGCGGCTTCAGCGGGGTCATTGCCTTGTCTGCGACAGGCCAGCCAGCGGACGTGACCGTGGGCTTTAGCCCAACCTCGATTACCGGAGCCGGAACCTCAACCATGACCATTACCGTGGGCTCATCCACGGCTACCGGGACTTATACGATCACGGTCAAGGGAACCTCGGGCAGCAGCATCGCTACCACCACGGTCTCGCTGAAGGTAACCGGGACGAATCCCAACTTCACCATCAGCGCGTCGCCCTCGTCCCTTAGCGTTGCCCGGGGCAGCTCGGGCCACTCCACCATCACGACAACCATTTCTGGCGGCTTTAACTCGGCGGTTGGCCTGTCCGCGAGCGGACAGGGGTCGCGCGTCACCGTAAACTTCAACCCGAGCTCGATTGCGACACCAGGTTCTGGTACATCGACCTTGACGGTCACTGTGAGCAGAAGAGCCACGCCCGGAACCCGCACGATCACGATTACGGGCACAGGCGGGGGTCTGACGTACACGACAAAGGTAACTCTTACTATTCACTAGTAGCGGCCCCCGGCAGGTCATGGCAAGATGGAAAAGCCCGGGCTCGACAGTCCGGGCTTTCTTCTCGTTATCCGCCTGTGTCCATCCACTCCACCATCGAATTGCATCCGCTAAGGTGCGGCCGCCCGCGACGTACAGCGTTGCACCGATGGCCCCCGCGCAAGCACTGTCCCGTCCCATGGGATCGCCCGTCAGGGACGTCCAAGAATTCGAGGACCCGCTGTAGCCTTCGTTGTCGCCAGGGTCACCTGTGCTGGTGTGTGTCCGTCAGCGGCCACGATTGTAGTTCCTAGCGTGCCGACCGAAACAAACGACTTCGCAATCAGCATAGGCGCCTGGCAGCGGTCCTTGGGCGGCAACAATACTACTACTACCTACCCCTGTGTTTGGGATGAGGCTTAGGTCCACCCGCGTGGGGTCAAGGGACAGTTGTGTCTCCAACCCCGCGCCCCGCGCAAATTTTCACATTCCCATCCGAGCGCAATTGAGGGGTCCACGGACTCTGGCTTGGTCTTCATCTGCGGCCGGGAACTTCGAAATAGACGCCGCGCTCGTCGTTCAGCTTGCTGGTGGCGGCGAGGTCGATATCCATCAATGGAATCTTCTTGATGTGATCGCCGAAGATCCAGAGCGTCTCCCCAACGATCGCATAGTTCTTGACTTCCTCGATGTGCTTGTCGGGGTAGACCAAGATGGTGGGCAAGTCGGTCCTGGTTGACGCATCGGCGTGCGGCTGAGGCGCGGGCGGAGTCTGGGGCGCTGGAGGCTGCAACGCTGCCATTTCGCGCTCCTCGCGCAGGCGCTGGACTTCCTGCCCCAGATCGTCGATCTGGCGCATCACTTGCTGTTGAAAGTCGCGCTGGGATGAGTCGTCGTAGGAGGAATTATCCCAGAATATCGGATAGTAGCCCCCATAGTATCCGCCGTAATTCCAGGGATAACCGTGGTATCCGTAATACCACCACGACGGGTAGGTGTAGACGTGAATGTGGGTGTAAGAGTGGCTGAAGCCCGGATTGCTTCCGAAGTGGGCCGGACTTCCGGAATGCGGATGAGCGCCGAAGTGCGGGCTGCCGCCGAAGCGAGACGGGGCGTGAACACCCGCCCAATAAGGTCCGCGGGAAACCGGAACAGGTGCGCCCGCGGGATGACCTGCTGACATGGCGGGCCGGGAGAATCCTGCTGGCGCTACGGATCCGTGGAATGCGCCGCCTCTCTGAGCCTGGCACAGCGAAAGGGCTAGAACCAACACAAACGCCGCAAGGAAGGCGGGGCGACGCATAGCTAGATTATAACGCCGTTCCGTGCGGCCGGCCCGACGGAGGCAAGCCCCTAGACCAGGTCCGGGACCTCTCCGTTACGTGCGGATGGGAATGTGAAGATTTGCCCTGGCCGTGCTCGGGCCCTGGCTACGACCGCGACTCGTTCATCATGGCACATGTTGGAATTCTGCCCGCGAATTAGCCCACCAGTATGCACACCTCGCCAGGCTTAGCTCCACACCTCGGACAAGACTACCTGACGCTTCGCGCACGCTAGGCCCCTAGGAGAGCGCAGGATCGCTCGGGTATCCAGTGCTACCCCGATTGCGACCCCAGCTCGTCTATTTGCGTAAGAAACGGCCTGTTTGACCCTCGCAACGGATCACGCAGCGTCCAACGAGTGTGCAACGAATTCGCAGTGATTAGGCTACCCGTAAAATGCCGCCTGCATTCCGCGACACAGTCGAGGCATGCTGGTAATTTTGATAGTTGACCACCCCTCATCGGGCAGGCAAAATCCTTTGAAAAGCCGCGTTGCCATGAATTCAGACATTATCAGACGTGTCCTCTTTCGGACGTGTGACGACGTAGCGCGGAACTACAGTTTGTACATGGCAGCTGCACTCTCGTATTACTTTGTACTGTCCTTGTTCCCCGCGCTGATTTTGTTGTCGGGAATGGTGGCGTACTTGCCGGTGCCTAATCTCCTCGATCAGGCTTTAGGGTTTATGGCGCATTTGTTGCCGTCTGACAGTATGGGCCTGATCCGCAGAGTCTTGACTGATGTACTTACACCTAATCACAAATTTGTTCTTTCCTTCGGAATCCTGGGCACTCTGTGGACCATTTGGTGCGGTTTTGCGGCAACCATCCAAGCGCTGAACATGGCGTATGAGGTTAGGGAGGTTCGTCCGTTTTGGAAAACTGGTCTCCTTGCGGTCGGGTTGGCATTGACAACTGGATTCTTAATATTGGTCGCTCTCTCCGTGATGGTAGTGGGGCCACAGTTTGGCGAGTGGCTCGCCGGCAGGGTTCACCTTTCCGCATTCTTCGTTCTGCTTTGGCCATATATCCGTTGGACAATCGCAGTCGGATTTGCGGTCCTGGCAATCGAGGTGCTCTACTTTCTCGCGCCCAACGTAAAACAGCGCTTCCGCGCTACGTTGCCGGGCGGAGTGTTTGCGGTGGCGTGTTGGATTGGGCTGTCTTCTCTATTGGAGGAATATTTTCGGTACTTCGGGAGGTTCAATAAGACGTACGGAACTTTAGGCGCGGCCATAGCACTGATGGTTTGGTTGTACTTGACAGGCTTTGCAGTACTGCTGGGCGCAACATTGAATGCGGAATTGGCCAAAATAGGCGAGGAAGGCAAGCCACCAGGAAAAGAGGAACCCGCAGCGATTACGAAACTAGATTCTGCCGCCTGAAGTTACCGGTTCTTAGCATTTTTTTTATGTAGTGTTATATCTTAAAGTAAGAGGAACAGGTCATCTCTTCCCACTGGAACGGTGGGCACCCTGCCTGGGAGCAGCGCCACGGGCGGTGCCAGGCAGATCAACAGGGATACGCAGCTTGCCTGTTACTTCGTTCCCTGGTCCGGCAGCGTCTCGTACTCAGTCCAAGCAAACTTCTTTGAGTCGTGTGCCCAGCCGCCGGTATTGCCTGAGCCCTGGCCGCCAAAGAAGGTCCTCACCGTCGTCAGGTCGGCGCCCTTCGCGCCCACGCCGTTTTCGAGGCGCAGCAGCTTGATCTTCATGCCGTCCCCGACGTACTGGTGGTCGGGATGATCCATCGGGTAGGAGATGGTGTAGAGCCACTTGCCATCCGGAGAGATGTGCGGGAACCAGTCCTGCGTGTCCCCGTTGGTGATCCTCTCGGCCAACTTGTCGTCCGGCCCAGCGCCATCGGCGGGCATGCGCCATCCATCCCACTTACCGGAACGGTTGGAGCAGAAGTAAACCCACTTGCCATCGGCGGCGTACTCAGGACCATCATCCTGCGCCTTGTTTGTGGTCATCAGCATCTCGCCGCTTCCGTCCGCATTGATGCGGTAGATATCGAAGTTGTCTCCGTGGTACTGGACGTAGACGACGTACTTGCCGTCGGGCGACCAGCCATGGAGCCAGCCCAGATGCACCTCGCGCGCATGGCTCCCGTCCATATTCATGATGAAGAGCGGGTTATGAATATCCGCGGCACTGCGAATGGTCTTCGGCAACGGCGGGATGAGACCGGTGATGGCGATCTGCGTGCCGTCCCACGAGAGCGCGTGGTCGTTGGTGGCCATCATCTTCTGGCTCACCCGGATCTTCTCCGGATTCCCCGCCGTGGCGCCACTCACAGGAATGCGATAGAGGTCGCCGCCCATGTCAGAGACGATATACTCCCCGTCCGGGGTCCAGTTGGGAGCGTGCCACTCTCCCTCGACGGTGAAGATGGTCTCCGTGGTCTTCTTCTGTACGTCATAGATCACAAAGTGTGTGCGGTATTTCGGCCGCGGGGCAACAGCACCGGGCTGGGTGGCATTCTGCGCGGCAAGCGTGGTGACCGCGAAAAGCAGTCCCACGCACAGACCCGAAAGCAGCATAAGAGCGCAGCGGAGTGACTTCACGGTGAACCCTCCTGGGTCGTGAATGCGATTGTCGTGACGCATGGTCAATCCAGTCTATGCTTTGTAGCAACGACGTTGAGGCATCAAAGAAGCCAGCCTTTCTCAAATTGAGCCGCAACCAATCCAGGAAAGCGCATCCACATATGCAACAGGCGGCGTGAGATTCCCCGGCTATAATGCGCCCACGCTAAATCTGGTCCTGCAGATGGCTGTGCAGGGCTGCCCCACAGAGGGACCGCCTCCTCGAAGCGTGCGGTCCCTCTTTTAATTCAGCGCATCCGTGGGACACCAGTTTAGACAGCAAAAACTCAGCGCGACCCGCCCAGGTGCGCTAGCATCTGAACGGAGCTCAACCACATTCAGGCCGACAGAGGCGGGCAAACATGGCTGAATCGGTGAAGCACATCCCCTGTCCCAGCTGCGGTACTGAACTGAAAGATACCCGCGAACCTGTCCTCCAGTGCTGGTTTTGCGCACACGTATTTCTGGCTGACTGGCAGGAGCGCAAACACAAGCGCAGAAAACGGAAACCAAGGCGGAAGGCGGCATGAGGCTGCGTGAATCAACGAAAGAGCGGGAGGCAGATTATGAAGGAAGTTCCTCCCACTGCTAGGCGACGGGCTGAGTGTTGTACGGTTCGGGTCGGTCCCCGTCGGCGTTATAGCAGAGCCTGGAGCACAGTTCGCGAAAAGGCAACTAGGACTTCTACCAGTTGACTCTCCCTGCCACTACGCTAGAGTCCACGATGGCGTCGGCGGATTGAGGCCCGTTGACGCTGACCAACGACGTACCGCGAGGGCGGGGTTTTCGGGAACTCCGCCCTATTTTTTGCCCTGCTGGCGGGTGCATGCACCAACGTAACCTCAGAGCCTCATCTCCGTGGTGCTAGATTGTCCTCGTTTCCGTTTCCGAAGACGCAACTCCCCCTGGGGCGGGCCCGCTAAGCTCGCCCCGATTTTTCTTTAGTTTAGATGGCCATTGCCCTAGTGATTATAGTCTTGGGGTGATATCGCTGCTAGGCTGTTGCGGAATGCACCATGATGGATCACGATGAGATCGCCAGCATGCTCCTCGCCCGGCTGTTCAAAGAGGTGGAGAATTTCACCGCTGGTAGCGTGATCGATAGCGACCCAAAGGGCGATGAGATCTGGAATCGATTCCTCGAGCAGCTGAGAGATGGTAAGCCGTCCACCGCCAGTAGCAGCAAGAGGGGCACGAATGCAGCTTCCGCTGGTCGGTGAAACGTCTCAGGACAGCCTCGTACTCTAGCTTTAGTCAGCCGAAAATCAAGCCCAACAAGGAGATTGAGATGCCCTGCAGGTCGTGCCAGTCAGACAATCGGGGTGCGTTTCAGAGCGAAATCAGCATCCACCTTCCCGGACTCAATAATCCGCCCGTCTTGACATTTCCAAGCCTTCTGGTCTGTTTGGAGTGTGGTCACGCCGAATTTCGCATTGAGAAAATGGAATTGCGAGAGCTCGCCGCAGGCAGTGACGCACCCGCTGCCTTGTAGCCGTTGGCCGCAACCTCTGCCCAAACCATCCTCTAATCCGATCGAGAAATAGGGCGTAAGACTTGTCTCTCTCACGGATCCATATGATTTGCGTTCTTGAAGGAGCCGCATCGCATCCATATGGGTGATCGTCCGAAAGTCGCAGCAATTCCAGGAGTATTCACTCTCATGAAAGCTGCAGTCGTACCCGCCGTTAATGCCAAGTGGGAAGTAAAGCAATGGGACACGCCCAAAGCAGGACCCAATGAGGTTGTCATCAAGATTCATGCCAGCGGCTTTTGTTATACGGATGTGCACCTCACCCATGGCCTAATCCCCCTCCAGTTTCCCCGCATCCTCGGCCACGAGCCGGTGGGCGAGATTGTTGAAATCGGTCCCGGAGTGACTTCGCGCAAAGTGGGTGACCGCGTTGGGGTGGGTTGGGTGCAAAAAGGCTGTGGACGCTGCGAGTGGTGTCTGCGCGGCAAAAAAGAGCTGTGCCAGAGCGCGATTTCCACCGGGATTGGGCTGCACGGCGGTCATGCTGAGTACATGCTGGCGTATGCCGACGCCGCCGTGCCGATTCCCGAGGCTCTGAGCTACGAGCAAGCCGCTCCGATCTTCTGCGCCGGCTACACTGTCTGGAGCGGGCTGCGATTGGCCGATCCCAAGCCGCACGAGCGCGTCGCCGTCGTCGGCATTGGTGGACTGGGACATTTGGCGCTGCAATACTCCAAAGCCTCTGGCTTTGAAACCATCGCTGTGACCCAATCCAAGGACAAGGAGAAGATGATTCGCGAGCTGGGCGCTGACGAAGTTGTCGAAAACGGGGAGCAACTAATGGCTGCCGGCGGCGCGGATGTGTTGCTGGCGACCTCCAACTCCTGGGCCGCCACCGCCGAGGCTGCAAAGGGCATGCGTCCCGACGGCCGGATTATTCTCATGGGTGTCGGCCACGAGCCATTGAACTACACTCCCGAATTGATGTTTAGACGAGTGCGCCTGATTGGGTCGATGCAGAACGGTGTTGAGTATCTCTATGAAGCTCTCGACTACGCCGCAAAGGGCAAAGTTAAGGTCGTCGCAGAAACCTACAAACTGGATGACATCGGCAAGGCGTACGACCGAGTTGCCGAGGGTAAGGTCCGCTTCCGCGCTGTAATCATGATGAACTGATGTTCCCAGCTACTGATTAGGCTCACAATGGTCAAACGGAAATGCTGGGCTTCGGTGTGTTTTCGTGCCTCTGCGGAATGGCTCGCATCGCGACAGATTTGCTGGGATGGAACGCAGCGATAGAACAATGGTAGAGCGCAGCCTTTTCAGGGCTGGACATCTGACTCATTCCCTTGGGCTTGCTCTTGTGCCACTTGGAGCACCAATTTTTTGGGACACGAATGGACGGGTCAGTTGGCCCTGGGCAAGCCGAGGCAGAGGAGGCGTGGCCTTGCTCAGCAAAGCCATTGAGCTCACTGTTTAAAAGCTCGCGGTTTCGCTCTAGGTTACGGTCGAGGAAAAGACAGTCATTTAGAACTGGACGGCAAGATGGTGACTAAAGCAAAAGCAGCTTTGCTAGGAGCATCCGCCACCGCGGCTGTTACCGTCACGGCAGGAGGACTGGGTGCCTTGACCGGCGCCGTGTAGAGGCCATCCGCCTTGATTGTGCCACACGCGGTTCCCGAACAGCCTGTTCCGGAGACTTTCCAGATCACCTTTTTGTCAGTCGGCAGATTGGCTACGGCAAACTGTTGCCTTGCTCCGAGGGCAACATCAGCGAAAGGTGTGCAATCTGGGGTGCATTTCCTGGGTGTAGCGAACCTTGAGGTACCACCGTCGACACTCGGCCCGCAGTAGGAGTTCTAGCTCTGCTCGTTGGCCGATTCTCCGCCGACTTCCCATTGCTTTCCTCCTGGGCACCGACTGCTGCGTTCTGGCCTGCAGTCCTCGCGGTACGGCGGCAACTGGAGCATCATGTCAGTGGCTTCGCCGTAGGAAACGCCTCTAGCGGCACCCGGCTTAACAGCTCCTGTGCGCGGTCATACTTCTTTGCGTTAATTGTGCCTGCGAGATCGTGTGCGCAGGATATTCTCCCTAACGCTTGGGTCCACCTTGTAAGAGAAGATCGTCAGTCTGTGCCTAGTCCACTGCCGCAAGATGCCTCAATGCGGATTCCTGAAACTAGTAGCGTTTGCTCTCCTGATACATGTCAATCGTCGCTTATTTGCTCATCGTAAAATCGGCTTTCGTATTACCCGCTACGGTAACCAGTTTGGACGAGTTCTTCGCGCCCTCATGCCAAGCTACTACCGTGTACTGGCCATCGGGAACATTTGCGATCTTATAATTGCCATCCTTGTCAGTGATGGCGTGGTATGGAGTGGGGGTCACGATCAGGTAGCCGGCCATTTCTGGATGCGCGATGCAGAGCAGCGGCACCACGCCAACATCGTCAAACTTGAAGCTGCGGGTTTGACCCTGGGGCCATGTACCGAGGTTGTGTCCCAGCTTCTTGTTCCCGCTGATCGCGGACCAGTACACGTTGTGCGCAACCGGGTCGCTGTTCAAAAAGTCCACTGTCGTGCCCTGCTGCACCACCGTAATGTGGGGCCGAAACATAATCCTCTTTTGATCAATCACGGGCCTCTCCGTCGGGGCAGGGAACGTCTTTCCGGGAATGCCTTCCAGGTAGACTACGGACTCGCCGTTCACGCCTGAGACTTTTCCGCTTATCGTTCCCGCGCTTGCCGCGAGACTCAATGCTCCCACGACGGCCATGACTAACGTTAGATTGCGCTTCATCGTTTCTCTCCTCTATGTCGAAGCTCCCCTTAGTCTTACCAACAGGGTCTACCAAAGAAACCTGTTGGCCCTGCGATTCTCGATGGCGTTGGTAACGTATCACTACCACAGCAGCGGCCACCGCACAGTGACTTGGATCACGAACCTGTGGTGAGCGCTTGGGAACAGCGGCCCCGGTGGCTAAGTCGATCAAATGTACGGTTGGAAGAGAATCAAGCGCCTACAAAGCCGTAGGCCATCATTAGAAGCTACACTATCACGGAAATGTTTGCGAAAAATGCGAGGATAAGCCAGCGTGCCTGATAGGGTCGATAAGATCCGGACTAAGTCACGCCGGCGCCGGGCTAGACCCCCGAATTTCCAGTCATTTCCGTGCCCAGACCTGACTCACTCGCGCCAGCAGTAGCAGGGTCGAATCGTCCTGAGCTATCATCTGCATCTCGGTACAGATTCGCTCCAGTTCCTCTGACGTCGATGCGCCCGCGGACAGAATCGCCGGCGTCGCTTCCCGTAGCGTGATCTCCCAGAAACTCTTGGCCGGTCCACGGAGGACCACGACCTGTCTGACCAAAACCTCAGGGGTTGCGAACCCCGCTTGGTGAACCAATCGAGGTAGCTTAAGCCCCACGTACGAGTCGAGCCCGCGGCTCTTGTTGACGGCTTCACTGATCTCAACCAGCCGCTTGTACGCCCACGTGGGTGGTTCGGTGAAGATGCCACCATCGTCATGGTCCTCACAAACTAGAATGCCTCCGGGTTTGAGCAAAGCACGCATTTCTGCCAGTGCCCTGGCCGGTTCGGCAAGATGGCACATCAGGAAGCGCGAATACACCAGGTCAAACCCATCCCGCTGCAGTCCGGTATCGTATGCGCCCGCCACGTGAAAAGAAATGTTCCTCAAGCCGGCCTCGGCCGCGTCTCTCCGGGCCACAAGCATCTGCTCGCTGCTGAGGTCGACCGCTGCGACGAATCCGTTCGTACCCACGACGCGTGCCATCCATAGCGCGACCAAGCCGGTGCCACAGCCGACCTCCGTCACGCGCATTCCCGGCGCCAGGCCCGCCCGCTTGAGGACCTCGTGTGACTCTGGCCCGAAGATCTCATCCAGCAACTGCAGCCGGTTCGCCGCTTGCCGGCCGGTGGCCAGCATGTAGTCTCTTCGCGAAACAGACAGAGCCGCCTCCTCGTGGGTACCAGGTACCAAGGACCAGACTTGCATCTTACGATATGATGGAAATCGTAATCGGATAGCTTGCCGGCGACGGCCGGTCAGTGATAAGGCGGGATGCCTTCCTGCTCCCGCTCACTGCCGTAAGCCGAAGTAATCCTACTCACCTGCCACCGACTCTCAGCAGCCAGCCACTGCCGCGCTCGATTGCCAGGTTTCCTTGCGTCGAAACCAGCACGATCTCACCCACCGGATCCGTCCGCCCAGCGTGGGCGATCCTCACGTCTGGGTAGCCATACACGCCGCATGCATCGGTGGCGAACAACCAGAGCGCCTGGGGCTGAGCATTGTGATCCACTCCCGCTCGGCAAGGCGACCCCGGATCGTTGCGCATCTTCCCCAGCACTCCGTCCGGTGGGACAGGCGTCCCCACAACCTCCAGTCCTTGCGCCACCGGACCCCCTCCCCGGTACACTACATCTCCACCGATCTGCTCGGTGGTCCAAGCGCTCTGTGACGTGCCCCGGTCCGGCCCCGTCTTCGGAATCTGCGCATCCTCCACTTCCATCAGCGAAGCCAGCGCGCGCAGCTCGGTTGACATCGCGAAACGCTGCTTCTTCGCCTTCACCGTGTCGAAACGCAGAGCGATTCGTGCTTCTACTCCTGCTGCCGGCGTCACCGCGACCAAGTGACCGAGCAACTGCGCGCCAGTTCGTATCGAGGTTCCCGGCACATCCTGCATCACCCGTGCTTTCACCGCCTGCCCGACCTTGCTTTTCTTCGCATTCAACCCTGTCTCCAGCCGGACGGGAAGGACCGTTCCCGGCGGGAGCGCATTCTGCGCCCTCAGTCCCACCGAACACGAGAGCACGAACAGCAACCAAGCGTATCTCATGTGACACACTCCCTCTGCTTACCGCTGCTGTTGCCCCTCCCCCCGCCCTCACGCGCATATGCAGGGGCGCGAAAGCAGCTGTAAAACAAAGCCGGGGCGACCGCGCCGGACGCGATCCTCTTACAGATTGAGAATCCGAAAATGCCCGCTGGAGATGCCCCGCCGAAGTTAAGCAGCCTAGCGACTGCACTCCATCCTCGGCGCGGTCTGTCAGGATCTTGGCAGCTGGCGAAGCCCCACCTGTAAGCGCGAGGCTATGATCCCGTCCGGGAAGACCTCTTTGAGCGACTTACGGAATATGAGTTGTTCGATCGTGCGACCGCACTTTCTCTCAAGTTCCGCCATTTCTTTACGATCGATCAATCCTTCCTGTTCCAGCTCTGCATGCTTGTTATACAGGTCGGGGATTAGCAGTTTCAGCCTTGCCAGCTCGGTCTCTGCTGAGGATCGGTTTTGAGCGGCCCGTCATTCTTCAAGTCGGCGCTCCTCGCTCCAACTGTCGCGCGACAGCTTTTTGTGAACCATGGTTGTGCAGTGATCCTCACGCGCACCAAGACTCCGGTTGGCGAGCCTAACCTCAAGCAGCAGCAAAATCTCTGGGTCTTTAATCTCCCGAACCTGCTCCAGTGCTGTTTGAGGCGAGAATTGCGACACAGCCAATACAAGCCGCCAATAGGCAGAAACGGAGGGCCACCAGCCCTTGAGGCCTATGTTGGGGTCATCGGGATCAGCATCGTCGCTTCTCAATTTGTCCGCCTGTTCCATTCCTGATCGAAACAGTTTAAGAGCAAGGTCCACCTCGTCCATTTTTTTCGATATCGCGATTCCCTCGACCCAATTATCCATCGCGCGGTACAGATGGGGCGTGTGCTCGAGAGATTCCGCCATTTGCTCCAAAGCATCCTTTGCGGCGGAATGATTCTTCGTCATGAGCGTTCGAGCGATCCCCAGATAGGCTTGGCTGCGGGGAAATTCTACCCGCCAAGCCGGGCCCACCGACTCGGGCAGAGTAGCCGCTGTAGCCATCGCCTGCCGGGGATTGCTCTCGGCCGTGCGCTCAATTTCTTCCACTTGGGCTTTGGTGGCTTGCGAAATCTGATCTATCTTATCCGGAGGTCCCCACGAGCCCCCGATTTCTTGTCTCTCACCCTCTTTTGCTGGTGTGTCCCTGATCGTGGGATCGATCGACTGAAGGCCACTCGGAAACTGCTTCAATTGGAACTGGGCCTGTTGCGAGTCCTTCAGTAGCTTGTCGGCCTCATCGTTATCCAGCTGCTTAAGAATCGGCAACAGCTCAAAGAGGCGATAGTCGAGCTGGCGAGTGAAGCCCACGGTTCCGGACGTAGTATTGAGAGTGACGCCGCTACCTTCGCGCGACTCCGCCGCATCGAGTACCTGGTGAATCGCAGCCAAGACGAGCGCACGGTGAAGATGCTGCCAGAAACGCACAATCATACTGGCGAAGTCATCGCCGCCAATGGCGACCGATTGCTGTTGGCGGTCGGCCGCCATGGCAAGCCGGAAAATCTCCTGCTTGTCTGTGTCCCGCTCGGCGGGCAGTGCAAGCATGAGCTGAGTCGCTTCTCCGTATGGAAAGTTTTCTTTGGGGGGTACCCGGTTCAATAGTTCCACTGCCCGGTCGAGCCTCTTGCCAGTCGTTGCACGGGAAATCATCCAAATCAAGAGATTGGCTCTTACGTCAGGTTCGGCTTGTGGTAACAGCGACTCGACTTTCGCTTCGTCAACGATGAGGAGGTCCGTCAACGCAAACTCTTGCAGTCTTCGCTTTGTTTCCAAGTTGTAGAGTGCTTCCATCGTCACCTGGTCCAGTCGGTCATCCGAGGCGAACAACTGCACTCTCTGGTTGATCTCTTCCTGATTTTCAGGCATTGCCAAAGTAGCAGTAAACGAATCTACGAGCACCGTGCGCACTCTTCCCGGGTCACATCTGCTAAGACCGCCCGCAACTGCATCCAGAAGGTAACTCCGCATCGGAGGTTCTGCTTCGGCTGCCCCGCTGAGAGCCGAGTTTAATACCGTGCACCACAACTGTTCTTTCGGGGAAAGCTGCTTTTTTGCTGGACTGGTGGACTGCGACTTTGAAACCTGGCGCGTGGGGCGCGGCGAATTGGACTGTGCCCATGTAACAGCTACAAAGGCCAAAGCGAGAGGTACTGCGACAGGTTTCACGGCAATTTGCCAGCAGCAGTTGAGCTTGAAGCGTGGCTTGCGACTCAGAGCATAGCAAAGGCCAACGCCCCTATGCGAGGAGTTTGTTGATGCAAACAGGGCTCAGAGGCAGTTATCTTCCACGAATCTTGTCCCAAACCCACATCGCCACCAGGTGGACAACGGTTGCGATGAAGGTTAGTAGCGCCGCAAAGCCGAAGACCGCATCTCGCAGGACCGCTTTCAGTTTTCTCCGCAATTCGCCGCCTTCGATTCCCCAACAGAAGTTGGTAAATGACTGGCTGGGAATGCAGTTACTGTAAAGGTCCGCTATCTCGCAACCCCCTGATCGTGGCGCGTAGGTCCGCATCTGCCCTTTTATCGAAGTCCTCCCAAGAGAGGCCTGACTTTCTGTATTCATTCTCCATTTGCTTACGCAGGCCCTCCGCAAGCAATCTGTGCTCACGAGGCAAAAGCAGTGTGTATTCATCGGGTCTGACCGGCTTATCGGGCAAGACCTCCGTTATGGTAAGGAATACCAGCACTACTCGACCAGGGAGATTGTCGCGAGCGAGAGCCAACTCCGCTTCCTGCTTTGTCTTGAAGAGGGCTGCCTCGCCACTGCCGAGAAAATGCCGACGGCCAGATTGGTCTCGGACAACGATGGCCCAGCGGTACAAAGACATTTCCAGTTCCATCCCTTAGCTCTCTCAGTTCATGCTGTGGAGACGCCTCAGGTTACGACATACTGGCACGATGTGACGCTTGAGCATTGGTCGTCACCCTTTGCGTCCGGCTGGGGGGCTGTAATTATAAAGAGTGCTCGCACCAAGCATCCAGCTATCTAACGGTTGTGATGGAAGGGGGACACCCCGAGAGCCGATACTACCGACGGGAGAAAGTGCAAATGTTTGCGGAGAGGAGAACACTAGGCGTGCGGCCTATTGAGCCGTGCGTGTCTCCCTGCCATGCGCAGCGTCCAACTTCAAGGTATTGATAAGTTTGGACTTTATACGGTTCGGAATAACTGGTAAGTGAGGCTGGGGTTCGGGAAAATGAATCCGATGGCTGCATCCTTGGTCCAGACTCACCGCTGGAATGCCTGAATGGTTGCACTAGACGGTTTCTAAAGCCTTGTACTCGGAGGTCGGGTGGTGCGGGAATCGCTTTCCTGGCCGCTGTGCGTCCAATGCACGTTGCCGCGGACCTGACCTGAGGATCTTGCATCGGCCACTGCTAATCCTTAGGATAAGTGCCTACCAGGCAATAGACGCCGCGATAATGGGATGGACCGGGCGGCGATTTGTAGCGGGGAATCATGGCAACGTTCTCGCATTCATAAACCCGAGCGGGAGCCGGAACAAGAAAGTATTCCTCACTGATCTCTGGGTTCTGCTCGCCCTCGTTGCCCTTCAGGACATACCTCGCAGATCGGCCCATCATCGAGATGAGCTTGACGCTGCCTTTGCCGTCCTTGAGGTCTACCGTTTGCGAGGACCCCAATTTGACTGTGTCGATGACCCTAGGTTCCTCTGCCAGTGAGAACGCAACTACCAGAAGAATCCCAACTGCGATGCACCTCATGCGGCCACTATGGCACAGCTGTCGCCACACTTCAACGGAGGGGTTCCCAACCCGCCAACAGGTAGTGTCATTACCAATTTGGTTTTAAAGCAGAACTTCGGCCCGCCGGCCAGTTGCGGCCGGCAGTGCGGCCGAGAAGCAGGACAGCTTTTCCCACTGGCACGCTACCATTCTGGCGGCGTTGTCAGCATGTTCCACCGGAGGCTCTATTCCGGCTGGGATTTCGGAAGGCTGCTCGATGTGGGTGGGGGTTCGGGAGCGTTCGTTATTGAGCCTTGCCAGCGTTACCCCAGTCTTTCCGCGACCGCCGTGAGGGCTCCGTGGGGTGGTCAAAATCAGCTGCACGACCGGGCTGGGGCAAACCCGTCGAAGTTGAGCAGGGAAGTGCAACTCCCCTGCGAGCCGCGTGTTGCAATAAGGGGCCGTGAGGTTGCTATCGAGTCTGACTTCTCGAGTTAGTGGGTTCTACTAGGAAATCAGAGTCAATCTTCTCTGGTATCATCATACCTCCAGCTAGAACATCGGCATCGCTGTGGTGGTCTCCGGTTAGGTTCGGCCTTAATCCGCTCTCTTGGCTTTTACGTGGATTCACGGTTCTTCGGAGCGGTGGGCTACTTGGCCATGCAGGACAAGCCGATGGGGCGACGCTGTGAGGATCAATGGGCCAAGACGGTCGTGCACCTGCGTTCCGACGCCCTCGCCGACAGCCTAAGAAGAGGCGGCCCTTGCATCGCCGCACGTTTTGTCGCCCCCTTGGTTTTGCGTTTCTTTGGATATGATGGGCGTACTCGTGAATATCCGCGGGTAGTCGTGCTGGCGAACCGATACTTAGTCAAAATGAGATCGCCACTGAAAAAACTTCGGGCGGTAGCGAGGCGCGTAAATGTGCCTATTCTTCAGAAATTCGCGTGGAACTATGAATGGCAGCACCTTGCCGTAAAAGTTGAGCCCTGCCCTGTTTGTGCTTCCCTTGTACTGGATCACGTACCCAGCGGCGCAACCATAGTTGAATTGGGATGCGGGACCGGAGTCTTCGCTCAAGAGGTGTTTCGGCGTGGCTGGGTGGGCCGCTATATTGGCATTGACCTGTCCGATGCAGCCTTGACCGTCGCAAAGACGCGCTGCCCGCAAGGCGAGTGGAGAATTGGCAACATGCGCTCCGCGCTCGGATTCACGCCCTACGCCCTATTGATGATTGACTCAGTGTATTACCTGCCGCCAGCCACGGCCCGCACCGTGTTGGAGAACGCGAAATCCAGAGTTAGCATCTGTCGTATATTTAATCGCTTCGCCAAAAGAGGGCACTCCGACATGCTGCTAGACATGGGATTCCAAGAGCAGAGGGTCGGCGATGCACTGGGAGTATTCTGTCGCTTGCAAGATTAAAGCCGGGACGCGGCACGGGAACGCAGACACCGCGTCCTCAGTGTCGCACATCGCACAATGACGACGCGGTTACTTCTGCCAACTCACATTCACGAACCCAGTACCGCTCGTTGGGACTGTGTAGGTGTGGTTCGCACCGCCCTCCCAGGTGACGTCGCCATTGGCGGCAATCCTGATGAACTTAAACTGGATCGTGCTTCCGCCTGGCACTGAGGCATTGATAAACCAGTCGGGATAATTCGGGGTGAGCATCGGCCCGACCGCGGTGTCGAAAGTCGTGCCCCAACCGCCCAGTTCAACGGTGCTCCCGGTCAGAAAAATATTGTCACCAAAATTAGTCGGAATAGCATTCTTCACCGTGAAGGTCACCGGGATGAGCTTGGCCGTGAGCACGGTAAACGAAAGTGTGTTCGCTGTGGCTCCCAGTGAAGTTTTCAATTGTACGTTGTACCTTCCGCTGCTCACCGGCGGCACGTCGAACGTAACGGTGGTGTCGGACCACGAATGGATCGTCGCAGGTGTGAGACCGAATAGAACCACGCCAGGTGTAGCGCCCAAGCCTTTCCCGGCAATTGTGACTTTCATTCCTGTCTGGCCCACAGTCGGCCCGAGTGAGCCAGCCTCGGGTGATGTGGCAGCCGCCGTACTCTGCCATACTGCGACCGTATGCGCCGGCAGCGTGAAAGTGGTGACCGGATTGTTCCCATGCCCGTCATTTACCGCGATGCTGAAGCCGCCTATGAGCCCGCCGAGATAGTCCGAATACATGCCTGCCGGCAGCGCCGTGAACAGCCCACCTATGCTATAGGAAGTGGTGTCACTCTTGTTGATAGCCGTCAGTACCAAGTCATCGAAAAATTTACGTTCGTATATGTACACGTCGTTACTGATCCATCGCTGCTGCATGCTGCCGTATCCTAACGCTGCGTTGGTCTGCCGCAGGCCAGCGAGTTTGCCCACCAGCTTGTAGCCGGTGGTGGTGGTATCGAATGCCGACATCCAGGGGCGGTTATAGGGGTCGCCGCCGTTTTCTGTTCCGTTATTCGTGTCATTGTGCAGGTACTGCTCGTCGCCGTAGTAGATGACCGGAATGCCTCGGCAGGTTAGCAAGAACACGGTTGCCTCATCCAGGCGCGCGGGGTTGTTGCTGATACTGAGGAGACGAGGCTTGTCATGGTTGTCGATGAAAGTGACGAGGTCATTTGGCCAACTAAATTCGCGACTCTCCGCGGATAGTGTGTTGTCGATCTCAGGAAACGGGCTGTTCTTGGCGAACACATCGGTGATCGCGTAGTAGAGGGGATAATCGAGCAGCGACATGCCGCTCGTGTTGGCGAATTTGTAGGCGTCGTGATACAGCGAGTCATCGCGACCGCCCATCCACTCCCCGAAGACAAAGCTGGGGCCATCGCTGAAGATCGAGTTCACCTCACTGTATTCCCATCCCCAGGTCACATGTTTCACCGCGTCCATCCTGAAGGCATCCACACCGTGTTGCTGTAGCTGGCGCAGTGCGGATTTGAGGTAAGAGTCAACCGTGGGATTCTCCTGGTTCAGGTCCGCAAGTGACAAGAGGCTGTAGTACTGAACCTTATAACGATCTTCATAGTCGGCGCCCGTCAGGTCGGAAGTGTGGTGGAAGATGCCCTGTGGATCATTGTCATAGGCCGCGAGAAGCGTCCCATTATCGTACAGCGCTCCCTTTTCGCCTTTTTTCTCCGGGCTAGTGTGGTTTGCAGCGAAGTCAACGATGATCTTGATCCCATTCTGGTGTGCAGCCGCAACTAGGTTGTCGACCTCGGTCCAGAGGTTGGCCGTGTCGCCGTAGTGCTCCTCAATCCGCTTGAAGTCGCGCGCGCTGTAACCGTGGTATGGCGAAGTGGGATTGCCTTGCTCATCGAGAATCTTCAGGTTTACGTTATCCACTGGCGGTGAGACCCAAATCGCCGTTACGCCCATACCTTTTAGATAACCCAACTTCTGCTGGATACCGGTGAAATCGCCGCCCCAATAAAGGAGCCAGTTGGTCTTGGTTGCATCGAACAATCCGGTGCTTTGTGGCGGGTTGTCATTGGCCGTAGTGCCGTTCACAAAGCGATCAGTGATGATCTGGTAGATAACCTGCTTCTTAAAGTCCTGCGCAAAGGCACCGGACACCATTACCAGGAATAGTGCCGGCAAGACGTAATGCGAAAGACGGCGTGAGCTCATGAGCCAAACATTATGCCAGCAACGTAATCAGTGTCATCGCATTTGTTTCTTGAGACCACCGGCATCGTTCCGGCGCAATGTGCAGGCCAACACCACGAACGCATGCAACGAACTTCGCCGCCGATTACCGGCACGGCGATCCCCACCCCATTCACAGTTACGCTCCACCCTGCCAGTACTCGGGCTGTGCCTCGAAACGGCTGTGTAGCTGGTTCCCCCGCAAGGAACACCGCTGGTCTTGTACCGGCGGTCATCTCTGGAACACGTTCCACTCGACAGGCACTTCGACGCTGTGCCTCTCGTATGTTCCCGCTGGTCGCCCGCATTCCGAGTGGCATGCGCAGTGACTCGGAGGTGTTCCCTCGCGATGTTGTGAGCACAAAGGACCGTTTCGACAGGCTTGCGCTCACCGCCTGCTGCGTGGCACGAGCAGTTGTGCCAGAATTTCCTCGGACGACTCAGGGCTGTTCGCGACCTCGGCCGCGGTGGGAAGCGACGAGGCGAACTTCTGCCTTAAACGGTCGCCCGCTATGCAAAGTTCCGACAAGTAACGCTGGCCGGCAGCACGCTGGAAGATCAACCTCGAATCCCCCTGCGCTTTGGCAGCTTCCAGGTGCGTGACGATCACCTTGTACCCGTATGCGTCCACCCGGCGTACCGCAACCATGCCGATTACATCAGTCGCCTTTGGTGTGCCCAGCAATCTCTGAAAGTCGTACGTACCTGCCGGGAAACTCTGGTTGCCGATCACGAAATTGAAGGGCACACTGACCCGCAGCGTGGCAGTCTGTGCATAGGCGGCTGCCGTTGTCAGCATCACGCCCAAAACGATCGCAGATAGAGCTAGCCTTTTCATATCTCCTCCTTCAATTTTTCGGAAAGGGAGGGGCGGCTTTCCTGAGAAACCCACATCACCTGCCGTTGCTTCCTAGGAAGGGCAAACAGCCTGCCAAAGGCTCAGATTACATTCACCGAGGTGCCCGAATTTGTGGAAGTGCATACTCCAAAAGGGATTAGAGACACGACCCCAACACCCGCGATGCGCCCTTTGGCTGCCTGACCTCCCAAATCTCTATCCCATCGGCTTGGAATCGCTAACCATCCAGTTAGTGCATGGGGACTCGGGGGGGCGACACCTAACTTTCCACGCTCTTGACGCAAACCGGGCGGCGGAGTTTCTCTGCCTTCGGCCGCGGCAACTGCTGGAATTGGCAGCGGCAGGGAGCGGTTCCTGCTCCCCCGCTGGGGAATGGGCAACTGAAGGTCTGGCAGTTCGGCCTTTCGGATAGCACGAGACGCCCTACTCGAAGCCGACGGATTGGGTTTTCCCCTCCTGGAAGCTCGAAGGTAAGGAGCCGCGCGTTTCGAACATGCTCGTGAAATGCTATGTTCGCCTAGCGGCCGCGAAAACAGGCATTCTCTCGTCGCCCCTCGATGAAAACGGTGAGATTGTACAAGATGATCCCCGCCGCTTTGGGTTCCACAATCTACGCCCTTCACTTCCGTCGTTCCTGTGCGCAGCAAAACGGATCCGAAAACCGTGCAAGCTTTGCTGCGACATTCGGACGGGTGCAAGACTTTTCAGCTGTACGCGCACAGCGTAACCGTGGTAATCCGCTGGCCGCACCGGCCAATCGCTGACTAAGTGCTGACTGAAGGCGTCTCCACGGCTCCCGCTAACTCATGGGTTGGCTTCTACGAAACCTAAGCAACTGAAAACACTACCCGTATCGCTCCATTTTGTGCGCAAAATTGTTCAACCCAAACGCAACCCAATACAGCCCAGAGCGGTATTCGCCTGACCAAACTCCCCGGAACCGGAGCTTGAGCCAGGAAACCTTCGACCCCAAGCTTTTGACACGGCCGAGGTGGAGATGGCTGGGACGCCCGGAATGGGGGCTCGGCTCGGGCCACGCCGGCCACGCCGTCGTAACTTGACTTCCTTGTATTTCAAGAGCAAGATTCGGCACGACTGGAAGTCGATCCCATAGGCCACGATGAACCCGGGTCTCTGCCCGCAATGTGCTGCTCCTGCCGATGTTGAATTGATCTTTTGCAAGACCTGTGGGGCAAGGCTTCGACCAATCGTCTCACCGAGTCAATCACTCCAACAGAAACGATCGTCAACCATCACGTTTGGGAATGGGACGGCCGTCACTCCGCAATTTGACAAAGCCGAGTATTTAGGAGAATCCGGCTCAGAGGGTTGCGCCGAGTGCAGTCAGCCGATTGCCGATTCCTACTACCAAGTCAATGGCGCCTTGTTCTGCCCCACTTGTGCAGCCCAGGTTCGGTCTAGCTTGCCTAAGGATACGCACCCAGCTTACGTGCGTGCTGTGCTCTTCGGCTGCGGTGCAGCGGTCCTCGGTTTGGTGCTTTATTCCAGTGTCGTAATCATGACCGGTTGGACAATCGGCTATCTGTCTTTGGCCGTTGGATACCTCGTCGGCAAGGCGATGATGGCAGGCTCTCGTGGAATCGGCGGACGGCGGTATCAAGTCGCGGCTGTTCTGCTGACCTATTGCGCAGTTTCGCTGTCCGCCATTCCTATTTTCATCTCCATGGCGCCCAAGCATTCGTCGGTGCAGCAGCATCAGAGCATCGCCGACGGAAAACAACAAGGCCCTCAGGGACAACGCCCTCGTATCAGCACCGGCGCCGCTATGGCGGCTCTCGGTATGCTCGCTCTGATCGGATTAGCTTCGCCCTTCTTAGAGCTGCAGGATCCTATGCACGGGATCATCGGCCTAATCATTCTGTTCGTGGGAGTTCAAATTGCCTGGCGACTGACCGCGGCGAAGATTCCCGAGATCTCAGGTCCATTTGCGAATCAATCTGTAAGCTCGTAGTTCAAGGACGCTGCATGGCCTTGCCAGATAGCTTAGTGCCTGCCCTCTGCCGCCAATGCGGGCAGCAGCTCAGCCCCGGAGAGCTAGCTTGCCCGCACTGCCGGACTCTGGTTCACGGCGAAGAGCTCCACCGTCTATCCGCTCAGGCAGGACAGTTCGAAGGGCAGCAGCGTCTGGCTGAGGCTCGCGAGCTATGGACGCAGGCTCTGCTACTGTTGCCACCGCATTCCAAGCAGGCGGACTGGATCGAGCAGCACACGCAAGGACTTGAACAAACCACCAAAACCGGCCGCGTCCCCAAACCGGACAACAAGTGGGCCCAACGCTTAGGTCCCGTCGGCCCAATCGCGGTCCTGCTCGTTAAAAGCAAGGCGCTGTTCGGCGCGGTGTTCAAATTGAAATTTTTGCTGAGCTTTGCGGCCTTCATGGGTATTTATTGGAGTCTGTACGGCCCGTCTTTCGGCATCGGCTTTGCCGTATTAATCCTCATTCATGAACTTGGACATCTGATCGACGTTAAGCGCCGCGGCCTCCCAGCGGACATGCCTGTCTTCCTACCCGGGCTGGGTGCGTATGTGCGTTGGCAAGCGCTGGGCGTGCCACTCGAGACGCGTGCCGCTATCGCCCTGGCGGGTCCGTTTGCCGGGTTACTAGCCACGATTGCCTGTCTCCTGATCTGGCGGAACACTGCCGAGCCGGTCTGGGGAGCGTTAGCGAGAGCGAGCGCCTGGCTCAATATCCTCAACCTGATTCCGGTCTGGGTGCTCGATGGCGGCCAGGCCGCAAGTGCCATGAGCAAGGCCGAGCGCCTGGTTCTCATCACGGCGGGACTGGGCCTGTGGTTGTTGCTTGGTCAGAATTTGTTCTTCCTGGTAGCCGCGGGGGCGACCTACCGGCTCTTTACGAAGGACTTTCCTTCTCAACCGGGCCGAGTAACAACTGTCTATTTCCTGGCACTCCTTGCCCTGCTGGGATCTGTCCTGTGGCTCAGCCCGGGTCATGGCTCAGGGCTCCGGTAGATGTCTGGCCTCACACCGGTCGAGAGAGGTGGTATGCGACACGCGATCAGGATAGTGTTCCTCGCTGGGCTCGTCGCTTCGTCGCTGGCCCAGGATCAAGCTGAGCATCCGATCAACGAACAGGCGCAGAAAACCTACAAAGACGCCGAAAGCAACCTGCGCCAGCACATGGTCGGCGCTGCTCTCGATGGCTTCAAGAAAGCCGACAAGCAGGATGGCGGGCACTGCACGCCCTGCCAGCAGAAGATGGTCAAATACGGCGTTGAATTGGGTGACTGGAAGACCGCCGAGACGGGGGCGGAGGAACTCCTGGCCCAAGCGAACGGCGACAAGGATGTCGCCCTCGCCCACTACCAACTCGGCATCGTCTACTACAACGAAGGCATACAGAAAAGGAAAAGCGAACTCCTCGAGCGTGCGCACGACGAATTTTCTAAGGCGCTGGTATCGGCTCCCAATTTTCCTGATGCGATATTCGCCGATGGTCAGGCGCTGGCCCGCCTGAACCAGGATCACGCCGCTAAAGCTCGCTTCGAGCAATTCGTCGAGGCAAGGCCGGCGGACGACCCACGCCGGCAAAGGGCACAGCGCTACATCGAGGAGCCGGAGCTGGCCCGCGCCAGGATGGTGCCGGCATTCACCGTTACTACGACCGACGGCCAACGTATCTCCATGGACGAACTCAAAGGCAAAGTCGTGCTAATCGATTTCTGGGCGACGTGGTGTGCCCCCTGCCGCGAGGCGCTGCCGCACATGCGGCAGATTGTCAAGAAGTTTGAGGGCCAGCCGCTAGTTGTGTTGAGTGTAAGCCTGGACGACGACGAGCAGAAATGGAGGAATTTTATCGTGAAGAACGAGATGACCTGGCCTCAGTATCGCGATGGCGGCTTTACTGGGCCAATCGCTAGGCTGTTTGACGTCCGAGCCATCCCGAATACTTTCACGATCGATGCCGATGGTGTCCTGCAGGATCAACGCATCGGTGATCCTTCGGTTGAGGGCAAACTGAAAAAGCTGATAAACCGGGCCCGTGAGATCCAGGCGGCAGGAAAACCCACTTCGTAACCGGGCGTGGTGTTCGGAGGGCCAATCGCGTGTGTGGCGCAGCCAAGAGTCGCGGTTCCAGTATGTCAAAGTGAAGGAACTGAATATGCTTCAAACCCTGCGTGTAACACTGTTTGTTGCTTTCATCGCTTCCCAATTCTTTGCCATCAGCGCGCAATCCGCTGCCCCTGCCGCGCCCCCTAGTCCCCAGTCATCGCCTGCCGCCGCCCCACTACCGGCTGGCGCCCCACCCGCAGGTCCCCTCGCCGACGCCTTGGCTTTCTACCGCAAAGGAGAGTTCGACGCCGCCATTCAGAAATATCAGCAGATTCTCCAAGAGAATCCAAAGTCCTCGGATGCCTATGCAGGGATGGCCCGCGCCTACCTCAAGAAGAAAGACGTGGCGCAGGCCGATGAAACCGTGAAGCAAGGTCTGCAACTCGCCGAAGGGCCGTCCCTCCACGTCGCTCTCGGCGAAGTGGAGTTTCGCCAAGGCAAGATCAGTGCCGCAGAGCAGGAATGGGTCACCGTCATCAATTCCGGGCACCCAGAAGCTCGTGCCTACCTGGGGCTCGCCCGGGTTCGCTGGGCCGTTTCCATGTACAAGAGCGGCCAGGACATGATCGAGAAGGCGCATCAACTCGATCCCGCCGATCCCGAGATTCGCCGTGTCTGGGTTGGCAAACTCAGCCTCTCCGAACGCATCAAGTTTCTCCAGGAGTATTTGGACGGCGAAAACAACGAAGACGAAGAAACCCGCACCGCGATGCGCCACTACCTGGAATATCTGATCGCTCGCCAGAAAGATCCTCGCGGCACATGCCACCTCATCGGTAAGACCGAAACCACCGAAACACCACTCGTCCGGTTGCTCATCGATCCCAATCACATACGCGGCTACGGCCTTGCCGTCACTGTTAATAATGAAAAATCTAAGCTTCTGCTCGATACCGGTGCCTCAGGGATCATGATCAATCGCAGCCTCGCTGAGAAGGCTGGCGTCACCCGCTTGTCTTCCGTTGAATTTGATGGCATCGGCGACAAAGGCAATAAGTCCGGCTACATGGCTCTCGCCAATTCCCTAAAAGTCGGAGACTTGGAATTTCAGAACTGTCCCGTGCAGGTCATCGAAGCGCGCTCGGTGGTTGGCGAGGATGGCCTGATCGGGCCTGACGTCTTCTCCGGCTTCCTCGTGGATCTCGACTTTCCTAACGAGACCCTGCGTTTGCGCCAACTGCCTAAGCGGCCCGCCGAAACCGCTGCGCCCCTTGCTCTGAAGACCAATGAAGAGGATGCCGACGAAAAAGACGGGGAATCTGAATCCCAGCCTTCCGCTACGACTGCGTCGAAGCCCGCCGCCGCTCCCACCCGCTCCGGACCCTACGATCGTTACATCGCCCCAGAAATGAAATCCTACGCTGTAGTCTTCCGCTTCGGACATGCCTTGCTGGTGCCCACTTCCATCGGTCCCGCTAACTCCTCCGCCAGACTCTTTCTCCTTGACAGCGGCGCGGCCATGAACCAGATCACGCCCGCTGCAGCCAGTGAAATCACCAAGGTCCACGGCGATTCTTCCACCACCATAAAAGGCATCAGTGGTTCCGTGAAGAAAGTCTATAGTGCCGACAAGGTTACTCTCCTCTTCGGCCATGTGAGGCAAGAGAATCTTGACCTGGTCACCTTCGACCTTACTCACATGAGCGACAGGTTTGGTACAGAAGTTTCCGGCATCCTGGGTTTTGCGGTGCTGCACTACCTCGACGTCAAAATCGACTACCGCGACGGCCTCGTCGATTTCTCCTACGTTCCGAAACCGTTTTCTCGGTGAGTTTGGAACGATCAGTGGCAAGGCAATAAAACGCCCATCGCGTATTCGTGATCCGGTCATTGCCCGATTAAGGAGGAGCGTGGGTGAGAACTATCCTGCTCTGGTTCCGTCCGGCACATGCGCTTCGGGGATCGCCAGCACCGGAGTGATTCCATCCAAGTGGCCGATGTCGAATAGCATGCCTTCGGAAACCATTCCTGCCATTTTCCTTGGCGTAAGATTTACAACAAACAGAGCTTGCTTGCCTTGAATTTCGCGAGGGTCGGCACGCTCTCTTTTCATTCCGACAAGCACCGTGCGCTTGTGGTCGCCGAAGTTGACTTCGAGTGCGACCAACTTTTCAGAATCAGCAACATCGTTCACGGATAGAATCGTGCCGACCCGCATGTCGATTTGGTTGAGAAGTTCGGGTGGGATGAGTGGTTTGAGCTGCGCGGGCTTCATGTGCCAATTCTACTTTGGGAGTAACCGGATGCCCTATAGTGATAGCGCAGGGTCGCGCGGTTGCCCGAGGCTTAGGGGGCCTCGGGCGGCGGGCAAACTGATCGAATTGACTACGGATCGGTGACAGAGCTGCCGTAGCCTTGCTGGCGAGCGGCTTCCTGCATGTCTTCGAGGGCTTTCTGCTGAGCCTTCAGCTGCTCTTTCATATTCTCGACTTCCTGCTGCTTTTCCTTCTGGTGCTTATTCCACTCCACGCAGCCGGCGACACAGTTGCCGGGAGCAAACTGGATGGATTTGTCGAGCTGGTCGATGTTGTGCTGCAGGGAAGTGACAGCATCGCGCTGGGTCTCGATGCGGGACTTCCACTCGTCGGCGGAGAGCTTTCCGCTCGGAGCTGCGGCGAGCGCTGCTGGGTCTGCCGCGTGATCGTTGCCGGACGTGTTGGCCGTCTCGTCGGGCAAGGAGCGGACGATGTTGTCATCGTTCATGACTTTGGGCTTCTTCGCCTGCGTGTCCTTATTCTGGGTATCTTTCTGTTTCTGCTGGCGGGCCTGACGCGCGACATCGCCCAATGAAGGCACGTCTTGCGCATCCTGCGCGTCCGCGAGCCAGGCGAACGAGGCCACGGTGGCGGAGCAGAGTAGCAGGGTTCGGCACAATTTCTGCATGGATGGACCTCCGGAACGCAATCCATCAACGGGCGAACGGAATGCTTGGGGAATGCTATCGCTGATCGGGAAGAACTCGAAGTTACGTCGGTGTGTAGGGAACGTAACGGACGGGTACTCGCGCGGGCCAGGGTTGCCGGCTATTCCAGAACGCTGTCGTCTGGGACGAAGGCGATCACGAGCGGATGGGGCTTCTTGGGCGTGGAGGTGACCTTCCGGGGCCCGGCATTTTCCAACGCTTCTGGGGCAACGCTTCTGGGCTATTGGCAGGTTCGGGAGCACGGAGTACACTCGATCGCTCCAAATGCCGGGCCCCCAGACCCCCTGCCTCAACACTGCGTAGAGGAAAGACGATGAATCGGGGCGAAGCCGCATCCTTCGCTGAACTTGTCAAACGTTATTCAGTAATGGTTGCGTCGGATCTGCTGTGGCATGTCAAAGGCTGCAGGCGACCAATGACAAAATGCCACTCCTGCCAACTCGTACTCCTGCGGGCAACCATGCATTGCCGGAACCGACTGGAGGAGAAAAAGGCACCGGTTGAGAAGGTTGTTGAGAAGGTGAGGCAAGTGGAGTCCCAGTCGCCGCGGACCCGGTGTGCGGCGTACAGGCTCTGCATGGAGCCTATCAAGCAGGTTGGCATGACCGGGATGTGGAAATTGAGCAGTTGGAGCACCTGCTGTCCATGTCCGACCGACACGTCAAACTGCTACAACATGACATCGAGAGGCTAAAGGAGCAAATTGAGGATCTGCAGAATGCCTCCTGGGAGCTGGAGATGAAGGAGGAGGCTTGACCGGGGACGCCTGCTCACCGTCACGGAATGGAGGCTTATGAATTTCAGATTCGTTTTTCGCCTGGTTTCTGCAGTCGTGGCTTGTGCGGGCCTGGCTGGTATCGCCACGGCGCAACAGGTTTCGTCTCTGCCCGGCGTTCCAGTACACATGGTTGTCACTGTCGAAACTCGTCACGGCGCGCAGATGCCTGTGATTGACAAGGCGGACGTGATGGTGTTTGAAGGACGGGATCGCGACACCGTCACCGATTGGGTCGCTGCGCAAGGCGATCGTGCCGGACTGGATCTGTTCATCCTGCTTGACGATGCCTCGACCCTTAGCCTGGGCTCACAACTCGAGGACATCCGCCAGTTCATCAACACCCAGCCCACGACCACTCGGATCGGCATCGCCTACATGCAAAATGGTATCGCACAAATCGCCCAGGATCTTACCACTGACCATGCGCTGTCTTCCAAGGCGCTGCGCCTTCCTCTGGGAGTTCCCGGCGTAAATGGCAGCCCGTATTTCTCTTTGGGCGACCTCATCAAGCGCTGGCCTGAAGGCAGCCCGCGCCGGGAAGTCTTGATGGCCACAGACGGCCTCGATCGCTACTACGGAAACGGCTCGGACGATCCCTACGTGTCCGAGGTCATCGAACAAGCCCAACGCGCCGGCGTTATGGTCTTTGCCATCTACACTCCAGGTGTGGGTCACTTCGGCCACAGCTACTGGAGCGCCTACTGGGGGCAGTATTATCTCTCCCAGTTAGTGGAGGAAACAGGAGGCGAGGGGTATTACATCGGCTTCTATGGCCCGCCCGTAGCTTTCGTGCCGTACCTGAATGATCTAGCGCAACGGCTGACCCGTCAGTACTTACTGACATTCCTGGCCAAACCGGAGAAGAAAGCCGGCATGCGGCGCGTGCGGCTCGCAACCGAAGTTTCCAACGCCGAATTAGTGGCGCCCAACAGTGTCTACGTTCCCGCAGGGCAGTAGCTGAGACCGCGTGTGCCCTAAGAGAATGCGAGCAGAATCTATGAATCGTTATTCACTTCTAACGGCAATGTTGTTGTCTCTCCTGGTGAATGCCATGATGGGACAGGAATCTCGCACTACGTTTGAAAATATGCTTTCCCGTCACGATGCACAAATAGTCGATAGGCTCAAGAATGACGCATATGTTTGCTTTGTTTCGACTGACAATCGGTTTCTCATCATCTCTTGGGATACCCCGAGACAGTGGGTCTTGGACAAATATGGGTTGAGATCAAAGGGCAGATTTGGCCTCATATTTTTTCAGGATGGTATAGAACACCAACAATTATCATCTAATCCATACATCAATTGGACAAATCTAGACACTGCCCGACAGTTCGACCCACACGGTTCGGATACGTATGGTTGGATATCTTACGAGATAGATCAGAATCCTCCTCCACCATCATCGCAAACGTTTTATAGCAACTGCTCTACTTGGGAGGTGACGATTTGTAGTGTGAATGTTAATGACAGCAGAATAGAATTGATAGAATCGACGATGGGAGGAAAACATTTTCTCAATATTCGTCGTAGTACAGGCATGTTCGTAGAGGAGATCGATGGAAGGAAGTATAAAGGGCATTGTGATCTATACCATGATGAAGTAAGGGTGCAACAATGATCTGCTTCGCTGCTTCTGGTACGAATTGCATCACGGTCCTTACCGCACCAACAGGGTCGAGCTGGATGCGAACTCGAGAGGTTACGCTAAGCCGCTCCGTCGCCGTGCTGCTGGGATTCCCGCGTCGGCGGGGCACACGTGAAACGGTCCAAGGGACTACTACTGCTGTCCAACAACCCGCTGCGTGTCTCCAGCCAAGTCAGCCCTCCTGCCATTCTCCCTTCTTTGCATATCCACGTTCGTAGGCGGCTTCCGGCATCGAATATTTCTTGAGTCCCCCGGCCGCGATCATGGTGACAGTGGTCTGCCGGCATTCTGGACAGTCGAGTTTGCGAAGACTCATGTCCCCGGACGGAGGAACTTGCACCCAGGGCATGTGGGCGAGAATTACGCTGTCACATTTGACGCAACGGATGCCTTTGTACGTTGGCATCGTCAACCTCTGATCTGCTGCGGTTAGGGTTCCACCTCTTAAACCATCTTCTCCCAGACGGTTTCCCATTTGTGTTTGGCAATCTGCTTATCCAGGCGGTAAGGCTTTGCTACCAAGTCTTCCGATGTTTCCCCACATCCCGGGCAATCAACCGCGTGGTCTACGAAGTGAGGCGCCAAAAACGTCCGTCTCTTTGAAGAACCCTCTGAGTCGCAGTCCACACTTGCCGCAATCCCATTCTGCGGAGTAAAGCACGCCGCCATCCTTCCCTCCTAAGATGCGGCACTCTCGTGCAGGCCAACCACCTCAATTACGCAGAACGCTTCTCGAAGAGCCTTTCGCGCCCAAGGGCCTGGCTATAGTGACCATTCTTGATCTTCAACCAAGACATGCGGTCCTCGTCCGAAATGTACGCCCCGCGCTTTCACTTGGCAACGATCCCTCGCAAGTCACCGTCACAAACACGGCGCGGAAGGTATCCCCGCGCCGATTGACATGATCAACATACAGTAGTCGCCGCGAACGTGCCGGAATAATCTGGCGCAGCTAACCAGAACCCATGCACCCTGCATACCAGAGAGAGGTGCCGAATATCTCTTAGTTTCGTCCACTGGAGTTTGTTCGGTCTCCGGCCTAGAAAGCATCCCTCCATTCAAGACACCCGGCTATCACCCAAACCGGTCTACGACATCTGTATTCTTGATCTGAAATCTGGAGGCAAGGGAATCAGGATATGGCTAATACCCCGTTGGAGTTGAATCATGGAGGCACCATTTCCCCCCAGCCCTGATCGTGAGGATTGGAAGGCCCTGTACCGGGCCGCCATTCTCGACACAAACAAG
>Ga0187780_10000315_pt1 | contig 36703 bp, 21 predicted proteins | sample 1015_Q2_SP10_20__FD_132429 | JGI IMG/M metagenome (GOLD analysis project Ga0187780, IMG submission 132429) | Tropical peat soil microbial communities from peatlands in Department of Meta, Colombia - 1015_Q2_SP10_20_MG | ecosystem: Environmental > Terrestrial > Soil > Wetlands > Peat | place...
TGCCCGCAAAACTACAAGTTCGAGGGCAAAGAGCGCGACACCGAAACCGGCAACGACGACTTCGGCGCCCGCTACTACTCCAACCGCTTTGGCCGCTGGCTCTCCGCCGACTGGTCTTCCACTCCCGCTCCCCTCCCTTACGCCAACCTCATCAACCCGCAAACCCTCAACCTCTACTCCATGGTCGCCGACGACCCCGAATCCTTCGCCGACCTCGACGGCCATGACGGCTGGGATACTTTCATTGGGGCGGTAAATGCACTGGCTAGCAACTTTGTTGGTAGCCCTAGAGTCGAGAATGGGAGTACCGACTTCAAGAGCGGCCAAGCACTAGGCGACGCGATATCATTTACTGTTGGTGGTGCAACCGCCGTTACAACTGTAGTTGGAAGCGTCGCAACAGACGTCGCATCAGGAGGTGCGGCTCTTGTCCTAACGCCTGTGGAGGCCCTGGTAACAGCGACCGCGGCGAACGGAGCCTTGCAGGGAGGCAAGAACCTCGTCAAAGATGCAATTGAGGCCCCGAAACAAAACAGCGGGTTCAGCCAAAAAACGAAAGACACCGCACGGGCAAACGCGGATAGCAAATGCCAGTATTGCGGACAAGAAACCGTAAAGGGGGAACAGTCCAAGAGTGGTGTGAAGCCACCAGGTAATGAAGGACAGACGGACCACTACAACCCTAGCTCCGGAGGTGGTTCCAACGAGCAGGCAAACGCTGTCCACGCTTGCAGGACCTGCAATATCGAAAAGTCAAACACTCCGCCGGCCGGCACAAAATGGCAGCTGCCTAAGCCCAAGCCGCCACAACCGGGCGAACCTCCCCAACCATAGAGGCGTATAATTGAGTAGATTTTCTACAGAGGGCACGAAATGGAAGCGAAACAATCATCTCAAGACCAACGACAGCGCACTGTTAACTGCGTCCGACACGGCGACAAGCGCGAGGCTTTTGTGTGCGAGCATCTCGTCTCCGGTGCACGGTTGGGTTTCTTTTACGACAGAGAAGACCTTGGGAACCCCTATCCTGACGCTTGGTGCTCAGCTTGCGAACGGGTTCGGCTCGAGCACGGAGGAACCTGGAACGATGAGAGCGAAGCCTTAACCAGGGTCAAACTCGTTTGTGGTGACTGTTACCAAGAAATTAAAGCGAAGAACGTGCTAGGGAGCGCAGAGAATCTCCCAGTTCCTTGACAAGGCGTGTTGGAGGGCTGATTAGATGAGGGCGTCGGCTCCTGACGCCGAGTAAACTTGGTTGTGCAAACGACCGAGGCTCGGAAGACCTGACATTCTCCTGTTTTGCCATGAGCGGAGCTCTTTTTCTCTCTGCGCAACCCACAGCATCCACACAACTTATTCGACTATCCGAAGAGCTTGCCCCGACCTTTCGAAAGGATCTCCAAGTTCTAGCATCCAAACCACTTATTTTCTGCTTGACAAACAGTACTAATCTGCCATAGTTGTTGGGTTGCTCGGGCACAGTTTCCGTGCCACTTCTACCATGCTCGCCCGCCCCGCGGTACCTCTAACTGACTATCCGACAAGGATAGTCATCCTGAGCGAGCACAGCGAGTCGAAGAGCTTGCCCTGAGTTTTCGAGGGGATCTTTCTTCTATGCTTTCTAACTCTTTTCCTTGCCACACTTCCGAGATTTTTCCTGTAACCCCTTTATTTGCCACAGATCCCAAAACCCATTCCCGCAAGTCCTTTCCTTGCCACACTTGCAACACCCCCCGGTGGTCTCTCCGGGGTTTTTCGCCACTCGTTTACCCCGAGCTTCGAGGGGCCACTTCTTCACTTATCTCCTTTGTTTGCCACTCTTACGAAAAACACGGGGGTGTACCTACTTTCTTCCCATTTTGGAACGCACCTACCTACTCGTCACAGGCCTCTGCTCTCCGGTCTCTTCCGATCCTTACATCCTTACCTCTTCACGTCATTACTTCCCGGTCCCATCGGGAACAGTGTCGGCGCGGCGGGCGGGGTGTCGGCAATTTCGTCGAGCTGGGGATAGTGCTGGCGGAGCGGCTCCGGCACCTTCACTTTGCTGCCTTTCAGGATGTGGATGAGTTGCAGCGCGTTCACCACGGCTTTGCCTTGGAAATGATTGTTGGTCACCACGAAGGTCTCGCGCGTGTTGCCGCTCACTTTGCGCACGCGGGCCACCCAGGGCTCGAGCTCCTCGGTCGTGTAGAGGTAGTTGTAGCGCTCGTGCGACGGAATGGTTTCGTCGTCGCTGAACCAGGTGTCGTAGCGGCGCCCGTGCAACCGTACATAGCCCACGGGGGAAGTCGCTTGCGCCGAGGGCGCGAGCGATCTGCCAATAATCGGCTGATCGATGTTGCAGATGCCCGCGCCGTGTTCGTGGAGCAGCGCCAGCGTTTCCGGCGAATTCCACGTCGCGTGGCGCACTTCCACGACCAGCGGATAGTCGCGGAAGCGCAGCAGCACCGCCGAAAGATACGCCATCGTTTCTTTTGTACGGTGAAACGAAAAAGGGAATTGCAGCAGCACTGCGCCGAGCTTTCTCGCTTCGCGCAGCACGTCGAAGCCGGCGCGCACCGCGCGTTCGTCCGCCGCGGTCGCTCCGGACGTGGCGGAGACAATATCGTGCGTAAAGCGCTGCCACAATTTTGCCGTAAACACAAAGCGCGGATTCGGCGCTACCAGCTCGACCCAATGCTTGGCGTGATCCGGGTTCAGTGGCTGGTAAAACGAAGTGTTGATTTCAATGGTGTCGAAAAACTCGGCGAGGTACGCCGCTTCGTGAAAGCCTTTCGCGCGTCCCGAGGGGTAAACGTAGCCGGCCCAGTCCGGATACGACCAGCCCGCCGGGCCAACTCGCACGATGTGCGGCGCCGCCGTGTTCGCCTGGGAACCGCCGCTGTGCGGTTGCACAGCAATTCCCGGCAGGCTGGCTTCAGCGGAGCTTTTGCGTTTGCGTTGCGGCATGCATCTTCGCGCGGGAGGCGCGCCGCGAGCAGAGTAGTGGCAAGGCCACAGAAGTGTCAATTCCAAGTGTCAATTGCAAGCGACCATTCGGAAGGAAGCTCGCGAAGTGACCGCTGTCACAAATTCCCAGCTATCCAACGTACCGGTTCTCAGGTACTCCTGACGGTTGCCCTCCGCCCCGCAGGCTGCTATGCTTTGGCCGATGTGGAACGAATCCCAGTTCCGCTTCCCGCCGCCCTTCCTTGTTGTTCCTTACAGGTGCAGACATGAAACTCTCCATCAACTACAAGCATGTCGAGTATCACAAGCCCGTTGAAGTTGAGGTCGGACGTCATGTTGCAAAACTGGAGAGATTGCTGAAAACGTATTCGCCGGACCTGCTCCAGTTGCGCGGGGGATTTTCGAAAAACCCGCGCACCGAGGAAATTTCCTGCATTCTCAATCTCACCATGCCCACCGGAACGCTCCACGCGATCGGCGAGGGGCCGGCCGTGCGCCCCAGTTGCAAGAAAGCGTTCCTGGACCTGGAGACCCAGGTGAAAAAGCACCAGGCCAAGCTGCGCAAGCATTTTGAATGGAAGCGCACGCGTGCCCGCGTTCGCGCCGAAGCCATTTCCTAAGCGCGCTGGAAAAAGGGAGGAAAAGAACGCCGGAGAGTCTGTGCGTGTTCCTGAATGGTGACTCGGAGCGCGTAACTCGCTGGAGATTCGGCGCGGCGAAGTTCGCGCAGTTTTTCCGCCTCTCATTCCGAGGAGCGAAGCGACGAGGAATCTCTCTTCCATGATTTGGCGCAGGGATTTGCATCATACGAGCCGCGAAAACTACGCGAAAAGAAATTGGCGCGCTCCGCAGGAACTGCGCGGAAAAGTGAGGAGTGAGAGCTGCGAAAGCTCGGCCAGGAAAATTGGGTACGAGTTGCGATTCTTGGCGCGCTCCGCGTGCATGCTACAATGAACAGTTCTTCCCGCAGGGGCGTAGCTCAGTGGTAGAGCAGCGGCCTTTTAAGCCATCCTGGGCATCATGCCTGCCTGCGCCCTGATATGCCAACACACGCCAATTCTTCGGAGTGCAAACCGAGCAGTGTTTTCAAAAAAGGATTTGACAGAGCCGACACGGTTAGCCCTGCCGGCTCAGACGGTTTCCAAAACTGCGGGGCTGAACGCCTCGTGTTCTGTTCTCGCAATGATTTCGTCTTGCAACGCGCGGGTCAAATCACAAAAATAATCGCTATAACCAGCCACGCGAACGATTAGGTCACGATATTTGTCTGGATCGGCCTGTGCCGCGCGTAGCGTGGCTGCGGTCACCACATTGAACTGCACGTGATGGCCGCCCATGCGAAAGTAGGAGCGAACTAGCCGCGCCACTTTGTCGAGCCCCTCTTCCCCCTGCAACAAGTGGGGCGTGAATTTCTGGTTCAGCAGAGTTCCTCCGGTTCGGGCGTGGTCCATCTTGGCTGCGGATTTGATTACCGCGGTGGGCCCATGACGATCCGCACCCTGAACTGGTGAGATACCATCCGAAAGCGGCTCCCAGGCGCGGCGTCCATCTGGAGTGGCTCCAGTCATGGAGCCGAAATAAACGTGACACGTCGTCGAGAGGTAATTCACACGGTAGAAGCCGCCCTTCGTGTTTTTCCGTCCGTCGATTTCGTCAAAGAAGGCGTTGAATACGTCTCTAAGAATCGCATCGGCATAGTCGTCGTCGTTGCCATATTTTGGGGTTTTGTTCCACAGACGAAGTCGCAGCTTTTCATAGCCTTCAAAGTCATGTGTGAGCGCATCGAGTAGTTCGGCCATGCGAAGAGTCCTGCGATCGAATACGTGATACTTCACCGCAGCGAGGCTGTCCGTGCATGTCCCCGGGGCGACCCCCATGATGTAAGTCGTGTTGTAGCGCGGGCCACCGTCGTTGTAGTCCTTGCCCTTAGCGATGCAGTCATCCACCAGCAGGGACAGGAACGGCGCCGGCATATAGACCGCGTACAGCCGCTCAATGATGTTGTTGCCCTTAACCTTCACGTCGACAAAATAGTGCAACTGCTTGCGGAAGGCGGCCAGCAGATGCTCATAGGAATTCAGAGCGCGCGGGTCTCCTGTCTCAACTCCTATCTTTTTTCCAGTGCGTGGATCCACTCCGTTGTTGAATGTAATCTCAAGGACCTTGGGGAGATTGAAATAGCCCGTCAGGATATAGGCCTCCTTTCCAAAAGCGCCGGTTTCGACGCAACCCGAAATTCCGCCAAACCTGGCGTCTTCGAGCGCTTTCCCCTGACGCAACAACTCTTCCACGACCATGTCTGCATTGAAGATAGACGGCTGCCCCCAGCCTTGGCGCACGATTTCCAGGCCGCGCTTCAGAAATGCGTCCGGACTCTTGTTGCTCAGTTGGAGATTGGAAGAGGGCTGCAGCAAGTGCATTTCGTCGATGACGTCCAGAATCAAATAGGTGACATCGTTTACGCCGTCCGACCCATTGCGCTTCAGCCCACCGCTATTGATGTTGGCAAAATCTGTATAGGTCGCGCTTTCTGCGGCGGTTACGCCGACCTTGGGGGGAGCCGGCTGATTGTTGAATTTCACCCACAAGCATTCCAGGAGCTCCTTGGCTTGACCCCTGGTCAGCGAGCCCTCTTCCATGCCTTTCTGATAAAAGGGGTAAAGATGCTGATCGAAACGACCCGGGCAAAACGAATCCCAGGTGTTGAGTTCCGTTACAACCCCAAGGTGCGTGAACCAGTAGGCTTGCAGGGCTTCCCAGAAATCACGCGGCGCGTGTGCCGGCACGCGACGGCACACCTGCGAAATTCTCAGCAGTTCCACTTGCCGTTCAGGATCGGCTTCCGTTTTGACCAACTCTTCAGCCTTTTCCGCATGGCGCTCGGCAAAGCGGATCACCGCGTTGGCCGCTATCGCCATGGCGCGCAACTCATCTCTCTTTGCCGAGGCTTCCGGATCGTTGAAGAAGTCCAATTGGGACAATGCGGACGCGATATCGGCTTTCAGATCCAACAAGCCTTTGCGATAAATAACGTCACTCAGTACGGTGTGTCCCGGTGCGCGCTGTTCCATAAACTCGGTAAAGATGCCGGCCTCGTACGCGTTCTTCCACTCCGGGGTCATCTCCGCGAAGATCAGGTCGCGCATTGCGTGCCCATGCCAATAAGGAAACACCTCATCCTTGTGGATCCGCTGGGTCTCGGCGTCCACAGCATAGGAGATCTTCTCGCGCGAATTCAGGACGTCGAGGTCTTCTAAACTATGGCAGCATAGCTCGGGGAAAGTAGGAGCTGCCTTCGGCTGCGGACCGCGCTCGCCGACAATCAACTCATCCCTCCCGATGTAAATTGCCTTGCGTTCCATCAAGTATTGAAAGGCGCGAGCGCGCCGGATTGGAACGGATGGAGTTTTGTCCTGACGGTAAAACTCCGTGAGCAGGGCCGCGCGTTCTATGGATAAGCTCGGTTTTGTTTGCAAGGATGCTTGTCTGAGTCTGGTCACCCGCTCCTTCATATCACCCTCCAATGCGCACATTGAACCCGTCGCGGCCCAAACGTGCGGCGATTGCTTGCATGTGTTCGGCGGTGGGAGGGTCCACGCCCCCCATCGTGTAGGGCAGATGGAACCTGTTGTACTTGTCGCTGGCGATCCGGTGGTAGGGCAGAAGATCAATCCTCCTGAGACCAAGTGGGAGCAAAAATGCGGACAAAGCACTTAAATTATCCGCATCGTCATTCACTCCAGGAATAACCGGAATCCGCATAATTACAGCACTCCCGTCTTCAGCGAGCATTTTCAGGTTCCGCAGGATGAGAGCGTTCCCCACGCCCGTGAACTGCCGGTGCCTGTCACTATCCATCAGCTTCAGGTCGTACAAAAACAGATCCACGTTTTCGCGAACTCGCCGCAAGACCTCGGTGGGGGCATGACCGCAGGTATCGACAGCGGTGCGAAGCCGCCGATTCCGGCAAGCGACAAGCAGTGCTTCCACGAACGAGGCTTGCATCAGTGGCTCACCGCCGGACAGTGTGATGCCCCCCCCGGACTCGTCGAAAAAGAGCTCGTCCTTGAGCACCTCGGCGAGCACGTCGGGCACACTCATCCACCGACCCGCCAGTTGGCGTGCGCCCGCCGAACAAGCGTCGACACAAGTTCCACAGTGCCGACAAAGAGCGGAATTGCGAAGCACGTGCTGATTCAACTCAAGCGCGCCGTGCGGACATGCCGATACGCAGTCGCCACACCGAATGCATCGTTCTTCGAAATAAACTACTTCGGGTTCATGCACTAGGCCTTCGGGGTTGTGACACCAGGCACAGCGTAACGGACAGCCTTTGAGAAATACGGTTGTTCGAATCCCAGGCCCATCGTGGATGGAAAATCGCATGATGTTAAAGACGAGCCCGTTGTTGAATAACTGCTCAGGCGGGGTCGGAGCCGAATGGGTTTCACTGAGTGATGGCAATGGGCTGTTCATGTCGGGCCGTTTTGTATACTGTATACGCTACAATGAAGACCCCCAGTCCCGCCGTGACACGCATCACTCGGCTAAACTGTTCCGCGCACCTTCCACAACGTAAACCGTCACAGTGGCCATTTGGGACGCTAACCGCTCCCTTGATTTCAACAATTGCACTCGTAGTTTTGTTTCTTGCCTTTGTGAATGGCGCCAGCCTGGAGCGCGGTCAGGCAAGTATTAAGGCAACCGGTCCAGCAGCAGGTGCCGTATTCGTCCATCGTGCTACGCATTACGACGTTTCGCCGCCGCTTGCGTCGATGCAGGCTTCAAGCGACGTAACTACGTTGCCTGACTGCGGAAGGAGGGGGTGCGGCTCGTCACTTCGTCTGTTTTCCGAAGCTCCAGCTCCGGAGCAAGAGCAAAGGCGCGACGAACCTATACCTCCGCCGGTACCGCCACCAACTTTGAGTCCTGCGGGCATTGCCATTGAGCAAACGTCTCAAGGCGCTCGGCCAGCGGTGCCACTGCTGGAGAGCTTCGACGGACTGGGCGCTGGATTTGAAGGTCCGCAGGGCACGACTAGCTTTCGCAGCCCTTCCGACGACAGCCTCGCTGCCGGCCCCGATCACATCATGCAAATCGTCAATTCCAGAATCGCGATTTATTCGAAGAAGGGTAAGAAATACGAGAAGAGCGGAAATGTGTTGTACGGAGCCGTGGCCACGAAATCGATATGGACGGGCTTCGGTGGCGCCTGCGAAGCCCGCAACAATGGGGACGCCGTGGTCCGCTACGACCAGCTTGCGGGACGCTGGTTGATTGTCATGCCGATATTCTCGCGAATTAGCCCAGACGACTTTCCCGGGAAGAGCACCGTGGTTCCCGGCGAGCCGGTCCTTGCGGGGCAGCTTGCAAAGACGGGCCAATCGTCATCGCCGGGTGCGGCGGTTGCGCCTCCTGCGAGTCCGCCTCAGCCTCCTCCACCGCAACGCGGGCAAAGACCACCGGAGAAGAAAGAGGGTGTGTGGGCGATGTGCTACGCAGTCAGCACCGGGCCGGACCCGCTCGGCACCTACTTTCGTTACGCGTTCGAGCGAACGTTGTTTCCGGACTATCCGAGGCCTGCAGTTTGGACGGACGGCTATTACGTGCCAACCAGCACAGGCGATGACGTGATACAGAAACACGTGTGCATCGCGGATCGCGCGAAGATGCTCGCGGGACAACCCGCCACTGAGCAATGCATCGTCATTGACGGCGTGAATTTCTTGAACAACGCCGACATTGAAGGCCGGAAGTTACCGCCACCGGGAGCGCCGAACATCATGATGGCGGCTGGAGGCACGCAGCTCAAGAACATCTTCGATGATGATGGCATCTACTTTTGGAAAGTCCATGTGGACTGGGGCAATCCCGCGAATACAAAAGCAGATGGGCCGGTGAAAATCAATGTCGCGCCGTATCACTACCTCTGTAACGGCCAGTTGACAAGCTGCGTCTCGCAACCGGGTACCGAACGCCGGCTCGATGTGCAGGGCGACAAGATCATGCAACGACTCGTCTACCGCAGGGTGGGGGGGCACGAGTCGATCGTCGCCGCGCACTCGGTCGCTACGCAGGGAGGTGGCGGTGGCGTGCGATGGTACGAGTTCCGTCTCGACAACCAGCGCGATCCCGTGCTGTATCAGCAGGGAACCTATGCGCCGGGAGGGTCTTACCGCTGGATGCCCAGCATCGCGATGGATAGAAAGGGCGACATCGGCGTCGGATACTCCTTCGGCGAGGTACCGAATTTTCCGGGGCAACGCTTCGCCGCGCGAAAGGCCGGGGATCCAAAGGGCCAATTGACGCTGCATGAGACCGTGCTGGCGCAGGGGGAAGCGTCGCAAAAGAACACGTTGCGTTGGGAAGACTACACCACAACGGCAATGGACCCGAGTGATGAGTGCACGTTCTGGTATGTCGGCGACTATCTGAAAGAAGGCGATGGAAGCTATCGGACCAAGATCGGCTCGTTTCGTCTGCCGAATTGCAAAGGCGGGCGCTAATTGCCTGCAGGCACGGAGGAAATGTGAATAAAACCAGTCGCCTTTTGCCGAAATTACTGTTGATGCTGGCGGCCATCCTTTTGCCGACAACTGCAGCGGTTGCTCAAGAACGTGACATGCCGGGAAAGCCCATCGGCAAAGCCTCCGTTCTCGGAAACTTGATTCTGCTGGAATTGGACAAAAACGCGCTTGGAGAGCGGAACCTTTTCGATTTAGGGCAACGTACGCTTCGCTTCACTCCCGGAAGTGCAGGCTATCGTGTTGAAAGCTCTCCGCTGCGTTGGGACGCGGACTTTGGCCAAGAGCTAAGCGGTCACGAGGTTACGCTGCACAACTTTGCGTTTCCTTTCTCAGGCAAGACTTGGACTTCATTCTCCGTTGGAGTTACCGGATCTATTCGCTTTGGCGAGGCAGATAATCCGCCTGGCTTCGGAATGGGCCCTACGCCCCGCGATCAGGGCGGCGTATCGATTGGCCGCTTCGATCCGCTTAGTGAAGGGGCAGCGAACCTGGTGAACACTGTTCCGGCGATTTGCGTTTTTTTTAAGCCGCGCATGTCCGGCAAAAATTATGTGAAGGAACTTGCGGACCGCGTCGTAGTGACGTGGGATGTAACGGAACCTTGGGGCAACATTCAAGACTTCACTTGGACGAAAACAATCAACCGCTTCCAGGCAGTGCTCTTTAAAGATGGCTCCATTGAGATGTCCTATCAGCAGCTTGCTGCAAAAGATGCCATCATCGGGATCTATCCACTTGTTTCTGGGACGGCAGAGAAACCCCTTGCCACGCTTACGGGCCTGAAGAACACTTCCGTTGCGGCGCATCTTGACCTCCAAAACCTTGAGCTTTCTGTTGTGGACGGTCTGCTCTTAAAGGTCACGTTCGAGACAGCAGGCCCGGTGTTGCCTGAAGGGGAACCAGGAGTATCAGGCATCGGATATCGAGTGCACTTTGCAGCGGACAAGCCTTCCGCTGAGTCTGAAGGTCCAGCCAGTGGCGAGATCGTCTGGGCGATTCACGGCTTTGCACCTCGCAATCGCGGCACAGCGAGCACCTCGCGATACTTTGCATTCGGCCCCGGCGTGTCGCGCCGCGTAAAGACGAGCGGCAGGACCATTTCCATTGAGGGAATTCTCCCGAAGCCCCTTCGCGGCGCAACACAGCTTATCGTCTCAGGCGAAAGCTCGGCGGCCGGATCAGACCAGCCCGTTGCGCGGATCTCCGCTCGCCCGGTCACGCTCGGCGGGATGCGCGACCCTGAAGTGCACTTGTCATCTCTCAAGCCTCAAGACGGTCCATTCTCGGTTGTCTATGAAGCTTTTCATTATTACGCGTTGCCGAATCCTCGCGACCTTACCTGCACCGTCCTCAAGAGCCTCGGTGACAAGTTCGACTTCCTCGCGTACTACTCGGACTTTCGCGTTGACAATCAGGAAGCCGGAACTCCCAGCGACGGTCCGTTGGGAGCGGTGGGAGGCGCAGTCACGGGAATCGGCGCCAAGCAAGAGGGGCTTGAGAACTACTGCACGCAGGGCAGGTTCCAATGGCAATACATTCAACCGGTGTATGCGGGATCCAATCAGATGCAGGAGCGGCCTCCGGCAGACGCGCCAATGGGCACGGATCGCGACATCACTTTTTATCAGCAGCAACTGGCCGAGATCTCACAGGATGGCAAGATACCTCCGTACATGTACGCCATGTCGCAGATTGCGCACGAAATGGGGCACAGGTGGGCGGCCTTCGTGTCCGCAAAAGTTGGCGACGAGACAATTCCCCTAGGTCCTGTCCACTGGGCGAGAGGTTTGCAAGCTCCGGTAGCGTTCCCATACCGGCGGCCTACAGAGGCATCGATCATGGGAGGCGGCGTCTGGCAGGATAATTTTGACGGAACCTATACCCAACTGGATGACGACTATTATGTTCCCGCAACGGGCTGGTCGTATCTTGACCTCTATCTCATGGGACTGATTTTTCCGCGAGAAGTGCCCGACTTTTTCATCCTTCGCAATCTAGTCCCTGCCGGCAAAGACGCGAATGGACATCCCATCTTCAAAGCGGACAGGACCAAGGTAACAATTCACGACGTCATCGCTGCGGAAGGTGAGCGCTCACCGGGCGTCGACAAATCTCAACGGCAGTTCAACACCGGGATGGTCATCGTCGTCCAGCACGGCGCCACACCTAGCCGCGATCTCATCGAACGAACAGAAGGGATTCGGAAGCAGTGGATCGAATATTTCTCAATCACTACGGGCCATCGGGCATCCATGACTGCGAATCCGAACTGAGGGCGAAACGACCGACGGCTTGTAGAAAGCGGAAGTCTGAGCTGCTTTCCGGGAAGTCCAGGAGGCGAAGGTGAGAAAAGTCCTTCTTGTTGCCGTAGTGATTTTATCTGTGCAAGGGTATGCATTTGCGCAGACACCCAATGCTGCACGAGTTTCGGAAGAAAAGATACTGAAGGTCCGGCCGCTCCCGCTGAATAGCGTCCGGCTTACCGGCGGGCCGCTGAAACACGCGCAGGAGCTCGACGCTGAGTACTTGCTGCAGCTCGAGCCGGACCGCATGCTGGCTTACCTCCGCCAGCGCGCGGGGCTGGAACCCAAGGGCAAACCGTATGGAGGATGGGATGGTGCAGGGAGGCAATTGACCGGTCACATTGCGGGGCACTATCTTTCGGCAGTGAGTCTCATGTGGGCGGCCACGGGTGACGCGCGTTTCAAAGAGCGCGCGGACTACATCGTAAGTGAACTGAAAACAATTCAGGACGCGCAGGGGGATGGCTACCTGGGCGCCCTTATGGACAATCAAGGCGTTGACGGAAAGATCCACTTCCAGGAACTGTGCAAGGGCATCATCCGGTCCGGAGGCTTCGATTTGAATGGTTTGTGGTCTCCGTGGTATGTCGAGCACAAGATCTTCGCCGGACTCCGGGACGCCTACCGTTACACCGGAAATCGCATGGCATTGGAAGTGGAGATCAAGTTCGCTGCCTGGGCTGAGAGTATCGTCTCCAAACTGGATGAGGAGCAGACACAAAAGATGCTGGCAACCGAGTTCGGCGGAATGAACGAAGTAACCGCCGATCTGTACGCCGACACAGGAGATTCACGCTGGCTGGCTCTTTCCGGCAAATTCGAGCACCGCGTCATGATTGATCCGCTTGCCGCCGGCCAGGACATTCTTGCGGGTAAACACGGGAACACGCAAGTGCCCAAAATGATCGGGTCGCTAGCGCGGTACATTTACACGGGAGATGAAACAGACCACCGGGCCGCGACTTACTTTTGGGACGAGGTTGCGCTTCACCACAGCTTTGCCACCGGAGGTCATGGCAAGAACGAATACCTGAGCCAGCCTGACCGCTTGAATAACATGATCGACGGGCGCACGGCCGAGACCTGCGACGTGTACAACATGATCAAAATGTCGCGCACCCTTTTCTCGGTCGATCCGGACATTCGCTATGCCGACTTCCACGAACGGGCGCTTTTCAATCACATCCTCGCCTCTCAGGATCCGGATGACGGGCGCGTGTGCTACATGGTGCCGGTTGGCCGGGGAGTGCAACACGAATATCAGGACAAGTTCGAAGATTTTACATGCTGCGTCGGAAGCGGTATGGAAAGCCATGCTCTTCACGGATATGGAATCTACTATCAATCCGCGGACAAGCTCTGGGTGAGCTTGTACGCTTCCACGCGCGCGAATTGGAAAGCCGAGGGTGTGCAAGTCGAAATGGACACGGATTTCCCGATGGGTGAGTCCGCGACTCTCAAGATCACGCCGAATTCACCAAAGAGATTCACATTGGCTCTGCGCCGGCCGTATTGGGCGGGCGCGGGCTTCAGCGTGAAAGTGAATGGCCAGCCGCTGAAGGCTTTGCCGAAGCCCGATTCCTATGTCGAAATCAGCCGGGAGTGGAAGAAAGGCGACGTGGTGGACCTCGTTTTGCCAAAAACGCTTCGTAAGGAGCCTCTGCCGGACAACCCCAACCGATTCGCGCTGATGTGGGGACCCCTGGTGCTGGCCGGAGACCTCGGCCCGGAGCAACAGGAGCAGCGAGCGCGGCGAAACGCTGGCGAGGATGATTCCGCTCCTGTGCTCGTGGCTGCTGCACAGTCAGTTGACGATTTTGTGAAACCAGTCGCAGGAAAGCCCGGAACATTTACGACGTCCGGCGTGGGCCTGGACAAGGACATCACTTTTGTTCCGTTCTATCAGTTGCCGCGGCGGCGGTACGCGATCTACTGGGATATGGTCACTCCCGAAGAGTGGAAGAAAATGTCGGAGACCTTTGCCGCGGAACAGGAGAAGCAAAAGAAACTTGAGGCGGCGACCGTAGCGTTTGCGCAACCTGGACAGATGCAGACGGAACGCGACTTCAATCAACAGGGCGAAGAGACTTCGCCGGTTCAACTGTTGGAGCGCTACGGCCGGCGAAGCACCAAGTGGTTCTCCTTCGATTTGCCCGTGGAAGCCAGTCACCCGATGGAGCTGGTAGTTACCTTCAGTAACGATGCGCGCCGGAACGGCTCATTCGACATCTTGGTTGATGGAAAGAAAGTAGGCGAGCAGAAAACCGACCGGCGCAGCCCGGAGCAGGACGTACACTTCTTTGACGCCGAGTACGCGATTCCTGCTGAATTGATTCAAGGCAAACAGAAAGTGACCGTGCGCTTTGAAGCTCCCGCGGGAAGTGAGGTTCCGGGCGTGTTTGGCATTCGCATCGTCCGCGCGGACGCGGCTCGCTAGAAAACTACGCGAGAAGTCAGTCGGATCATATTCGCGCGTCAGTTCACGAGTGCTGCTCGCGATGTCGCTTGATGAATTCCCTCAAGTACTCACCGGCTTCCGTAATATGTTTCCACAAAGCAGCGGAAGCAATCTCTGCATCCTTCGTCTTGCAAGCAGCCAGTAGTTCGCGGTGGGCCGGGCCGGCACGGTGTTGGTCGCGGGTCACGACAAGGTGGAGGCGCGTGTAGCGATCGCAGTTGACGTTGAGATTCTTGACGATCGAAAGCATCTTCGGCCGATTCGCGGGCTCGTACAGAGCGGAGTGGAAACTCCAATTCAAGTGCCCCCAAGAGGCTACCTCAGTATCCCTCTCCAGAGATTCCTCATAATACCGAAGCACATCTTCGGCTCGCTGGAAATCCTCGGGCTTCGTCCTTGGAATGGCACACCGCAGCATGTAGCACTCCAGCACCGCGCGCGTCTCGAACAACTCCATAATTTCTTCTGGGGAAAGTGCGGAAACCACGGCACCGCGATTGGCCACAATGGTGACCAAGCCTTCGGCCGCAAGATGGCTAAGCGCCTCTCGGACCGGAATGCGGCTGATCTGGAATTCCGCAGCGATGGCGTCCTGCCGAAGCTGCTGGCCTTCGCGCAGTTCGCCGCTGAGAATTTTTTCTCTTAGCCGTTCGATGACTGCATTCGCGAGAGACTGTCGAGGAATGGGTGAAGTATTTTTCCCCGACACAATCCGTGGGGTGTCATTAGGAATTTCCATTTTCTATAAACACTTGATGTTCCCTTGCTGTCAGCAAGGAAAGGCACAGCTGAAGACGTCCAACTATGCCCAAAACAAGACCATTGTAATCCAGTGGGCGTAGATCCAGAACGAGAGCTTGACATTGTATATCATATTTTGTATACAAGCTTAGCTGTTTTCAAGGGGTGTGCCATCGAATAGATATTTATCACACCTCTCCGGCAATGGGCATCACGTCGAGGAAAGCCTTCAACCAAAGGAGGATTCCATGGCGAGACGTTACTTTCGAGCAAGTCTTTTTGTATTCCTTCTTATCTTAATGATGGGCACTCTAGTTTGCGCCCAAATCCTAACTACTGGTGGCGTTTCGGGTCTGGTTGTTGATCAGTCAGGAGGGGTCATCCCCAACGCCACCGTCACGATTAGCGATCCTTCTACGGGCTTTACGCGAACGGCTACCGCCAACGCTTCGGGCCTATACACCTTCTCAGACCTTCAGCCCGCGACGTATCAATTGAAGGTTACAGCAAAAGGCTTTGCGGACGCCGTGGTCAATAACGTGATTGTTCAGGCCGCACACACCGTTGACCTCAAAGTCGAGATGAAAGTGGGGGCGGCTAGCGAAATCATGGAAGTGTCCGCGCAGGGCCAAGTCCTGGAAACTACAACCAATACTATCTCAACAACGATTAGCCCGGAGGCCATTCAGGACCTGCCGCTCGCCGGGCGCGACGCCCTGCAGTTCGCAGAACTGGTGGTTGGCGCGACGAATGCCGGCCTGGAACGCTACACCGCTGTCGACGCGCTGCCGGCGGCAGCAATCAATATCACGGTAGATGGAGCCAATGACAACTTCCAGCGGTACCGCTCTACGACCACAGGCTTCTTCACGGCGGCTCCCCTGCGCATCGGGGCCTTTGATGAATTGACCGTGTCCACCAACGAGCTGACGGCGGACGCGGGGGCGGAGGGATCCACGACGCTGAAGTTCGTCACCAAGCGAGGAACGAATCAATTTCATGGCACTGCTTTCTGGCAGGCTGAAAACAGCGTATTCAATGCGAATAGTTACACTTTGAATGCCGAGGGAATTAAGAAACCGAGCAGCCGCCTGAACGATTACGGCGGAAGTTTGGGAGGGCCGTTCTGGAAGAATAAGATCTTCTTTTTCCTTAATTATGAGTCGGAGACGAGCCCTGGCGCCTATGGAGATAGCACGCAGATCTTTACGGCTGGCGCTGGTGGACAGGCTAACGCGCAGGCTGGTGATTTCACTTATGAAACAGCCAGCGGCGGTGAAAATACCGTTAACCTGCTGCAACTTGCGGCGGCCAATGGCTTGCCGTCAACGGCAAATTCGGTGACAGCAGGTTTGCTAAGTCAGATCAACAAATACGCTGTCAATGGGTCTCTGTTGCCCGGTAACTACTCGACACTTTCAGGGGGCACCCAGGGAGGAGCGAACTGTTGTCTAATGCCGGTGACCAATACGCTGGCCTGGTTGCAGCCTTCTGTGAGCAAGTTGAGATATCCCACCGCCCGCCTCGACTATCAGATCGCGCCCAAAATTGCGTTTCACTTTTCGTGGGACTTGCAGTGGTTCCAAGCGTCCGGTGCTCCGAACTATCCAGGCAACCCGTTGCAGAGTAACAGCTGGAAAGCGACCTACTTTACCACCTCAAGTGGGTTGGACTGGACTATTACGCCTCACCTGATCAACCAGTTCACCTACGCAACCGAAAGCACCATCGAGCAATTCAACCCGACGACGCACGGAGATCCCTTCGCGGCCCAAGGCGATGTAGCAATCTATCCTCCGTTGGGTGTCAATTCCGTTGTTCCCAACTTCATATTGAACGCGCCACGCGACAACCCGGTATGGCAATTTATTGACAACGTATCGTGGACTCACGGAAACCACACGTTCACATTTGGGGGTTCAACGCGCATCTCGACGATGTTTGAAACCGAAATTAACAATCCGCCGACGTACAACACAGGGATCGTGAATACGGATACTAAGGCGATCGGCATGTTCAACAGCACTAACTTTCCGGGAATCAACCTAGGCAACAACAACCAACAATTGACGGCAGCAGAAAATTTATACGCATTTCTGGTAGGCCGGATCAGTAGTGTGAGCGGATTTAACTACGTGAGTTCCACCACCGGGCAGTACCAGATTGAGGGCAAACTCATTGACAGGGAAAAGCAACAGGTGGGCGGCATCTACTTCCAAGATGCCTGGCGTGTCTCCCCGCATTTCGCGCTGAACTACGGGTTGCGCTGGCAACTATCTGGGGCACTATACAGCACGAATAATTACTGGACCAGCCCCGACTATGCGGATCTTTTGGGGCCGTCCTCCGGGCTCTTTCAGCCGGGGACGCTGACCGGCGTCGCGAATCCTGCCATTCTACTTCGGTCTCACCCGTACTCTTCGGACTTGAAAGAGCCGGCTCCGAATTTTGGTTTTGCCTGGAATCCGGATTTCAAGAGTGGATTGTTGGGAAAATTGTTCGGGGGGAGTAATACGGTAATTCGCGGCGGTGCCTCGATCAGCTACTACGATGAAGGATGGACGACGGTGGAAAACAGCTTTTACACGAATCCGGGAGGCGGGCAAAGCGTGTATTTGGAACCATCGGTTAACTTCGTTCCGGGCAGCCTGAGCCTCGGCGGAAGCATTCCTCCGCTGCAAGCTTTTCCCTCGGATTTCAAATCGGCATTCCCGCTTCCCGAGGCGGACTTCACGTTTACCGGTCAGAGTTTTGACACCGTTGACCCGAAGATCCGGTCTCCTTACACCGAAGCCTGGAATTTCGGCATTCAGCGCAAGTTCCCGGGAAACAACGTGTTTGAGGTGGCTTACGTGGGCAACCACGTGGTGCATTCCTGGTTGCAATATGACTTGAACGAAGTAAATATTTTCGAGAACGGATTCTTGACTCAGTTCAAGGCTGCGCAGGCAAACCTGGCTGCCAATGGGGGTACGACCTTCGCGGACAATACAGGTGTCCCGGGCCTGACTCCCACCCCCATTTTCGATGCAGCCTTTGCCGGCCCGGCGGCTGGGTCCTTTACAAACTCATCATTTATCTATGATCTGCAGAGCGGACAGGCGGGCGCGCTCGCGGCGGCGCTGGCCTCCAATTACGTTTATCTCTGCAATCTGGTCGGAGGGAACAGCAGCTTCACGCCGTGTAACGGTTCCGGCGGAACTGGCACATATCCCATCAACTTCTTCCAGGCGAATCCTTACGCAGCGGGAGCAATTATCCAGTTGCTGTCCGATCCCGGCAGCTCGACCTACAACGCATTGCAAGTGCAGTGGAAGCATCCAGCGGGTCATGGCCTGATGCTCGGCGCAAACTACACATACAGCCACGCGCTCACGAACCGCTGGCTGGGTGACTACTACACCTCAGACGAAGTGCAATACAATTACACGACCTTGCGCAATCCAGCATTGAACAAGGGACCGTCGCCGTACGACGAACGCCATCAGTTTAAGACCTACCTTACCTATGATTTGCCTTTTGGCAAAGGGCGCGAGTTTAAGACAGGGTATCGAGTTCTCGACAACATCATTGGAGGGTGGACAGGCGGATCCATCGTGAAGGCCACTTCCGGACTTCCCTTCAAGCTACTGGGCGGACAAAATACATACAACTATTCATTCGCCTACTATCCGGATGCGAGCGACTCGGGAGTGATCTTAAATGGAATCACGCTGAGCCAGTTGCGGAGCAACGTTGGTGTTTACTCTGGCCCGTCAGCATACGTGCCCACGGTAGCTATTAACCCGCAGTTCCTGGCTGCACACCCGAATGCGATCCTCCCGGAGTCAAACCCCGGGCAACTCGGCCAGATGATCTATCTGAGTGGACCGAAGTTCTTCGACGTGGACTTCTCTTTGAAAAAGGAAATCCCGATTTACGAGAAACTCCATATGGACATACGCGCTGAATTCCTAAACGCCTTTAACCATCCGAACTGGGCCATACCTGGCGTGACCGGAGGGCCAGGACAACCGGCTGATTTTGCTAACGTTTCGGCTTCCAACTACGACGCGTTGGGACTTGTGAACCAGCCGCGAATCATTGAGTTCCGGATGCAATTGTCGTTCTAGGTTCAGTTGTCTCGCAAGCCGTTGGCACTGGAACCAAGCGAAGAAAGGGCTGTCTTTAGGGTGACGGTCAGCGGATGGGGCATCGTCAGCGTGGATGGCTCGAATCCCTGAACAGCCGCGAACTGAACGCAATATTTTTGCCGATTGCATTTCCCTCGATACACTAGGCCGTGCCCTCTTTCTTGGCCGACAGGCCGGCCTGCGGTATGACTATGCCTAGCTCAGGGTAGGATCGGAGGCACAATATGGTCGTAACACATCGGATGGTTGCACTTTGCATGCTCTTTTTCATTCCACTCATGGCGAGTGCTCAGCAACCTTCTTCGCGTCAGATGGACGATCTGAACTGGAAAGAGTTTCAGCAACTGGTTCCCGCCAAGATCAAGACCGTGATCCTCACGGTGGGCACGCTGGAGGCGCATGGCTTTATTAACAACGGTGCGGACAACACCGTGCCAGTAGCCATAGCGAATGCCATTGCCGGTGACGTGAATGCGCTGGTCGCGCCTCATATTCCGTACGGCGTCACGGATATCCTTGCGCCGTATCCGGGGAGCCTGCATATTCCTGAAGACGCGTTTCGCGTTTATGTCCGCGCGGTTCTGGTCGGGCTGGTCAACAACGGATTTCGAAACATTGTGATCCTCAACGGGCACGGACCCCAAGTCGAGATTTTGCAGCAGTTGGCCAATGAGATTTCGTTGCAGTATAAAGTCAACACAATCGAGATCAATTGGTGGATCCTCTGTAACGACATTACGCACGAAGTCTTTGGCGAAGACGGCGGTCACGCAACTAACGACGAAACGGCCATGGTCCAGGCAGCCAATCCGAAACTCGTTCATTGGGAGCTTTTCACCGGCAAGGATATGGCCACTGCATTACCGTCCCCAGCAGACGGTTGGTCAGCGACTCCGTTCCCTTCGACCATGCTTCTGTACACCAAGGACCAGGGCTTACCCAAGGACCGGACACAAGCCAAGGCCGATGAGTATTTCAGAAAGGTCGTAGGCAAAATCCGAACTCTCGTGACCGACACCTTGAACAAGTGGGAGTTGGCTGGCTTCAACTAAGAGCCGGGGAAACTGTTTCGTAACTTGTCAGAATCGGAGGATTTTTGCGATTCGACCGGGTGGTTTGCGCGGTGGACGCACACGCTTGCGGGGAGCCGGGACGCGTGATTGTCGGAGGCGTGCTCGATGTACCGGGAAAGACCATCTTTGAAAAAATGAAGTATCTCGAGTCGCAGGCGGACGATCTGCGCAAGCTGATGTTGCGAGAGCCACGAGGATACCCGGCATCAAACTGCAATTTGATCTTGCCGCCGACCCATCCAGAGGCGGACGCAGGGTTCGTGATTATGGAGCAAGTGGAGTATCCGGCGATGTCGGGGACGAACACGATCTGCGTGGTTACCGTTTTGTTGGAGACGGGAATGGTGCGGGCCCGCGGAGAGATCACGAAATTGAAGCTCGAGACTCCAGCCGGGTTGGTGGAAGTGGAAGCCCAGATGCACAACGGCAAGGTGAAACGCGTAACCTTTGAAAATGTTCCGGCTTTCGCTGTGCACTTGGACCGCGAGATCGAGGTGCGGAACCTCGCTACGGCAAAAGTGGACGTAGCGTGGGGTGGTATGTTCTATGTGATTGCGGACGCCGCGCAATTCGGTTTGCAGCTGAGGCCGGACGAAGCGCGGGATATCGTGCGCGTCGGAGAAATGGTCAAAGCAGCCGCACAGGAACAATTGCCTGTCGTGCACCCGGACAATCCCGGCATCTCCGGAATTACGATCGCACAACTGTCCGCGCCGTCAACGAAACCGGGAGTACATCGCAGAAACACCGTGATTGTCTCGACGGGAAAGTTGGATTGGGAGAGACCGGCGACGTGGACAGGGGCTCTGGACCGCTCGCCCTGTGGCACGGGGACTTGCGCGAAGATGGCGGCGTTGCATGCAAAAGGGGAGTTGCCGCTGCATCAGGACTTTGTGCATGAAGGTATTCTTGGCACTACCTTTACAGGTAGATTGGTGCGCGAGACACGCGTCGGGCCTTATCGAGCGGTCGTCCCCACCCTCAGCGGATGTGCCTGGATTACGGGATTCGCCAACTATGTGCTCGATCCAGAAGACCCATTTCCAACAGGGTTCACTGTAGGAGATATTTGGGGTGCTTCCGACTAACTTCCCATTTGAGTTCTTGCGAGACGATATCGCGGCGGACCATCCGGCGATGAAACGGTTCCGCCGAGGGGTTGTGGCTCTAGTTTTCGTTTGTTTTGTGGCATGCCTCTTGGCGCAGGCCAGCAAAGCGGCTATACCTCAGCAATCAGGCACCTCCACAAGCACGCCGCAGCAGCCTGGCAGCTCGACCGGCACGCAGCAGGCGACTCCCACGCAACCGCCGGGACCGCATCCGCCAACGGAGGCGGACATTCTGAAAGGCGCCTACGGACCGTACCGGGCAAACAATCATCTGCTTTACTACCACCTGAATATTCGCGTGGATCCCGACAAGAAATTCATCAGCGGAGACGTAGCCACGCGATTCAAGATGCTGAAGAACGACAACCGCATTCAATTGGACCTGACCGAAGCCCTGAACGTGGACAAGATTCTGATGGGCGCGGCGCAGCTCAAGTACGAACGGAAACTCGGCGCAGTGTTCGTGGATTTTCCGGAGACGTTGAAAAAGGGACACACCTACACCATCGACTTCTACTATTCCGGTACTCCGGTGCAGTCAGGAAGGTTCGGCGGATTCACGTTTGGGAAGGATCCGCAGGGAAGGCCGTGGATTTACACCGCGTGCGAAGGCCAGGGAGCAAGCATCTGGTGGCCGGATAAAGATCAATGGCGCGACGAAGTCGAGAACATGGAAATCAGCGTCGCGATTCCGAACGGATTGGTGGACGTCTCCAACGGGAAATTCATGGGCAAGACGGATTTGGGAGACGGGTACACACGATGGGACTGGTTTGTCCACTATCCCATTAACAATTACGATGTGTCGCTGAACGTGGGCAGCTACGTTCATTTTTCTGACCGCTTGGGCAGTTTGCCTCTGGATTTTTACGTGTTGCCCGAGGATCTGGAGAAGGCTACATCACAATTTACTCAGGCAAAGGGGATGCTCGAAGCGTATCAGCACTATTTCGGGGAGTATCCCTTCAAGAAGGACGGCTACAAGTTGGTCGAAGTGCCATATTCAGGGATGGAGCACCAGAGCGCGGTGACGTATGGAAACCGGTTCGAGAACGGATATCTGGGGCGTGACTGGACGGGGGTCGGGATCAGCACGAAATTCGATTTCATTATCATTCATGAAAGCGGCCATGAATGGTTTGGGAACAGCATCACGGCGGCGGACCGCTCCGACATGTGGATGCATGAGGGCTGGACGACGTATCTGGAAAGTCTCTACGTTGAATACCGCTGGGGCAAACAAGACGCGATCAAATATCTCAACGGCTACAAGCCGAAAGTGCAGAATCGCTATCCGATTATCGCGGAGCGCGGGGTAAACGCGAGTCCGCCGCAGGACCAGTATTTCAAGGGAGCGCTATTCATCAACACCCTGCGTAGCGTGACAGATGACGACGCTCGGTGGTTTAAGCTGTTGCACGATTTCTACCAGCACTTCAAGTACAAGAACATCATGACGGAAGACGTCGTGGCGTATTTCAATCGACAGATGCGAACGGACCTGACACCAATTTTCAATCAATACCTGCGACACACGGCGATTCCAATGCTGGAGCTGAAGTTCGATGAGACGGCGGCAACGGTGGCGTACCGCTGGAAAGCAGACGAGGCGGGTTTTGCGATGCCGATTCGCGTGGGAACAAAAGACAACTGGCAAATGATTCATGCGACTACGGGGTGGCAGACGATGAAGACTCCGGTGAAGAAAGACGAATTCGCGGCGGACACGGATCACTATTACGTGAATGTTGAGAAGGAATAGAGCAAGCCTTCTGTCGAGAGAGTGGAGTGCCTGGGAAAGAAGACTTCTCGGACCAGACAGGCCCTAAGCCGGTCCTTAGGAATTTCGAATTGGAACGACTTTGCTGGACGGCCTCGTGAGTGGAACACAGCATTTTTCCAGGCGTGAATTCCTTCAATGGCTTGCCGCGGCCAGGCTGGCATCACCTTCCACATGCGCAACAGGTAGCGCTAACACCTCGCCGGCCTTCAAAGACATTGCCCGCACCGCTGGCATCTCTTTTGTTCACGACAACGCCGCCAGCTCCGAAAAATATCTCATTGAAACCATGGGGGCCGGCTGCGCGTGGCTCGATTACGATCAGAATGGCTTGTTCGATCTCTACCTGGTCAATGGCGCGGCGACGCGTCTTTATACGCCAAAACATTCACTGCGCAGCGCTTTGTATCGGAACAACGGCGACGGCACATTTACCGATATCACCGCTACTGCTGGCGTCGGCGCCGAAGGACTATTCGGTATGGGCGTAGCTGTCGGGGATTACGACAATGACGGCTTTCCTGATCTATTCGTTCTCGGTCACGGCCGCTGCATTCTCTATCACAACAATGGCGACGGTACATTCACCGATGTGACCGCGAAAGCTGGCGTCGCAAACACCGGGAAATGGGGCTCCAGCGCCGCTTGGTTTGATTATGACAATGACGGCAAGCTCGATCTGGTCATCGCGAATTACGTCGATTGGTCCCCGGAGAGCAACTTTTATTGCGGCGGCAAAGGCCCGGGCCTTCGCAGCTACTGTCATCCTGATGTTTATCACGGCCAATCACCGACCTTTTATCACAATAATGGCGATGGCACCTTCACGGATGTAAGCGAGCGTTCTGGCCTGGCAAAATCTCCGGCGAACGGTCTCGGCATTGTTACCTTCGACTACGACGATGACGGCTGGCAGGACATTTTTATCTCCAACGACTCCATGGCCAATTCTTTGTTTCACAACAATCGCGATGGCACGTTTCGCGAAGTCGGCTATGCTGCTGGCGTTGCCGTGGGACTCGAAGGCCAGTTCGAAGCCGGAATGGGCACGGATGCTGCCGACGCCTCGGGCACCGGCCGGTTCGATCTGATCGTCACACATCTCGACCAGCAACTCGCCCGCTTCTATCGCAATCTCGGAGATGGCGCTTTCGACGATGCCACCTACTCTTCAAAGCTTGCCTACGCCACATTTCACCTCAGCGGCTTCGGCACTCGATTCATGGACTACGACAACGACGGCTTCTGCGATCTCTTCATCGCCAATGGCCATGTCCTGGACAATATTGAGCGCTACCATGCCGAGACGCACTACGCCGAGCCCAAGCTCATGTTTCGCAACTTGGGGAAAGGAATTTTCGAAAATGTCAGCGATCAGCTCGGCCCGGATTTCCAGCTTCCGCGCGTCAGCCGTGGCGCGGCGATCGGGGATTTTGACAATGATGGAGACTTGGACATTCTCATCAACAATAACGGTCAGCCGCCCCAACTCCTTCGCAACGACGGCGGCAGTGCCAATCACTGGCTGCAGCTGTTCCTCATCGGAACTCGTTCGAATCGTGACGCGGTCGGTGCTCGCGTTAAACTCACCGCCGCCAACTTGGTTTTGTATGACCAGCGCAAAGGCGGCATGAGTTACCAGTCAGCGCAGGATCCTCGGCTCCATTTTGGTCTCGGCCAGCGCACGCTCGTCGATGAGTTGGAGATCCGGTGGCCCAGCGGGGACCTGACTAAACTCAAGAATCTGCGATGCGATCAGATTCTCACGGTCAAAGAAGGTCAGGGTCTTGTTGACCGCGCGTTCCCCCGTGTCCCTTCCAGATAGCTGGTTCACGTCTCCCTTAACGGGCGGGCCGATCTTGCCAATCTCATGGTTGTGTCGCCGAGCCCTCGGGCCTCGCGGCTCCAGGAATCGCTTTACTGTCGCCGGGTGCTGTTCGAATCTTTTGCGCCAGCTCCTGATTCATTTTTGCAAGAGTGGCCAATGCCGCCGCCGCCTTTTCCCTCTGCCCCTGCTTTTGGTACGCCTTTGCAAGCAGTGGATAAGCAGAAAAGTTCCGCGAATCCAGTTGCCGTCCAGCTTCTAAATGTTCCACGGCTTTGTCGACGCTGCCTTCCAATAAATAAAGATGCCCTAGCGAAATCTGCGAGCTTGCATAAGTTGGCCTCGCGGCCACCGATTTTTCCAGCGCGTTCTTCGCCTCAGTGAATTCTGCGTCTCCCGGCTTGGCGCCGGAGCGCAGCAAACTATCGCCTAGTGCAGCGAGCAACTGATAATCCTGGCGTCCCTCTCGAATTCCGGCCCGGGCGGCTTCGATGGCCTGCGAAATATTCCCGGCTAACAGATTCTTCTGTACTTCGGCCAGGTAACCGATTTCGGAATGCGGTGCCAGCCCAGCCGCGTGTTCGTATGCCGCCCTTGCTGCATCCGTCTCATCGACCCGTGAGAGCAAGTAGCCGCGCTCGTAGTACAGCCGCGCCGAATCTGGCACATGTTTCAAACCAAAATCGATCGCTTGTAAACTCAGCTCGTCCTCCCCACGTTCGAGAAATGCGTCGGCCACGTAGATATATTGCTTTGCGTCCTTCGGCGCAAATTGCGCCCCGCGGCGCAGTGCTTCCATTGCCTCTTTCGATCGGCCTGCTTTTGCATCTGCTTGCGCTAGCAAATCCTCTACACTCGCGTTTTCGTGTCCTTTCTTTTGCAACTCGCTTAGGAGGCGGATCGCTTCTTCTGCCTGGCCCGTGCCGACGTAACAAAGCGCAAGATTAAAGTCCGCCGCGTACTCATTAGAGACATGCCCCCGCGCCGCCAAAAAATGTGGTAACGCCTCGGCGAACCGGCCACTGCGAGCCAACTCAATCCCTTTTTGGAGCTCAGCTTCTGGCGGAGTCGAGGACTCTTGCGCCGTTTGTTCCGCGGGCGAAAGACTTGGCGTCCCCGGCTTTTGCGCCTGTGCCAGTTTAGTCGCCCCGCTTGTCAGGAAAATAACGGCAGCAATACTCAATCTCCGCGTTTGCCAAAGAGGCTTCTTGAGGAGCATGGCGATAACTTATGCCCAGGTTCCCTGGCCTTCCACAATCGTAATGTAACGGTCCACGGGCACCTCTGTAAATCGTTCGGTTTTTCCGCTTGGCTCCGGCCATCTTACTTCCAGCCAGTCAATCCTTGTTCGTTGGCCTAGACCAAGCACCATGCGCGGGTCGTGCGAAGAAAGGTAGCTGCCCCCTCCGACCTTCCACTCGTGCCGCACCAAGTCGGCAGCCTGGTAAGTGAGCTTTGCTCCAACGGCATCGATGTTCGCCTTTTTCCCAATTAGCTTCACGCCAAGCCAGTGATTTTTCCTTCCCACATTATTCCGCAGCAGCACCGGCGCATCATCGTTTTGCGCCACCAGCACATCCACCGATCCATCGTTGTCAAAGTCTCCCAGCGCCATTCCGCGCCCGGCAAGTTCGCGCGAAAAAATCGGCCCGCTTTGCGCGCTCACGTTCTTCCAGCCGTTTCCCGCGTTTCTGAAGAGCAGTATTTTCTCGCGGTACCGGATGTCTTGCAGCCGCTGTTCGACCATCAAGTCAGGATGCCCGTTGCAGAGCAGCAAATCGAGGTTACCGTCGTTGTCGTAATCGAAGAACTTTACCCCCCAGCCGCTCATCATTTTTGTCGCCGCGGCAATCCCGGCCCCCGGCGCTGCATCATTAAACGTTTCGTCTTTGTTGTTGTGATACAGCGAGTACTGTTCGTGGTCCACGTTCGTCACGAAGAGATCGATCCAGCCATCCTGATCGTAGTCGGCTGCGTCGACACCCATTCCCGAGCGCGCCAGGCCGAATGGGCTTAGCCCCACGCCCGCGAGCATTCCCATCTCTTCAAACCGGCCGCGCCGGTTTATGAACAGAAAATTAGGAATGGTGTCGTTGCCCACGAACAAATCCATCCACCCGTCATTATTAATGTCGGCGGCCACCACGCCCCAGGCCTTTGCCGGCGCCTTGGAGATTCCCGTTTCCTTGCTCACGTCGGTGAACGTCCCGTCGCCGTTGTTTCGGAACAGCCAGCACGGCATCGGCTTGTACGCGGTTGGCTTGCAATACCAGCGTTTGTTTGCTGCTCCATAGCCACAATAAATGTTTTTCGACTTACTGAAATCCACGAACCGGCATACAAATAAATCCAGCAGCCCGTCGTTGTTATAGTCAAACCACGTCGCGCTGGTTGCCCAGCCCGGCGCGGCGACTCCTGCCTTCGCCGTCACGTCCGTGAACGTTCCATCGCCATTGTTGTGATACAGGATGCTCTGTGGATACTGCGTCAAATAGATGTCGGGTAGGCCGTCCCGGTCGTAATCGCCCACGGCCACGCCCATGCCGTACGCGGTGCCGGCTACGCCTGCGTCTTGCGTGACGTCCGTAAATGTGCCGTCGCGGTTGTTCCGGTACAGCGCGTTGCGCAGCGGCCGAGGGGGAGTATAAAAATCACACGGACCGCTGTTCACCAGATAAATGTCCATCCAGCCGTCGTTGTCATAGTCGAGAAACGCGCAGCCCGGCCCGACCGTCTCCGGCATATACATATCCGGTGACACGCCGGCAACGTGCGCCCAGGTTATTCCGCTTTTGCTCGAAGGAATTTCTTCGAACGCGGGGAGGGAATTGGCTTCTTCCGAAAGTTCTAATGACCTTGCAACGAGAGCTGCGCGAGCGGGCCCAAGCGCAGCTCCGACTCCCGATAGGCCCAGCAGTTGCAACCACCGCCGCCGTGAAATCATCGACACCGTTCGCCGCAATGCTTCGTTTCCAATGTCAATGTGGAAAATCGCCTCCCGGGGCCTTCGCGGCGGCCTCTCGCTGCAACTGCATTTCGCGCGCCGCCGCATCCTTGTGCCCGGTGCGGTCGTAGGCGATCGCCAGTTGATAATGTCCCGCGGGATCGCCCGGCATCATCTTTACATATTTCTCCAGTGGGCTTACGGCTTCCGCAAATCGCTGGGCCGACGCCATGGACATGCCCAGCGCCAAAAAGGCTTCGGCAAACCCGGAATCCAGCTTGGCCGCGGCCGAAAAGTGCGCGATGGCGTTGTCCCACTGGCCGGCGCGTCGTGCGATTTCTCCCAGCGAGAACTCCGCCGCGGCGTTTGCCGGATCGATTTTCAGTTCCTGCTCGAACTCCTTCTGCGCTTCTGCCGTGTTGGCCTCGGACTCACCTTGCGAGATCGCCACGCGCCCCAGCCGGAAATGAATGCCCGGCACGTTGGCGTTTTGCTCCAGAATTTTCTGATACTCCGCCGCTGCTTCGGCCCATTTTCCTTGCGACTCGAACGCCTCAGCTTCCAGTTCGTGTGCTTGATAAGAGGTCGGAGCCGTGGCGGCCAGCTCTTGCGCGGCGCGGTTGCCCATCTCCGAAAGATAGTGCGTGCTGATGTACAGCGCTTCCGGATCGTGCGGAAACTCGCGGCGCAGCAGAAACAGCGCCTGAACCGCTGTCTCATCCTGCCCGAGACTCATCGCGCACTTGGCCGCGGCCATCTCCGCGCGATATTTCACTTGTTTGTCGGTCAGACGCTCCGTTGTTCGCTTCAAAATCGGCAACGCTTCGGTGCACTGCCCCTTCGCGGCGAGATCGATGGCGCGCTCGGTCGCGGTTGTCTCTGCCGCGGGCACCTTTGGCGCGGGAGGTGTCGCGGCCGTTTGCGAGTAAACGGCAAAGGGGCCAAGGAAACTGACGAACAATCCTGCGGCTATCGAATGGAAGCTTTTGCGCATTTTGGACCTTCGGCTAGATCATGCCCGGATTCCATCGGAGTATAGCGCACGGATTGCCTGCCGGCTTGCCTTCGTGGTTTCTGCTGGTGGGGAGGGGGGGATGCCCCCGGGTGTTTTTCGTAAAGAGTGCGAAAGAGATAGAAAACAAAGGGGATACGAAATTGGGAAGCGCAAAAGAGTGCGCAACTCGTTGAAAACAAAGGGAAAGAAGCTCGACGGGTGACTCGTGACTGGTGGAAAAAGCAAGGAAGTACACAGCCAAAGGCGGCCCTTCGGATTTGCTCGAGTAAAACGCGAATGGAGTCGCGAAGCTCACGAACCATGATAGCACGGTCTATTCAGTTTGTCAATTTCATTATTAGTACTAGTATTTGAAGAATGGGCACAGGGTTTCGAATGCGCGTGTTGTAAGGGAAAGAAAACAAAGGGCTAGAGCTCGCAGGGAGTGGGGCTTTGCGGAGGGTGAGGGGGCGCACACGGGGAAAGCGTTTTCTGGAACGAAGGCGAGTGTTTCCCCAGCTTTTCGGACGTAGAACTGGCGCACTTTTCCCAGGGGCAGGCCTATTGTTCCAGGCTTCGTGTGGTAGCCGCATTCGGGCGCTCGCGCTAAGTTGTCTTGCAGGCCATCGATCGGGTGGAATACCTCAAAAAAGAGATGCATTCACCGGATGCTCCTTTTTACAGCGCTCCAAGCATCCGGTGAATGCATTCCAGGGGTGCCCGGTTTCCCGGGCAGGGGTCAGAACGAAATATTGGCGCGCAGCTCGATCACCCGCGCGCTGTTATTGTTGTTCGTGGCTACGTTGGTGAAATTCAGCAAGCCCGCCTGTCCGAAACCGCCAGATGTTACGCTGGTGCTGCCGAAATAAAATGGCGGCTGGCCGGGAGTTGTCCAATTGGGATGGTTAAAGAGATTCAAGAACTCCGCTTGGAACGTGAACTGCACCTTTTCGCGGATAGCAACGTTCTTGCTCAACGACGTGTCGTCGTTCCATACATGCGCGCCATAGAGCCACGGATTAATGCCGAACGTTCCGGGAGTCGTGTTTTGGCATACTCCAGTAAGGACACTGTTGCAATTCGGCGAGGAATTGCCCTGAAGGAGTTTTGGATTGATGAGGTCGACGTATGGGCCAGAGGTATGGTAGACACCGACGGCATTCTGTAGTTGAGCCTTCGTGATACCGTTCAATACGAATCCTCCATCCCCGTAATCATTAAAGGTGCCATAGCCTCCAAATATCTGGAAGGGCAGTCCGGTCTGCCAAGTGACGATCGTTCCGAGCGTCCATCCACCGACGACCTTATCGAGGGCTCCCTCACGATTCAGCAGGGTCTTGCCGTGGCCGAAAGGCAGGTCGAAAGTCCCGCTGGCATGGATGGTGTGCCGTAAATCAAAGGCGGTAGGCCCGTAGCTTTGTCTCAGGTCACGAATGCTAAACTCGGTCACAGTACCCAGCCATTGATTGTCTGGTTGTAATCCAAGCGTATGGCTATACGTATAGTTCACGTCAAACTGCATGCCATGCCACTGCTTCTGCCGGAAATCGACCTGGAGAGCGTGATAGTTACCGTACCCTCCCGCAGCAACGTAGCTTTGCGTGACTCCTGGAAACGAAGCGCCCAGAGGATTGACTTGGAAGAAGTTGAGCGGATACGTCCCCGGCGAGTTGTAACCATAGCCCTGGCATGGACTGAGTGAGGAGCCAACAAGATTACAAATGTAAGGCACGGTTCCAAATGGATAGGCCAGCTGCGATGCCAATGCGCCTGCGGCACCCTGATTCAGGTCGATAATGAAGCCGCTATTTTGGGTGAAGTCGTAGGGTTGACTGATCGGGCCGTAATTGCAGTTTCCAGGTCCAGGGGTGCACGTGGTCATTGACTCTCCTGCAAAAGCGGTGGTCATAATCGGCAAAGCCACATCCCCGGCGAAGCCCAAGTTTGCAAAAGACGGAAAGTAGTGGCCAGGTAGCAAGTTTCCGCTGCTGTCGGTGGCCCCATCGTAACCGTGAGCGGCATTGGTCGCAAGGTTGCCCTGAGCGAGCTTGAATTCTTTCAAGAAGCCGTTCTCGAAGATGTTGACCTCGTTTGGGTCGGTCTGAATCCATTGGTGAACGCTTCTATGCCCCAAATATCGCACTTCCAAGACGTTGTTGGCGCCCAACTGCCGCTGGATGCCCAGATTCCATTCTTGAACGTAAGGCTGTTGAATATGCGGGTCGAAACCGGAGGCTCCCCAATAGTAACTCCAAGTATAGTCGGTCTCGGGGAGGCTGGCTGCATAGGCCGTTGGGGAGTAATTGAACTTGGTTGGGTCGATCGTGTCGCCGAGTGACAGGGTTCCCGGTGTGAAAGTTCCCGGGGCCCCGCCATTGGCTGCGGTGTACGAAAAGTTCTGGAAGAACGCCAATCCATGATTTGAGGCGTTATTCCAGAAATACTGATAAGGCTCGGTAAAGCGCTTGATGTCAAACCCGGCGCGTATCACTGTATTGCTTCCCCCGAGTAGCTTCCCCCAAAGCCCTTCTGAACGAGACGGATTCCAGGCCAAGCCTATGGTGGGCTGGGGGCTTACATTCCAAGGCGCATACTGATGAGAGCTCCCGACGTACGCGGGATTCATGTCACCCGTGAGTGTTCCTGGTTTAAACAAGTTGCCCACGCCCGAGGGTCCATACATGGCAGAGATGGAGGCGCCATGATAGGCACTGGTCAGGTCGTGGTCGTCACCGGTGAAATCCCAGCGCAGCCCGTAGTTGAATGTCAAATGTGGAGTGAACCGGAAAGAATCCTGGGCGTACAGTCCCCACATTTTTTGCAGTTCATCGAGGTTGTACGACGACCCGGGGGTACTCGCATATTTGCCGGTCTTCGGATTGTAGGGGAAACCGCTGCCGGTTGGACCGATACCGGAGATCCTGCCGGTGAGGATCGAGTAAATATTCTCAGCTTCGCTTCGATCGGCGGACGAAGCGTTGGCAAAGTAACTGTTGAAGTCGTCGAACGCTGGGTCCCCGGCCGTCAGGCCCAAGCTGATGTTTTGCATCCCATCAGGTGCGTTCCAGTAGTGGTCCTGCTCCCGGTGAAAGTCAAAGCCAAACGTGAGCGTGTGACGCCCGTGTATCCAGGCAGCGTTATCAATGACGTCGATAATTGGATAAAACGTCGAGACGGGTAGATTGAAGGCGTTCCCGGAGCAGTTGCCGTAATGCGGACCGCCCGAGCATATAGGCCAGCTTATCGCGGGCTGTGTATCCCAAATGGGCTTGGCGCCAAACGTGTACCAAAAAGCGTTGTAGTAGTAGCCAACCCGGAACTGGTTGATCAGATTGGGAGTCACCGTCCAATTCAACCCCAAGGACGTGATGTAGTTGTTCGACTTGAAGGAAGCCACCTGATTTGCGAAATCCGAACCCGGAAAGATCGGAGCGCTGGCATTCGGCTGGTTCACTTTTGTTTCTTGAAGTGAGAAGTCCAGCCGAAGCTTCTGATTGATGTTGTAATCCACCCGCGCTGCGGGGTAATAACGCGTTGTTGGTGATGGATTCAGCCAGTTGACCGTCAGAAGGTTCGTATCCGCGCTCCCATTCGGCCCGGGAGTGACCGTCGCTCCCGCGATATCCTTGTTAATTAGCGCTTGCTCGGCCGCGATTTGCGAGTTCACCGTCGTCGGGAGACCATTTGGTTGCGCAACTTGAGTGAATAGATTCACTGTTTGCCCCGCCTGGGGTCCCCCCGTGACGCTTTGATAGTAGGTATAAATGCCCTGCTGCGCTGCAGGTGAAAGAACCACGTTGTTCGTGAGGAAGCCGCCTGGCTGCTTGGCCACCGAGAGTGAGGCAAAGAAGAAGAGCTTGTCCTTAATGATGTGGCCGCCGACGCTGCCACCAAAATCGTTCAGGATGATGGGGTTGCGCGGCTGGCCAGTGGCGTTGTTAAACCAGCTGTTGGCGTTCAGGGCGGTGTTGCGAAAATCGTCGAATACCCGCCCATGGTAATCGTTGCTTCCTCGGCGGGTCACGAAATTCACTTGCATTGAGGCCGCTCCGAGGCCTTGACTCAAGTCCGTCTGGCCAGTCTGGACGGTCATTTCCTGCAAGTCCTCTAACCGTGCTTCTAGCCCAGGCTGTGTGTTTCCTGCAAATTTCATGCGGCTGGTCGAGGCCGAGATTCCGTCAATGTTATTCCCCTGCGCAATCATTGGGAGACCGTTCCAGGTTCCAACTCCCGGTGTCCCCGTGAATCCCGGCGAGAGAAACGCCAGGCTGCTGATATCGCGGCCTTGTAACGGAAGGTCTTCGACTTGCTTCATATCTAGCGTAGACGCGATGGCGTTCGAAGTCGTCTCGACTAATGGAGTAGAGCTTTCGTAAACTACTACCTTTTCCACGGTCGCGCCCACTTTTAGCGCGACTTTCACATCTGTCACGCGGCTTCCCTGAACCTCAACCGAATCTATTACTTCGCTCTGAAAGCCGTTCCTGGAAACGGTTAACTTGTACTTTCCCAGCGGGAGGCCGACAAAATTATAGCTCCCCACTTGTTGGGTCTCGCCGGTCCGAGCCTCGTTGGTGGCAATGTCCAAAAGCACCAACTTCGCTCCCTGGACAGCACCTCCTGCCTGGTCCACAACCGTGACGGTCACGGTCCCCTGAGAACTCATCTGTGCCCCAGAAGGTACATAGGAACCGAAGACAAGCGCGAGCAGGCCGAGAATGCAGTTTAAGCGACGGATAAGAAACTTCTCTTGCGCCATAAGTTCCCCCCTTGCACTGAGACTACTCAGCATTTTGCGTACGCCTCGACAGGCACCCCGGACAATCAAACCGAGAACCAGGAGTTCTCGGATAAAATATGCAATGTGCGGGCTTATAGCGCAGGAGCATGTGGCTGTCAAGCATTTTCTGCAACCGCTTACATTAAAGCTTTTCCAGTTTTCGTGGTGAGCAGCACGGGCAACCCGGCGCAAAAGCTGAAACCGCCTGCAATGCCAGCTTTTTCAAGGAGATACAAGCGGGGAGCGAGGAGAATGATGCACGTTGCTCTTCGAGTGACAGTGGGGAGTCAGGCTCCCGGCAGCGTTGGGAGGCCCAACCAATCTGCAAGCGCTTGCACTTCTTTCCTTGACACCCCCTTTCTTTTGCGTTTCACTCTCCTCCGCCTTTCCGCAAAGGAGCGCTCATGGACGATAAAATCTCCCGACGCGAACTGCTGAAGAAAACGGTAGCTGGAGTCTCCAGCGCAGCGCTCTTGCGCACTGCATCATGGAACCTTCCGCCGGCAGCGGCGGCGGAGCCTCCCACGGGCGCCGCCGCGGTGGACACGGCCGCTATTCCCGCGCCTTCGGCTATTCTTCCGCTCAGCAGCACCAGCGACGTTTTTGTGCCGCCGCGCGGCAACAGCTTTTTAAAATTCAGCTTTGACTTTCCCGAGCCATCGGTGGCGTTTGAAAACCTGCAGTTTTCCTTTCGCGTGTTCACGTTTGAAAACACGTACGCTCCCGACGCCAGCGTGATGAGTGCGGAACCCACTGAGAAGGGGTTGGCGGTTCACTGCACTGGATTTGTTTGGGCGGGCGGGCAGATGAAAGCGCCGGGCTCGCTTACCGCGCATCTGACGCGAAATGGATCCTTCATTGAATGCCAGGTCACCGCCGAAATGGAGCAACCGATCAAGTCGATTGCAGCGATTGTGCGGGGCGTGCCGCGCGGGAAAATATCCGTCGCGGGAGGCAGATTTTTTGATCCCAAGGACGATGAACTGCTCTTCGGCTATCCATTTGGCGGAGGGTCTCTGTTTACCGCCGGCGGGATGGACTCGCCCATCCTGGTCATTCAGTCCGGAGACAAGGATTTCTTTTTTCTTTCCACACTGCTGAAGGAAGTGCGGGCGAGCCGCTTTTACTTACAGCCTGGAGAAAAGAGCTATCGCGTTGAATTAATTCACGAGCGTGAGGGATGGGCAAAAAGCAACCGCATCGAAAGCGCGACCTGGCGGCTGGGCCACGCGGATAGTGTAGAGGCCGCTTACCGGCCGCATTTCGAGCACGTCGAAAAGGCATTCAACATCCCGGATTGGGAATCGCGCAGCGATGTGCCGGCATGGTTTCGCGAAGTCGCCCTAGTCGTTTCGATCCATGGGATGCACTGGACGGGGTACATCTTCAACGATTTCGCAAAAACCCTGAAGACCCTCGAATGGGTGGCCACGCAGATTCCCGGCAAGCAGGTGCTGGTTTTTCTTCCCGCATGGGACGGGCGCTACTACTGGAACTATCCGATTTACAAGCCCGACCCGAGGCTCGGAGGCGAGCAGGGATTTCGAACACTCATCGAAAAAGGTCATCAGCTTGGTTTTCATTTCATGCCTATGTTCGGGATGAATGCCGCGAACAAAGCCCTTCCGGAATTTGCCAAGATCGCCGATGCCACGACGGAGCAGATTGACGGCGACCCCTTCAATTTGAATTGGGTGGACTGGGACAATGACCGCCACAATGAAGGCCAAGGCGGTTACATGAACCTGGGAGTTCCCTCCTGGCGGAATTGGCTGACGAATCGGATTTCGGAAACCATTTCCAACTATCACGCCGACGCCTATTTCCTGGATATCGCGGGAGGCTGGGAGAACAATACCAAAGCGGACATGCACGAAGGCACGCGGTTGATGGTGGAAGACTTGCGGAGAAAGTTTCCCGGCATCCTGGTTTGCGGTGAAATGCCGTACGACGCACTGATGTCACTGATGCCTCTGTTTCATGTTTTTTCTGCGGGCGGGTATCATCCGGCAATGAAAAAGTACGTGCGGGCGTTCCAGCATTTGAGCCATCCTGCGCCGGGAAGGGGAAGCAGCGGGGTGCACGAGTCCGGGTTCGGCCGGTTCGATCCCAAATCATTGTCTTTGGGGAAAGAGCAAATCCCGACCATCACGGTAGTGGATGACACGTTCGAGAAACAGCGTGACGTCATGGCGGAAATCATTCAAAAGGCCAAGGAGCGTGGCGCCGGGTCGTGAGGGAAGCGGACGCAAAAGGTGCTGTGTAACGACCACGAAATGTGACGTCAGTTTTTGGCGGCGGGGCCGGTAGAGTCGCGAAGGACGAGTTCGGGGTCAATGACGATTTCGCGGCCGGAGGCGTGGTCGCTGCGGCCTTCGCCAAGGACGTTGTCAAAGATGATGTGGCCGATTTGTTCGCGGGGAATGTGAACGGTGGTGAGAGGCGGCGAGCAGAATTCGGCCAGACGGATGTTGTCGAAACCGGTGACGGAGATGTCGCGGGGGACTTGCAGGCCGCGCTCGCGGAGTTCGCGCATGACTCCTACAGCCATGAAATCGTTGACGCAGAGAATAGCAGTGGGGCGAAAGCCGGAATCGAGCAGTTCACGAGCGGCCTGGCGGCCGCCTTCGAGACCATCCGGGGCGGTGAAGATTTTCGCTTCTGCGCCGGGTGAGCAACGATGCACGGACTCGAGGAAGGTCTGGCGGCGTTCGCTGATCGGGCCGAGAGTGGAATGGTGGCCGATGAAGGCCATGCGGCGGTGGCCGAGCGAATTGAGATAGCCGACCGTTTTCCTGATACCCTTGCGGTAGTCGACACGGATATTGGTGATATTTTTCTGCGGTCTGCCCACGTCGTAGAATGCGGCGGGAATGTTGCTATTGGCGACAGTCTGGATCAGGTGATCTTCCATTTCGGAAACAATGACCGCGAGCCCGGCGACGCGCAGGCCAATCATGAGCTGAACGCTGGCGAGGAGCTGCTCCGACTGGTAGTCGGTGTTGGCGACGACGACTTCCAACCCACGGGAGTGGGCGTCGGATTCGAGGGTACGGTAGATGTCCAGGAAGAAGGGGTTCTCCA
>Ga0187780_10000316_pt1 | contig 36666 bp, 27 predicted proteins | sample 1015_Q2_SP10_20__FD_132429 | JGI IMG/M metagenome (GOLD analysis project Ga0187780, IMG submission 132429) | Tropical peat soil microbial communities from peatlands in Department of Meta, Colombia - 1015_Q2_SP10_20_MG | ecosystem: Environmental > Terrestrial > Soil > Wetlands > Peat | place...
CGCGGCGACTCATGGCCAACATGGAGCAGACTTCCGGCCAACCTTCAGGAAGGGCGGGGGTCGGCAGCCTCGCCAGGCCGCAGGTCCATGCTCGCCGGCTGCTTCTGGGTGATCCTGTGCTCGCCGGCGCTTCTGGGTGATCCTGTGTTCGCCGGCGCTTCTGGGTGATCCTGTGTTCGCCGGCTGCTTCTGGGTGATCCTGTGTTCGCCGGCTGCTTCTGGGTAATTCTGTGTTCGCCGGCGCTTCTGGGTAATTCTGTCAGCGGGCGGCGGGGTGCGGCCGGTCAGCGCGGGCTCGGGCCCGGTCCCGCACCCCGAGATAGGCGGTGGCCACGATAGCCAGGTAACCGACGTAGACCAGCAGCTGCAGCGGGGTGGGCGCGTCGCTATAGCCGAAGAAGCTGTGCAGCACGTCTCCGAACGCGCTGTTCTCCGACAGCAGCCTGGCCGAGTGCCACATCGGCTGGTCGAGCACCGGCAGCCAGCCAAGCTCCTGCAGGTTCTGTACCGAGTCGGCCAGCAGGCCCGCGGCAAACACCATCAGCAGCAGGCCGATGACCGTGAAGAACCTAGCCAGGTTCAGCCGATGGCCCAGCCGGTAGATCACGAACGCGATGGCCAGCGCTCCGGCCAGGCCGATCAGCGCCCCGGTCAGCGCGCCCGCCACCGAGGTGGAGAAGATGATCGCCAGCGTGAAGACCACGGTCTCCAGCCCTTCCCGGCCGACCGCCTGGAAGGCCAGCAGGCCGAGCCCCCACCTGGCCCGGCCGTCGAGAGCCGCCTCGGCGCGGGCTCGCAGCTCCTTGGACAGCGACCGGGCGTGATTGCGCATCCAGAACGTCATGTAGGTCAGCACGGTCGCGGCGACCAGGAAGGTGACGGTCTCGAAGATCGTCTGCACGCGCGAGCCGTCGTAGCTGCGTATGGTCTCATAGGCGATGACTCCGCCCGCGGTGGCGAGGATCAGTGCCGCGCCGACGCCGACGAACACGTCGCGGAAGTGCTCCCGCTTGCCGATTCGGTTCAGGTAGGCCAGCAGGATCGCGACTATCATGCTTGCCTCGACGCCCTCGCGCAGGAAGATGACGAGCGTGGCGAGCATCCGCAGGCCTCCAACCGTGGGCGCCGAAACCGCATAACGAGAAATTAGCTAAGGCTAACCTTACTTGACTTCGGCTTTCAAGAGGCGGAGACCCCGTGATTCGCTGCCGCGTACCGGTGGCCGGGCGCCTGCCGTCGTTCGCCGTCCAGTTTGCCCGGCCTACGGCGCGAAAGGCCTCCAAAGTGTCATAACGGCCAAGATAGTCTGACGATTCGGTAAAAATGCCTTGATGGGCGGACCGGTCCAGGTATGGCTGTGCATAACCGGTCTGGGCGGGGAGATGGCCGCGGAAGGTGCCGACCCTCACGGCAGGTAGTGAGGGGGGACCGTGAGGGTCGGCTACTCCGGGCCACGAACGTGCCCGGAGGCTTCGAGGTTGCGACGCCGCGCCGGACCGACCACCCGGGACGATGCCAGACTGGCCACCCGGGACGATGGAGAACCGGACAGCTATCCGGGTGGCGCGGGATCCCGGCCCGTACGCCGCCATCTCAGACCTCCCGTACAGCCGACCCGAACCCGACAAACCGCCGGAACTGACCGGCGAAACACCAAGCCTTGAACCGCCCCCGTCTGCGGCGGCCTGACGCGGCACCAACTATTTATGCGGAATCTCTACGTAATCTAGATTTTCTCTAGATGGCTAGCGCAAATCATGTACCCTCGACGAAGGCGCTTCTGCCCGGTGGGGGGCGGCAGTCTGGTAGCGGAGGGTCGGCAAGGCCGTGGTGTTGCGCGTCGGCGTGCTTGGTCCGGTAGCGGCATGGTCCGGCAACGATGAGCTACCTGTGGGCCAGCCCAGGCAACAAGCCGTACTCGGCATCCTGGCCATGCGCGCCAACCGGGTGATTTCCCGCGGCGAGCTCGTGGACGCGGTCTGGGGCCAGAATCCCCCGGCCAGCGCCGAGGGCGGCATCTACACCTATGTGGCGGGGCTTCGCCGCGTCATGGAACCCGGCCGGTCCCTGCGCGGGCCCGGCCGCGTGCTGGTCTCGTCCGGCGCGGGTTACGTGCTGCACCTGGTACCCGGCCAGCCGGACGCCGTCGCTTTCGAGCAGCACCTCGCCCGCGCTCGCCAGCTCCGCAAGAGCGGTGACCCGGCCGGCGCGGTGGCCGCGCTCGACCAGGCGCTCGGCCTGTGGCGTGGTGCCGCGTTTGCCGGAGTGCCGGGGCCATTCGCGGAGACGGAGCGGGCCCGGCTCGCCGAACTGCGCTCCACCGCCGCGGAGGAGCGGGCGGATGTGCTGCTCGCCCTGGGACGCCACGAGGAGGTCGTGCCCGACCTGACCGCCATGGTGGCAGACCATCCGCTGCGGGAGCGGATGCGCGGGCTGCTGATGATCGCGCTGTACCGCAGCGGGCGGCCCGCCGAATCCCTGCGGGTGTTCCAGGACGGAAGGCGCGTGCTGGCCGAGGAACTCGGCATCGACCCCGGCAGTGACCTGTCCCGCATTCACCAGCAGGTCCTGACCTCCGATCCCGTGCTGGACCTGGTGGCGGGATCAGGCCCCGCCGGGCGCCGGGCCAGGGGCCGCGGATCCAGCCGGCCGGATGGTCCGGACGGCGGAGGTGGCTCGGGCGGGGCACGGCGCAAGGGCGCGGGGGCAAGAGGCGGGCCAGAGCCGGCCCAGGTGCCCGGCCGCCGGGGCGGTTCGCCGCTCCGATCCGGGGCCGGGCCGTCACAGCGGCCACCCGACGGCGACCAGGGCGTTCCCGTGCCGGCGCAGCTGCCGCTGGACGCGCAGGGCTTCTCCGGCCGCCACGACGAGCTCCGCACGCTGCACGCGATGCTGCCGGCCGCCAAATCGCCCGGGACGGATGAGTCGGTGCCGGTCGTCATCATCTCGGGTACGGCCGGGGTGGGTAAGACCGCGCTGGCCATCCGGTTCGGCCATCAGGTGGCCAAACGCTTCCCCGACGGCCAGCTGTACATCAACCTGCGTGGCCTGGATCCCGGTACGCCGCCGATGGAATCGGGGGAGGCGCTGCGGTTCTTCCTCGATGCCTTCGGCGTGCCGCCGCACCGGATCCCGGACTGCACCGACGAACGGGCCGCCCTGTATCGCAGCCTGGTCGACGGCCAGCGGATCCTGATCATGCTCGACAACGCGAGCAACGCGGCCCAGGTGCGCCCGCTGCTGCCCGGCTCGCCCGGCAGCCTGGTGGTGGTGACCAGCCGCAAGCAGATGGCCGGGCTGGTGGCCGCGGAGGGGGCGGCGCTGATCACGCTCGACGTGCTCAGCTACGCCGAGGCCCATGAGATGCTGGCCCGCAGGCTCGGTCAGGACCGGGTCGCGGCCGAGCCCGAGGCGGCGGACGAGATCATCGAGGCGTGCGCCCGCCTCCCGCTGGCCCTGTCCATCGCGGTCGGCCGCGCCGCCGGCCGGCCGAAGCGCCCGCTCGGAGAGCTCGCGAACGAGCTGCGCGATGCCAAGGGCCGGCTGGACGCGCTCGAGGCCGACGACACGGCCACGGACGTCCGGGCGGTGCTGTCCTGGTCCTACGATCAGCTCAGCCCGATCGCAGCCCGGATGTTCCGCCTGTTCGGCCTGCATCCCGGGCCGGACATCTCGTGGTCGGCGGCAGCCAGCCTGGCCGGGATCCCCCGCGCCGAGGCGGGCACCGCGCTGCGCGAGCTCACCCGGACGAACATGGTCACCGAGCGCCAGCCGGGCCGGTTCACCTTCCATGACCTGCTTCGCGTCTATGCGGCCGACCAGGCCGAGCGGAATGACCCCGCGGAGGAGCGCGGTGCCGCCACCCGCCGGATGCTCGACCACTACCTGCACACCGCGATGGCGGCCTCGCAGCGGTTCAGCCCGTTCCGGTCGCCGCTGCGGCTGGCCGCGCCGCAGCCCGGCGTGCTGCCCGCCGAGGTGGCGGATAAGGAACAGGCGATCGCCTGGTTCGACGCCGAGCTCCCGGTGCTGCTCGCGCTGATCGGGTACGCCGACGCCAACGGCTTCGACGTCTACGCCTGGCAGATTCCCTGGACCCTGGGCCCGTTCTTCAACCGGCGCAGCCTGTGGCGGGACTACGTGGCCAGCCAGCAGACCGCGCTGGGCGCCGCGCGGCGCCTCGACGACAACCTGGCCCTCGCGCACGTGCACAACCTGCTGGGTCACGCACAGGCGCAGATGGGCGACTATGACGCGGCCGAGCCGAACGTCCGGCAGGCGCTGGACATGTTCAGGGAACTGGGTGACCGGGCCAACGAGGCGGTGGTGCTCAACGGCCTGGCGGGCATGCTGGAGCGGCAGGAGCGCTACACCGAGGCGCTGGCGGTCGCGCTGGACGCGCTGCGGATGCTCAAGGCCGTCGGGCACTGGTGGACGCAGGCGACCCTGGAGAACGGCGTCGGCTGGCTGTACGCCCACCTGGGCCAGTACGACCAGGCGCTGACCCACTGCCAGCGATCGCTGAGCCTGCACCGCGAATCGGGGTACCGCGGCGGCGCCGCCGACGCCCTGGACAGCCTCGGCTTTGTCTACCTGCGCCTAGGTGATCTGGCCCAGGCCAGGGCTCACTATGAGCAGGCCGTTGACGCCTATCACGAGATCGGCGCCCCGTTCGGCGAGGGCAACTCGCTGGCCGGGCTGGCCGAGGTCCTGGCCGCCGAAGGCCACCCCGACGCCGCCCGGGCGCTGTTCGCCCAGGCCGCGGCGATCCTGGACAGCCTGCCGCATCCCCGCGCGGACGAAGTCCGCGCCAAGCTCCGCGACCTGGAGGCCCGCCGGCAGGCCGGCCCGGTGAACGGGGCTGGCACCACGGTCCGTTAGGTATAAAGGAAACGGTTACGGGCTGATCCTGACCCACCTACGGGACCTGGGCAAATGCCGCTGAGCCGGGCGAAGTCGAAGGGTGTGCGGGCGCTTGAGCTACGCGAGGGTACTGCTGGTCGAGAACATCCACCCTGATGGGTCGGCGCGGCTGGTCAAGGAGGGCTTCGAGGTCGAGACGCTGCGGCGCGCGCTCGGCGAGGACGAGCTCATCGACGCCCTCCGCGACGTGAGCCTGCTCGGCATCAGGTCGGGAACCCACGTCACCGAGCGCGTCCTTCGCGCCGCGCCCGGCCTGGTCGCGATCGGCGCGTTCTGCATCGGCGTCAACCAGATTGACCTGGCCGCGGCGAGCAGGCACGGGGTCGCGGTGTTCAACGCGCCGTTCTCCAACACGCGCAGCGTCGTGGAGCTCGCGATCGCCGAGATCATCGCGATGGCCCGGCGGCTGCCGGAGAAGAACGCGCAGATGCACGCGGGCCAGTGGGACAAGTCCGCCGCCGGCAGCCATGAGGTCCGCGGCCGCAAGCTCGGCATCGTCGGCTATGGCAACATCGGCACCCAGCTGTCGGTGCTGGCGGAGAGCCTGGGCATGTCCGTGTATTTCTACGACATCGCCGACAAGCTGGCCATCGGCAACGCGCGGCGGTGCTCCACCCTGGCCGAGCTGCTGGATTCGGTGGAAACCGTCAGCCTGCACGTGGACGGGCGCGTCGGCAACCGCGGCTTCTTCGGCGAGGCCGAGTTCGCCGCCATGCGGCCGCGCTCGCTGTTCCTCAACCTGTCCCGCGGGTTCGTGGTGGACCACGCCGCGCTGCGGCGCAACATCACCTCCGGGCACATCGCCGGGGCTGCCGTCGACGTCTTCCCGGACGAGCCGAAGGGCCGGAACGAGGAGTTCGTCTCCGAGCTGCGCGGGCTCCCGAACGTCATCCTCACCCCGCACATCGGCGGCTCGACCGAGGAGGCCCAGCAGGACATCGGCGAGTTCGTCGCGGGGAAGCTGGCCGACTACATGGCCTCCGGCGCCACCTCGCTCAGCGTGAACCTGCCGGACATCGCGCTGCCCGCGCCGGCCGGCACGCACCGGCTGGTGCACCTGCACCAGAACGTGCCTGGCGTGCTGGCCTCGATCAACCGCCTGCTCGCCGAGCACGGGGTCAACGTCGAGGGGCAGCTGCTGCGGACCAGGGACGAGTACGGCTACGTGCTGACCGACATCGTCCCCGAGTACAGCGAGGACGTGCTCGCCGAGCTCCGGGCCATGCCCGTCACCATTCGCCTGCGCACCCTCGGCTCACCCTGATCCGCGAGCGCCCGAAGCGTACCAGCCCAACCAGGGCCTCACCACGGTGTCAAGACAATCCAACGGCAACCAAACGGATGGCCAGTCCGGTTACTGCGGTGATTTCGGGCTTTGCGGTCGAAAAGGTGCATCCCAGCACCCACGATCAACCGCCAAGCCCGGATCAACCGCGGAAACCCACTTCGTGAATACGGCAAAAGGTACGAAAGGTGCTACAGCGGCGTGACGTAGGCGCCGGTGAGGCCGCCGTCGACCAGGAACGAGGACGCGGTGATGAACGAGGCATCGTCGCTGGCCAGGAACGCCACCGCCGCCGCTATCTCCTCCGGCTCCGCGAACCGGCCCATCGGGATGTGCACCAGCCTGCGCGCCGCGCGCTCGGGGTCCTTGGCGAAAAGCTCGCGGAGCAGCGGGGTGTTCACCGGGCCCGGGCACAGCGCGTTGACCCTGATCCCCTCCCGCGCGAACTGCACGCCAAGCTCACGGCTCAGCGCCAGCACCCCGCCCTTGGACGCGGTGTAGGAGATCTGCGAGGTGGCCGCGCCGAGTACCGCCACGAACGAGGCGGTATTGATGATCGACCCCCGGCCCTGCCGCCTCATGTGCGGGATCACGTGCTTGCAGCACAGGTACACCGAGGTCAGGTTCACCTGTTGCACTCGCTGCCAGGCCTCCAGCTCCGTGGTCAGGATGGAGTCGTCCTCCGGGGGCGAGATGCCCGCGTTGTGGAACGCGATATCCACCCGCCCGTACTGCCGGACCACCGACTCATACAGCCGCTGGACGTCCTCCTCGCTGGCCACGTCGGCGGCGACGAACTCGCCGCGGGCCTGTTCGGCGGCCGCCTTGCCGGCCTCCTCGTCGATATCGACCGCCACCACGGTGGCTCCTTCGGCGGCCAGCCGACGGGCGCTGGCCAGGCCGATCCCGCTGCCCGCTCCGGTGATGACCGCAACCCGATCCTGCAAGCGCTGCATGGCGTGGCTTACTCCTGAGTCGAGATGAAGACGTTCTTGGTCTCGGTGAACGCATCCGGGGCGTCCGGCCCGAGCTCGCGGCCGAGGCCGGACTGCTTGAACCCGCCGAACGGGGTCCAGTAACGCACGCTCGAGTGCGAGTTGACCGACAGGTTGCCGGTCTCCACCGCGCGGGCCACCCGGATCGCGCGGCCCACGTCGGAGGTCCAGATCGAGCCGGACAGGCCGTAGGGCGTGTCGTTGGCGATCGCCACCGCCTCCGCCTCGTCCGCGAACGGGGTCACGGTCACCACCGGCCCGAATACCTCCTCGGCGTAGGCCGGGTCATCCGGGCGCACCGGCGCGAGCACGGTCGGCGGGAACCAGAACCCCGGCCCGGACGGCGCGCTGCCGCGGAACGCCACCGGGGCGCCGTCCGGTACGTAGGAGGCGACGTGCGCGCGGTGCGACGCCGAGATCAGCGGTCCCATCTCGGTCCCGGCCGCGGCCGGGTCGCCGACTACGACGCCCTGCACCGCGGGCTCGAACAGCTCCATGAACCGGTCGAGGACGCGAGCCTGCACCAGGATCCTGGACCGGGCGCAGCAGTCCTGCCCCGCGTTGTCGAACACCGCGTACGGCGCGGTCGCCGCGGCCCGCTCCAGGTCGGCGTCGGCGAAGATGATGTTCGCGCTCTTGCCGCCGAGCTCGAGGGTGAGCCGCTTCACCTGCCGCGCGCACCCGGCCATGATCTCGCGGCCCACCTCGGTGGACCCGGTGAACACGATCTTCCTGACCGCGGGATGGTCGACCAGCCGCTGCCCTACCACGCTGCCCTTGCCCGGCAGCACCTGGAACACCCCCTCCGGCAAGCCGGCGTCCAGGGCGAGCTCGCCGATCCGCATCGCGGTCAGCGGAGTGACCTCGGCGGGCTTGGCTACCACCGTGTTCCCCGCGGCCAGCGCGGGCGCCATGCCCCAGGACAGGATCGGCATGGGGAAGTTCCACGGCACGATCAGCCCGACCACGCCGACCGGCTCGTGGAAGGTGACGTTCAGCCCGCCGGGGACCGGGATCTGCTTGCCGATCAGCCGTTCCGGTGCCGCCGAGTAGTACAGCAGCACGTCGCGGACCTGCCCGGCCTCCCACCGGGCCGCCCCGACGGGATGGCCGGAGCCCGCCACCTCCAGGCCGGCCAGCTCCTCGGAGTGCTCATCGACCGCCGCGGCAAACGAGCGCAGCAGCCGGGCCCGGTCCCCGGGCGCGACCGCGCGCCAGGCGGCCTGGGCGGCCGCGGCCCGCGCGATCGCCTCGTCGGCCTGCTCCGCCGAGGCCTGGGTCATCGTGGTCACCGGCTCCTCGGTGGCGGGGTTGAGCACGGTGAACTCGGTCATGCGCGCTTCTCCCCTCGTTAGAGGCGCTCGAAGCAGCGCCGCAGCTCCCAGTCGGTCACCGCGGCGTCGTAGGCAGTCAGCTCGACCCGGGCGTAGTTGGCGTAGTGCTCCACCACCTCGGCGCCGAACGACTGCCTGGCCAGTTCACTCTTCTCCCACAGGTCCAGCGCGTCGCGCAGGGTGTGCGGGACCCGGGCCGTCGTGTCAGTGTAGGCGTTCCCGGTCATCGGCGGCTCGAGGGGCAGCTCGTGATCGATGCCGTGCAGGCCGGCCGCGATCATCGCGGTGACCGCCAGGTAGGGATTCACGTCTCCGCCGGGGACGCGGTTCTCCACCCGCAGCGAGGGACCGTGCCCGACCAGACGCAGCGCGCAGGTGCGGTTATCCGGACCCCAGCGCACCGAGGTGGGTGCGAAGCTGCCGGGCACGTAGCGCTTGTAGGAATTGATGTTCGGCGCGTAGCAGAGGACCAGTTCCCGCAGCGCGGCGAGCTGGCCGGCCAGGAAGTGCTCACCGAGCTTGGACAGGCCGTGCGGCCCGTCGCCGGCCAGCACCGGGGTGCCGTCCTGGCCGCGCAGCGAGAGGTGGATGTGGCAGGAGTTACCCTCCCGGGCGTTCGGCTTGGCCATGAAGGTGATGCTGTTCCCGTCCTGGGCGGCGATCTCCTTGGCCCCGGTCTTGTAGATCGAGTGGTTGTCGCAGGTCGTGACGGCCTCGGCGTAGCGGAACGCTATCTCGTGCTGGCCCAGGTTGCATTCGCCCTTGGCCGACTCCACGTACAGGCCCGCCCCGGCCATCTGGTTCCTGATCCGGCGCAGCAGCGGCTCGATCCGGGACGTGCCCAGGATCGAATAGTCCACGTTGTACTGGTTGGCCGGGATCAGGTCGCGGTAGTCCTTGGCCGCGGCCTGTTCGTAGGAATCCTGGTAGACGATGAACTCCAGCTCGGTCCCGGCCAGCGCCGCCCAGCCGCGCTCGGCCAGCCGCTCGGTCTGCACCTTGAGGATCTGCCGCGGCGAGGCCAGCACCGGCGCGCCGTCCAGCCAGGTCAGGTCGGCGATGACCATGGCCGTGCCCTCATGCCAGGGGATGCGGCGCAGCGTGGCCATGTCCGGCACCATCACGAAGTCGCCGTAGCCGCGTTCCCAGGACGACATGGCGTACCCGTCGACCGTGTTCATGTCCACGTCCACGGCAAGCAGGTAGTTGCAGCCCTCGGAGAAGTGCTCGGCCACCTCCTCCAGGAAGAACTCCGCCGCCAGCCGCTTGCCCTGCAGCCGGCCCTGCATGTCGGTGAAGGCGAGCACCACGGTGTCGATCTCGCCCTCACCGACCGCGGCCCGCAGCCGGTCCAGCGTCAGCCGCCCGCGCCGCAGGCCGTCCGCACCTTGGACCCCTTGGGCCCCCTGGACCCCTTGGCCTCCCTGCCCCTCGCGGACCCCGTGCCCCTGCTCCGGCATCAGGACGACAGCTCGCGCTCGATCGCAGCCAGTTCCTCAGCCGTGCCCTGGACCTTGGGCCCGGTGAACCAGTTCTTCGCCGAGACCAGCCAGTAGATGCCCGCGAAACCGAGCACCACCACGACCGCCACGACCGTGTAGTTGAAGGTCGACCAAGTGACGGGGCTCACGGTGGGCAGCATGAACAAGATGGTGATGAAAACCACCCAGGCGACCGCGATGGTGCCGACCACGTAGCTCCACCGGCCCAGGTGCCAGGGCCCGCGCTTGAAGCTCGCGCCCTGCCGCAGCCGCAGGAACGTCGGCATGACGTACGCGATGTATAGGCCGATCACGGCGATCGAGGTGACGGCTGCGTAGGCGGTGGAGTTCCACAGGTACGGCAGACCCAGGATCAGCGCCCCGGCGGCCGCCAGCCAGATCGCGTTGGTCGGCGTCCTGGTCCGCTTGTTCACCCGGTGCCAGAACGCAGAGCCAGGCAGCGCCCCGTCCCGGGAGAACGCGTAGATCATCCGCGAGTTCGCGGTCACCGACGACATCCCGCAGAACAGCTGGGCGCCGATGATGACCAGCAGCAGCAGCTTGGCGCCGGTGTCCCCGATCGCGACGGCGATCACCTCGGCCGGCGGTACCAGCGCGCCCAGGTACACCTGGTAGTGGGTCTCCTGGATCGCGAAGGTGATCCCGATCAGCAGCACCCAGCCGGCGAACAGCGACACGATGATCGACATCACGATGCCGCGCGGGCCGCTGCGGTCGGCGCCGCGGGTCTCCTCGGTCATGTGCGCCGACGCGTCGTACCCGGTGAACGTGTACTGCGCCAGTAGCAGGCCGAGCAGCAGCACGTACAGCGTGTTGTGCCACCCGGTGCCGTTGTAGATCGTGGTGAACACGTAGTGGGCCGACGCGTGCTTGGAGGGCACGAAGGCCAGCACGCCCACGATGAGCAGCACGCCGAGGATGTGCCACCAGACGCTCACGTCGTTCAGCAGCGCGACCAGCCGGATGCCGAACTGGTTCATCAGGCCGTGCACGAACAGGACGCACGCGTAGATCAGGATCGTCACCCAGTGCGCCGTGCTGACCCCCCACACCAGGTTCAGCAGCGCGTTGATGAAGAACGCGCAGCCGAAGTCGATCCCCGCGGTGACCGCGACCTGGCCGAGGAAGTTGAACCAGCCGGTGAACCAGGACCAGGCCGGCCCGTTCTTGCGGGCCAGCTTAGCCGACCAGTAGTACAGGCCGCCCGCCGTGGGGAAGCTGGAGCAGACCTCGGCCATGGACAGCCCGACGAACAAGGTCATGATCCCGACGATCGGCCAGCCCCAGACGATGATGGCGGGCCCGCCGGTGACCATGCCGTACCCGTACAGGGTCAGGCAGCCGGACAGGATCGAGATGATCGTGAACGACACGGCGAAGTTCGAGAACCCTGACATCCGCCTGCGAAGCTCCTGCGCGTAGCCAAGCTCGTGCAGGCGGCGCTCATCCTCGCTCGCCGTCGACACGGCGGCTATGTCGTCGGCCATGCGACCTCCCTGGGCGAAAGCCAAATATGGCTGGAAGTGATCCATTGAATGAAGGTATTCATGCACTGCGCCAGGGAGCGTGTCAAGATCGGGAGGGTGAAGATTCTCCCCCAGGATCGGGCGGCTCCGGGGGTCATCTCTCCCAAGGGGCTCCGGGGGATGGGTCCCCCCGAGCGGGGGATCTGGGGGGTCATCCCTCCTAAGGGGGCTCCGGGGGATGGGTCCCCCCCAAGGGGGCTCCGGGGGGATGGGTCCCCCCCAAGGGGGCTCCGGGGGGATGGGTCCCCCCCCAAGGGGGCTCCGGGGGATGGGTCCCCCCAAGGGGGTCCCGGGGGGATGGGTCCCCCCGAGCCGGGGGGGTCTGGGGGGGTCGTCCCCCCGAGATAACAGGGTCTCGCCCAGGAATCCGCGCAGCAGCGCCGCGGTCCCTGCCACGTGCTCTTCCATCGCGCGCCTGGCCCGCTCCGGATCGCCGGCCAGGATTCCCCGGACGATGCTCGCGTGCTGGACGTTCGCGTGCTCGAGGTTCCGTTCCAGCATGGGGATGGCGTTGAGCAGGTCGACCAGCCGGACCCGGGCCTCGACGACGCTCGCGGTCAGCAGCGGCGAGCCGGCCGCGTCCGCGATCGCCAGGTGCAGGCGCGTGTCCGCCTGCCGGTAGCCGGAGGTGCCGGAGTCCTGGATGGTCGCCAGGCACTCGGCCAGGTTCTCCCGCTGCTGCCTGGTCAGGCTGGCCCGCGCCGCCATCTCGGCCGCGCCGGTCTCCACAACCCGCCGGAACGTCAGCGCGTCGTCGAGCCCGCGGCCCATGTCGCGCGCGGTGCGGGTGAGCTCGTCCGGGACCATCGGCTCCGGCTGGCGGATGATGAACGTGCCGCCGAACCTGCCCCGCTTGGTCTCCACGTAGCCGGCCGCGGCCAGCTCGCGCAGCGCCTCCCGCAACGTGATCCGGCTGACCCCGAGCCGGCGGGTCAGCTCCCGCTCCGGGGGCAGCCTGTCACCCGGCGCGTACACGCCCAGCTTGACGCCCTCGAGCAGCCGCTCGACGGTCTCCTCGAAGGCGTTTCCCGTCCGCACCGCGCGGAATACCGCGGCGGTGATGGCGGGCGATCCTCCCGGCACGGTGCTAACTCCTGTTAGTCGATGCTGCGCGCGGCGCACACAGTGCCTTAGTCTACGTTCGTGTTATTCAGATTCTCGCCGTGGTCCTCGCCGCACCTTACGTGTACCGGCCGCTCGCACGGGCCCAACAGGCCCGTGCTCACCAGACCGGTTCTGAACAACACTCACAGTACTTACCGCAGAAGATTAGACCATGGGCGCAAGTACCTGAGTCCGGTGGGCCCCTCGCTCGGCCGCGGCGCTGACCAGAGCGGTGAACAAGCGCGGGTCATCGCCCTGCTCCGGGTGCCACTGCACGCCGAGCACGAAACCGGGCAGTCCGTCGAGCGCGGAGGGGCCCGCCTCGACCGCCTCGATGAGGCCGTCTTCCTCCCACGCGACCGCCTTGAGTCCATCGCCGAGCAGGTCAACGGCTTGATGGTGATGGGTAGGCACCTCGAAGTGGCCCTGCTCGGGCAGGATGCCGGCCAGCATGCTGTCCGGGCTGACCCGCACCTTGTGCCGCCCGTACCCGGCCGACGGGCCGTCGTGGCGCTCGTGGCCGACCAGATCCGGCACGTGCTGGTGCAAGGTGCCGCCCCGGCTGACGTTCAGCACCTGCATGCCGCGGCAGATGGCGAGCACCGGCACGCCGAGCCGCAGCGCGCTGCCGGTGAGGGCCAGGTCCCAGGCGTCGCGCACGGTCATCGGGGGCTGCGTCTGCGGGTGCCGGGCCGCGCCGTACCTGACCGGGTCAATGTCCGGGCCGCCCGCCACGACCAGGGCGTCCAGGTTCGCGATGGTGGCGCCGGCCTCGTCGTCGCCCCCGCCCGGCGGCAGCAGCACCGCCCGTCCGCCACTGCGCCGTACCGCGTCCACGTAGACAAAAGGAAGCAGCGCCGCCGGGGCCTTCCACGGGCCCCAGGAGGCTTCGACGTTATATGTGGTTATGCCAATGACCGGCGTCATAGTTCCCCTTTGAACCGTTCCTCCGTACCGCTAACCCGTTAAACCCCGAATCTCAATTATTCCGAACGGACCGTGGTGCTTGGTCACCATCCGTATTCGCGCGTCGCTGACTGACGATACAGCAGGCGACAACGCCGCAAGCCAGGTTAGCGGGTGTTTCGTCCCGTGTTCCGGAACAATTAATCGTATAACGCCGAACGTCCCATCGCACGCCGAATGGCAAAATCGGTAACACTGCGTTAATTAGAGGTTCATCTTGGCCGGCCGGGGAGGGGTCAGCTGGGTTTGGGCCGCAGCCTAGGTGGGTAGCGGTACCAGCTCGCGAGCCCGGGCCTGGTGCGCTGACCAGCACGGGAAGTGATACTGCGCCGCGTCGTCGGCCACCAGCCGCTCCATGACCGCGCGGGTCGCCGACATGGCGCTGCTAATACCAGGATAACCAGGCTCTTGGTACCCGGATAAGCCCGGCGCCAGGCTGGCGGCATGACCAACATCCTCGCTCGCGATGACCGCGCCGGCGCGATGGCCGGCCGGACGAGTCCGGTGCGTCCCGGCCTGGTGCTGGCCGTCGTCCTCATCGGCCAGTTCATGGCCGTCCTCGACGCCTCCATCGTGAACGTCGCCGCCCCCTCGATCCATGCCAGCCTGCGCGCTTCCGGCGCCGGCCTGCAGCTGATCGTGGCCGGGTACACGATCACCTACGCGGTGCTGCTGGTAACCGGGGCCCGGCTCGGCGACATCATCGGCCACCGGCGGGTGTTCCTGGCCGGGCTGGCCCTGTTCACGCTCGCCTCGCTCGGCTGCGGGCTGGCCGCCTCGGCCGGGCTCTTGATCGGGCTCCGCTTTATCCAGGGGGCAGGCGCGGCGCTGATGATCCCGCAGGTGCTCAGCCTGATCCAGCGCACCCACTCCGGTCCGGCCCGCGCCCGCGCGATGAGCAGGTACTCCGCGGTGCTGGCCGGCGGCGCCGTGGTGGGCCAGCTCGCGGGCGGCCTGCTGATCAGCGCGAACCTGTTCGGCGCCGACTGGCGGCCGGTCTTCCTGGTCAACGTGCCCATCGGCGTGGTCCTGCTGGCCATCGGGGCCCGGGCCCTGCCGCACGGCCGGGGCGAGCCCGGTCGCACGCTGGACCTGCCCGGCCTGGCCCTGCTGACCCCGGCCGTCCTCGCGTTCGTCCTGCCGCTCGTGCTCGGCCAGCCCGAGCACTGGCCGGCCTGGGGCTGGATCCTGATGGCCGCCAGCGTGCCGCTCGTGGCCGCCTTCGCCCAGATCGAGCGGCGGACGGCCGGGAGCGGCGGAACGCCGCTCATCCCGGGCCGGGTGCTCCGGGTCCCGGGCGTGCCCGTCGCGATCGCCGCCATGTTCACGGTGATGACCATCTTCAGCGGATTCTTCTTCACCCTGGCGCTGCACCTGCAAGACGGTCTCGGCTACTCGGCGCTGCGCGCGGGGCTGACGTTCGCGCCGGCCGCCGCCGCGTTCGCGCTGGTCAGCCTGAACTGGCGGCGGCTGCCCGCCAGCACCCACGGTGCCTTGATCATCACCGGCTTCGTGGCGTTCGGGACGGCGATGGCCGCGCTGGCCGCGCTGCTCCGCGCGGGCGGCACCGGGGGCGCCGGCCTGTACCTGATCGGCGCGCTGGCCGGCGCGGGAATGGCCGCCGCGTTCAGCCCGCTGATGACCGGCGTGCTGCTGCGGGTGCCGGTGGGGCTGGCCGCGGACGCCACCGGCGTGGTGGTCACCGTGAACCAGCTCGGGTTGCTGGTCGGCGTCGCGACGTTCGGCACCCTCTACCTCAACCTCGCGGGCCAGCTGCCCGGGCACGGCGCGTTCGGCGCCTTCCGGCACGTCTCCGCGCACGCCGAGGCGGTGACGTTCCTGGCGCTCGCCGGCCTGGCAGCGGTCGGGGTCATCCTGGCGGCGGTACATGTGCGCGAGCAGCGCAGCCAGCACGTTTAGCGCTCAGGTCCGTCACGCTATCGGGACCGGGCAGCGGGTGATATTCCTCACCCCCCGGGCGGCGCCGCCTGCCCGAGACCCCGTCCTCACTCTGCTGGCCTCAGGTCAGCCTGCAGGCACACAATGCGTGCTCATCCGTCCCGCGCCGCGATCTGACCCATGACGTGTCTGTTCCCGCTGGACCTTCGCCACGGTTGCTTGCCGGAGGCCATTGTTGCTTGACCTGGCCCCCGGCTTCGTATCAGCATGTGATAACACACACCTTCGGAGGGGCGGGGACTGTCGGGGCCATGGTCGACAGCGACGTACGGGAGCGGCCCGGGCGGTCACACCGTGGCGGGCCGGTGCTCGATCTTGTCCCGTCCAAGCTGCGCCCCCCCGCGGCGCGCCCCGGGACCATCCGCCGGTCATCGCTGATCGAGCGGCTGGCGCGAGACGACTCCCGTCCGATCGTGTCGGTGGTCGCGCCCGCCGGGTACGGCAAGACGACGCTGCTGTCGCAGTGGGCCGAACGCAATGGCCAGGCCTTCGCCTGGGTGTCGCTCGACGAGCAGGACAATGACCCCAAGGTCTTGCTGACCTACGTCGCCGAGGCGCTCGACGCCGTCGAGCCGGTGGGCGGGCGCGTGTTCGACGCGCTGGCCTCCCCGGTCAGTTCGGTGCCCGGGTCGGTGGTGCCACGGCTGGGCGCGGCCTTCTCGTCGATGACCTCGCCAGTGGTGCTGGTGCTGGATGACGTGCACGCGCTGCGCAACTCCGAATGCCGGGCCGCGCTGTCGGTGCTGGCCGATCACGTGCCGGGCGGCTCGCGGCTGGTGCTGGCCGGCCGGGACGAGCCGCCGCTGCGGATCGCGCGGCTCCGGGCGGAGGGCCGGATCACCGAGATCGGCCAGGGTGACCTGTCACTGTCCCGCGAAGAAGCAGCGGCGCTGCTGCTCGCCGCCGAGGTGGCGCTCGGTCCAGATGACCTCACCCAGCTGCACCGGCGGACCGAGGGCTGGCCGGCCGGGCTGTACCTGGCGGCGCTGTACCTACGGGAAGGTGGATCGCTGCCGGGCGCGGCGGCCGCCTTCGGCGGCGATGACCGGTTCGTCACCGAGTACCTGGAGTCGGAGTTCCTGGGCCGGATCTCGCGGCGGCAGCGGGTGTTCCTGACCCGGGCCGCGGTGCTGGAGCGCATGTGCGGGCCGCTGTGCGAGGCGGTGCTGGACCTGCCAGGTTCTGGCGCGGTCCTGGCGGAGCTGGCCCGGTCCAACCTGCTGCTGGTGCCGCTGGACCGGCGGGGGGAGTGGTACCGCTACCACCACCTGTTCCGCGACATGCTGCTGGCCGAGTTGCAACGCCACGAGCCCGGACTGATCCCGCTGCTGCGGTGCCGCGCGGCAGGCTGGTGCCTGCAGAACGGCTTGCCCGAGGAGGCCCTGGAGTATTCCATCGCCGCCGGGGAGGTCGAGCAGGCCGCCCGGCTGGCAGAGAACCTCTTCCTGCCGGCCTACCGGCAGGCCCGGGTCACCACCGTTCTGCGGTGGCTTCGATGGCTGGAGGACCAGGGCGGGATCGAGGGACACCCGATGGTCGCCGTATGGGCCGCGATTGTTGCCGCGGATACCGGGCGGCCGGTCGAGGCCGAGCGGTGGGCCGATGCGGTTGATCGCTGGCAGTACGGGGACGCGGCCCGGGCCGATGACCCGCCAGCCGAGGCGTGGGCCGCCGTACTCCGGGCCATCTTGTGCCGGCGCGGAGTCAAGCAGATGCAGGCCGATGCCGGTGAGGCCGCTCGCAGGTGCGCGGCGGCGGGCATCGTGGCGCCGGTGGTCCCGTTCCTGCAAGGGGTCGCGCAGGTCCTGTCCGGTGACCTCGAGGACGGCGACGCGTCCTTCCAGGATGCGGTCGGCCTGGGGGACGTCGCCGTGCCCGAGGTTCTGGCGGAGGCGCTGAGCGAGCGGTCACTGCTGGCGATGGCCCGCGGCGAATGGGAACAGGCCGGGGCCCTGGCCGGCCAGGCAGGCGCCGTGCTGCGCCGGGTCGGGATCGAGAACGCCCTCGTCTGCGCGGTACAGGCCAGAGTGGCCTGGCACCGGGGAGACGTCCCGGCGGCACGCCAGGAGCTCATCAGTGCTCAGCGCCTGCGGCCTTTGCTGACCTACGCGCAGCCCCAGATAGCCGTTCAGGCCCGGATCGAGCTCGCCCGCGTCCACCTCGCCCTCGGCGACCTCGCGGGGGTCAGGACCCTGATGCGCGAGGTCGATGAGCTGCTCAACCGCCAGCCCGACCTGGGCACCCTGGTCGGCGAGGCGCAGGCGCTGCGGGCCAGGCTGTCCATGGAGCGCTCTCCGGATGTCCTGCGAGCGTCGTCGCTGACCGCTGCCGAGTTGCGCTTGCTGCCGCTGCTGGCCACGCACCTGTCGTTCCCGGAGATCGCCGCGGAGCTGTTCCTGTCGCCGCATACCGTCAAGTCGCAGGCGGTGTCGCTGTACCGGAAGCTGGGAGTCTCCTCACGCAGCCAGGCGATCGCCGGGGCCCGGGAGCTGGGGCTCCTGGAAGGGTGAGGCTCGCGATTCATCCGAACCGGGGGATGCCGCCAGGCCGCGGGCGAGATGAAATGGTGCGTGGGGCAGCGAGCGGAGGCCGTATGAACCGGACGGCGAGATTCCAGGACACCCTGCGCAGGCTGGCGATGATCGACGAGGGCTTCGTCCAGGACGAGGCCGGGCTAGGGCTTGGCCCGGCCGGGACCGTGGCCCTGGACGCCAAGACCGCCGCGCTGCTCCAGCTGGGGGTGTCGGTGGCGATCGGGTCACCCGGGGTCTGCCTGGAATGGACCACCGCCCGGGCGCTGGCGGCAGGTGCGACCGACGACGAGATTGCTGATTTGTTGCTGGTGATCGCCCCCGTGGTCGGGCTCAGCCGGGTCGTCTGCGCCGCTCCCGACGTGGCGACCGCCCTCGGGTATGACATCGTGGCCGCGCTGGAGGATCCGGACGGTCAGTGACGGCTCCTCTGCGTGTGCCGGGAGGGCAGCTGGTCCCGGGCCCGGGACCGCACCGGGACGACGACGAAGGAGAGCAGCCCAGCCCGGCCAGCGCGAAGACGACGATACCTGCCGACCGCGCCGCTGGGCAGCGCTGCGACCAGGACAAAAGTGACCATTAGGACGAACGGCAGGATGTGGTAGGTGACCTGCTCGGGCACCCACCGGTCGATCGCGGCGAACATGATGCGCCCGGCGGTGACCATGCCCCAGAACACCGCCAGCGCGAGCGAGCCATCAACGCCATGGCGCCCTGCCGGAAAACCGGGTAGCGCGGGTGCGGCCGGGCTGAGACGCTCCCGGCACGGCGGCGCCGTGGACCACCCATCCGCAGGCGCTCAGGGCCGTGTCACGATGGAATCCACCACCGTCGAGGGCTTGAAGGGTACGCGGACGCGGCAGCGGTAGGTGCCCGGCGGCGCTGGAGGAGAGGTGACCGCGCCATGACCAGCAGAACCGAGGCCGCCACGGTGCGCGAAGGACCGCCACAGGCCATGGGCCAGCGGCGGGTGCTGGTCATCATCGGCGCCTTGCTGCTGGGGATGCTGCTGGCCGCGCTGGACCAGACGATCGTCGCGACGGCGCTGCCGACGATCGCCGGGGACCTGCACGGGCTGTCGCACCTGTCCTGGGTCGTCACCGCCTACCTGCTGGCCTCCACGGTGTCGACGCCGCTGTGGGGCAAGCTCGGCGACCTGTACGGCCGGAAGATGTTCTTCCAGGCTTCGATCGTGATCTTCCTGGTCGGTTCCGCGCTGTCCGGCCTGGCGCACTCGATGGTCGAGCTGATCGCGTTCCGCGCCGTCCAGGGCCTCGGCGGCGGCGGACTGCTGGTCGGCGCGCAGACCATCGTCGGGGACGTCGTCCCGCCTCGTCAGCGGGGCCGGTACCAGGGGATCTTCGGCGCCACGTTCGGGGTCGCCAGCGTGCTCGGGCCGCTGATCGGCGGCTTCTTCGTGGACAATCTGTCCTGGCGGTGGGTCTTCTACATCAACCTTCCGCTGGGCATAGTGGCCCTGGTCGTGACCGCGGCGGTGCTGCCCGGTCGGCTCAGCACCGCCCGCCACGTGATCGACTACGCGGGTACCGCGCTCATCGGCGCGTCGGCGGTCTGCCTGGTGCTGCTCACCTCGCTCGGCGGCAATACCTTCCGTTGGGGTTCCTTCCCGATCTTCCTGCTGGCGGTGCTCGCGGTCGTCTGCGCGGCCGGCTTCGTCGTGGCGGAGCGGCGGGCCGCCGAGCCCGTCATACCGCTGCAGCTGTTCGCGAACCGCGTGTTCACCTCCGCCAGTGTGGTCGGCTTCGCCGTCGGCTTCGCCATGTTCGGCGCGCTGGCCTACCTGCCGCAGTACATGCAGGTCGTCCGCGGGATCTCACCTACCCTGTCCGGGCTGCGGCTGCTGCCGCTGCTGCTCGGGCTGCTGATCACCTCCGTCGGCACCGGCATTCTGGTCACCAAGCGGGGCCGGTACAAGATCTTCCCCGTGGTGGGCACGGCGGTGATGACGCTCGGGCTGTTCCTGCTGTCGCGGCTGGGCGTCGGCACGAACTTCTGGCTGGTGTCGCTGTACCTGTTCATCCTCGGCGTGGGCATCGGCGCGTCGCTGCAGGTCCTGGTCATCGCGGTGCAGAACGCGGTCGACTACAAGGACCTCGGCGCCGCCACGTCCGGCGCGACGTTCTTCCGCTCCATCGGCGGCTCGTTCGGCACCGCGGTCTTCGGCGCGATCTTCTCCGGCGTGCTCGCCGGCGATATCGCCGCCGCGCTGCACGGGGTGTCGCTGCCCAGCGGGATCAGCGCGTCCACGGGAGCCAGCCCGGCCGTGCTCGAGCACCTGCCCGCGGCGATCCGGGACGGGTACATCGCCGGGTTCTCACAGGCCCTGCACACGGTATTCCTGTACGCGACGCCGATCGGCGCGGTCGCCTTCCTCCTGAGCCTGACGCTCAAAGAGGTGCCGCTGCGGGAGACCGTACGGGCGGTGGACCGGGCCCAGAACACCGCCCCCACGGCCATCCCGGCCACGCGCGACTCCGAGCAGGAGATGGAGCGCGCGCTGATGACGCTGTTCGGCCGCGAGCGCAGGGCGGACATCTACCGGCGCCTCGCCGAGGCCGCCGATGTGCAGCTGAGCCCTCGCGGCACCTGGCTGATGTACCGCGTCGCCGACAACGCCCCGATCACCGAGGCGACGCTGGCCCATCGGCTCGGCATCCCCGCTGTCGACCTGGAGCAGCGCCTGACCGAACTGGTGTCCGTCGGCTACGTGACCGTAAACGGCGCCGCCCCCGTAGCTCCCTCGGACCTCGTGGACCTCGTGGCCGCCGTGAACCCCGTGGCCCCCGTGGACCCCGTGGCCTCCGTGAACCCGGTGGCCCCCGTGGGCTCCGTGGGCTCCGTGGGCTCCGTGGGCTCCGTGGAGCATACGGCAGGCGCGGACGGCACCCGGGATGGCGCCAGCGTCGCGCTCACCTCAGCCGGGGAGCAGGCTGCCGGCCGGCTGAACGTCGCCCGGGAGGCGGGCATTGACCGGCTGTGCACGGAGTGGGAGCCGGACAAGATCCCGGAGCTGCGCCAGCTGCTCGGACGGATCACGACCACGCTGGTGGCCACCGACGTTTCACCGGATCGGGACGGAGCCGCCGCCCCGGCGACCTCCGGGAGCTGACCCCTCTGCGGTGTCGCGTGCCATCCCGCTCCGCCGCGCCCAGGGGTCCCGCTCGGCTGCGCCCCGTGCCGTCCCGCTCCGCGCCCAGGGGTCCCGCTCCGCAGCACCCCGTGCCGTCCCGCTCCGCGCCCAGGGGTCCCGCTCCGCAGCGCCCCGTGCCGTCCCGCTCAGGTAAATTCGGGCCTGGCGGAAAGGACGTGACATGGCCATCGTGGTGCTGGTGCTCTGGCTGTTCACCGCGGGGGCCGGGTTCTACCTGCTGGTGACCAGCAACCTCGGGCGTGTCCGTCCCGCCGTCTCAGTGCCCGCGGCGCCCAGCCCATCGCCCGCACCCGCCTCCACCGGGCCGTCAGGCACGCAAGCGACACCAGGTGCACCGACGGCGGCCCCGCAGACCGCGGCCGCGCCGCCGGCCTTGGCCGCCGCTGCGGGTTCGGCGGCGGGCGTCCCGGCCTCGCGGCGGGAAATGCGGCGGGCGACCCGGGATCGGTGGGATCCGCCCTCACTGACCGCGGCCAAGCAGGCGCCGGTGATCCCGGGGGCACAGTCGCTGCTGGAGTTCGCCCACCCCGCCTGCGGCCTCATCGGGCTTGCGTTCTGGCTGGGCTTCACGCTGGTCCACAACAAAGCGCTGGGCTGGATCGCGTTCGGGCTGATAGCGGTCACAGCTTGCCTCGGGCTGACCTGGTTCACGGCCAGCGTCCGCGCGCCCAGCCACGGAAGCCGTGACCGGTCGGCGCCGTCCTTCTCCGGTCGCCTGATGGCGCTGCACGGCAGCGCCGCCGCCGTCACCATCACCCTGGCCGCGCTCACCGCCCTGATCTTCCGGGGCTAGCCGCCTGTCCGCGCGCTGGCCGCCTGTCGGCGCGCTGGCCGCCTGTCCGCACGGCTGTGGCCAGTGCCTGCGGCGCCTTCACAGATGGGAGGAGACGAGCGATCAGTGAGCCCGGGAGCGTTCGGGATGAGTAAGGCTCATGATCGGCGGCTGCCGCATGCACTGGCCACTATCCAGACCTACGGCCGACTCCCGCGACGGGCTCACACATCGCCGGATACGTAATCAGAGGGTAAGAACTAGGCCTCCTCGCTCGACGCCCGCCTGAGGCGAGCTGCTCACGGTCGCCACGCGACCGGGGCCCGCTCGGTACGATCTTTCCCGGGGCGGTGACCCGGCAAAGGATCTCGGACGTGACCAAGGCGGGCGATGACCCGAAGCGCCTAAGCAGGCGGGAGGCGCTGACCCTGCTCGGCGCGGGCGCTCTCGTCGCCGAGCAGGCGCTGCTCGCCCGCTCCTCATCCGGCGGTGCCCCGCGTCCGGCCGGCCCGGACCTCGCCGGCCCGGTCAACGTGACGCCGGAGCCGGGTGGCTATGCGCCCGACGGCACGGCGGGACGGACCGCCGCCCTGCCGCTCAATTTTGTGGCACTGCTCGACAGCCCGTTCAGGCGAAACCAGGGCCGGAACACCGCGTACCTGCTGTTCCTGGATCCGGAACGGATGCTGCGCCCCTTCCGGCTGAACTACGGCCTGCCATCGTCGGCCCAACCGTGCGGCGGCTGGGAGCGGCCCACCTCCCAGATACGCGGCCACACCACCGGGCACCTGCTGTCCGCGCTCGCGCTGACCTATGCGAATACGGGTCATGAGGTGGCGCTCGCGCGCGGGCGGTACGTGGTCAGCGAACTCGCCGCCTTGCAGGCCCGGGCCCGCCAGGCGGGGTTCCATCCCGGCTACCTGTCCGCGTTCCCCGAGGTCTTCTTCGACTGGCTGGAGGAGGGCCGGACCGTCTGGTCGCCGTACTACATGATCCATAAGTACCTGGCCGGGCTGATCGACCAGTACCAGCTGGCGGGCGATGACCAGGCGCTCGACGTCGCCAGGAAGCTGGCCGACTGGGTGGACTGGCGCACGGCGCGGCTGTCGTACCCGCACATGCAGATGGTCCTGCAGACCGAATTCGGCGGGCTGCCGGAAGCCCTGGCCAACCTGTACACGATCACCGGTGCCGAAAGGTACCTGGCGACCGCGCAGCGGTTCTACCACGCGCAGGTGCTCGACCCGCTGGCGGACGGGCTGGACGTGCTGCCCGGGCTGCAGGCGAACGTGACCACGCCGAAGATCATCGCCTGCGTCCGGATGTGGGAGGAGACGGGCAGCGGCAGGTACCGCGACATAGCCCAGAACTTCTGGGACATCGTGACCGGGCATCATGTCTACGTCATCGGCGGGGCAGGCAACTACGAGCATTTCCAGCAGCCCGACGCGGTGGCCGGCCAGCTGTCCAACTTCACCTGCGAGAACTGCGTCAGCTACAACATGCTCAAGCTGACCAGGCTGCTGCATTTTCACCAGCTGTCCCGGACGGACCTGATCGACTACTACGAGCGCACGCTGTTCAACCAGATGCTGGGGGAGCAGGACCCGACCTCGCCGCACGGCTTCAACTGCTACTACACCGGCCTGTCGGCGGGCGCGTTCAAGCGCCAGCCGCTGAACTACTTCCCCGGCGGCGACCCCAACGTGTACGCCACCGACTACGACACCTTCACCTGCGACACCGCCACCGGGCTCGAAACGCAGGCCAAGTTCGCCGACACCATCTACACCCGCGACGCCGACGGCATCTACGTCAACCTGTTCATCCCCTCGCAGGTGCGGTCCCAGGGACTCGTGCTGCGGCAGGCGACGGGATTCCCGGACGACCCGGTGACCCGGCTATCGGTGGTCTCGGGCGCGGCCACCTTGACGCTGCGGGTACGAGTACCGGCCTGGGTGGCGGGGCCGCCCGTGGTCAGCCTCAACGGGGCGCCGGTCCCGGACGTGTCGGCCGGGCGCGCCGGGGGATGGATCGCGCTCCGGCGGCTCTGGCGGACCGGTGACCTGCTGGAGGTCATGTTGCCGATGCAGCTGGCCTTCGAGCCCGCCCCCGACCATCCCGCCGTGCAGGCGATGACGTACGGACCGGTCGTGCTGAGCGGCGTCTACGGCACCAACCCCGGCCCGCTGACGCCGGCCCTCGAGGTCGCCTCGGTCCAGCTGGCGACCGCGCAGCCGATGACGTTCAAGGCCATCTCCGGCCGCAAACCCGTCCGGCTGATCCCGGTGAGCCGGGCCGCACACGACTACTACACCGTTTACTGGCAGACAGTGTGATTGGTCGCTGGCCAGGTCCCGGCGGCCGTCGGGCCCACAGCGGTGGCCCGGCCTGAGGCTTGAGTCCGGAGGACGCGGCGGCGTGCTCGCCGCCTGGGCGCCGGACGCGTGCGCGCGGCGCGAATCAGCCTTACTTGCCACTGGTAACACGACAGCCAGCGTTGTGTGCGCTTGTGGTGCCGTCCAAGGACGGCCAGCCCAGACAGTGGCAGGATGGCTTGCGCGTTCCCCACGCCGGTCCGGAACAGCGCCCGCCTTAACACGAGACTGCCGGGGATTCGCGGTAATCGGCTGGCCCGGAGGCCGTCCTGGGTGCCACGGTCCCTGCGTGAGGGCGTGCCTGTGTGGCGGGTCCGGCTGGCACCGCTGCGCTACTGCCGTGGGCCGCCAGGTTGACAGCCGGGTTATCGACTGTACCCTTGTCTTATGGATATAGATAAAGGTGACGGCTCGGCGGCCGGCGGGGCTGGTGCTGCGCCTGCGAGCGGCGGCCCGGATTCCGGCCAGCACCTGCGCGTCTCCGACGCCGAGCGCGAGGCGGTTGCCGGTCGGCTCGCCGAGCACTTCGCCGCTGGCCGCCTCGACCAGGCCGAGTTCGACGACCGGGTCGGGCGGGCCGTGAGCGCCAAGACCCGGGCCGACCTGAGCGGGCTGTTCGCCGACCTGTCGGAAACAGGGGCTGCGGCAGGCCCAGAGCTTCCGCGGGGTGGCGGCGGCACGCCGGGGGGCGGGCCGCGCAGGCCGGGGTCGCCGATCGAGTTCCGGCTGGATGCCGCCTCGGGGGTGCCGACCTACCTGCAGCTTGTGCACCAGGTGGAGCATGCGCTGCGGCTGGGCTACCTCAAGCCGGGCGACCAGCTGCCGAAGGTCCGGGACGTGGTCGCCTCGCTGGCCATCAACCCGAACACGGTGCTGAAGGCCTACAAGGAGCTGGAGGTCAAGGGCCTGGCGGCGGGGCGGCCCGGGCAGGGCACGTTCGTCCAGGCCACGCTGAGCCAGGTCGCGCTGCCGGAGCTGACCGCGCTGCGCCGCTCCCTGTCGGGCTGGCTGGGCACCGCGGACACGGCGGGGCTGGACGAGGACGGGATCGTGGCGCTGTTCACCAGTGCGCTGCGGGATTTCTATGAGCGCCGCGTCCGCCCCAGCGGCCGCGGCGCCGCGGGCGACGGCGAAACGGAGGGCGTCGCATGAGCGAGAACGGGAGAACGGGGAGAAAACCATGAACGTCATCGAGACGACGGGGCTGGGCAAGCGGTACCGGGGCACGTGGGCGCTGCGCGAGTGCACGCTGGCGGTCCCCGAGGGACACGTGGTCGCGCTGGTCGGCCCGAACGGGGCGGGCAAGACCACGCTGCTGAACATGTCGGTCGGCCTGACCGCGCCGACCGAGGGCAGGGCTACCGTGCTGGGCGGCCAGCTGGCGGGATCGGCGGCCGCGCTGGACGGCACCGCGTTCGTCGCCCAGGACGCGCCGCTGTACAAGAACCTGTCCGCCGGGGACATGCTGCACCTGACCCGCAACGTGAACCGGCGCTGGGATCAGCGCTACGCCGAGGTTCGGCTGGCCGAGCTCGGCATCCCGCTGAAGAAGAAGGCGGGCAAGCTGTCCGGCGGCCAGCAGGCGCAGCTCGCGCTGACGCTGGCCCTGGCCCGCCGGCCGCGGCTGATCGTGCTCGACGAGCCGCTGGCCATGCTCGACCCGCTGGCCCGGCACGACTTCATGGCCTCGGTGATGGTGGCGGCGGCCGAGGACGACGTGTCGGTGGTGCTGTCCTCGCACGCGCTGGCCGAGCTCGAGCGGGTGGCCGACTACCTCATCTTGCTGTCGGGAGGCCGGGTGCAGGTGACCGGCGAGGTCGACGACCTGCTCGCCTGCCACCGGGTGCTGACCGGCCCGGCCGCCGAGGCTGACGACTGCGCCGCACGGCTGCGCGTGGTGCACGCCCGGCGCGGCGAGGCCCAGGCCCACCTGCTGGTCAGGACCAGCGGGGCGGACCCGTCCGTCGACCCGGTGCCGCCCGGATGGGAGGCGCACCCGGTCAGCCTGGAAGAACTCGTCCTGGCCTACCTGCGCGCACCCGGCGCCGCGGCGCTGCCGGGCCCGGTCCGCGCCCGCGATGCCGAGGGGGTGACCAGATGACCGCGCTGACCGTGCCCGTGGGGCAGGACAGGGACCTGCGGCCGCTGCCGTGGCGGAAGATGGCCTGGATCACCTGGCGGCAGCACCGGATCGCGCTGGCCGGCGTGGCCGCGCTGCTCGGCGGCGGGGCGGTGTACCTGCTGATCATGGGGCTGAGCATCCACCATTCCTACGCCGCCCTGACGGCATGTCACCCGGCGAGCTCGGATGCCTGCGGGAATCTCGTCGGCAACTTCCTTTCCACCTACTGGATGGGGGCGCAGATCACGTCGGTCCTGCTGCAGCTGGTGCCGGTGCTGATCGGGGCGTTCGTCGGGGCGCCGGTGCTGGCCCGGGAGCTGGAGACCGGGACGTTCCGGTTCATCTGGACCCAGGGCTTCGGGCGGGCCCGCTGGGCGGTGGCGAAGCTGACCCTGCTCGCGGTCGCGGTCACGGCCGCCGCCGGGGCGTTCAGCGTGCTGTACGCGTGGTACATCCGGCCGTTCCTGGCCGCGGCCGTGAGCCAGCAAAGCTCGCTCGCCGGCGAGATCTTCGACCTGAAGGGGATCGCGTTCGCCGCTTGGACGCTGGCCGCCTTCGCGATCGGCGCCCTGGCCGGCCTGCTCATCCGCCGGGTCGTCCCCGCGCTGGCCGCAACCTTGGCGGTGTACGCCGGGATGGCCTTCGCGACCACGCTGTTCCTGCGCCAGCACTACCTGGCCCCGCTGGTCACCAACAGCCCCGGGGGGCCGCCGGGCAACGGCAATGCGGCCTTGCCGGTCAGCCAGTGGTATACCGGGCCGAACGGCAAGCCGGTCAGCCAGGCCGTGATCAACCACCTCCTCCAGGGGTTCAATCCGACCACCACCAAGGTCGCGCCGAACGCGTTCCAGACGAACATCTCCCCGCAGCAGTACCTCGCCCAGCACGGGTACACGCTGTGGATGAGCTACCAGCCGGCCAGCCGGTTCTGGCCTTTCCAGTGGATCGAGGGCGGCTGGCTGCTCGCGATCTCGCTGATCCTCATCGCCGCGACCATCTGGCTGGTTCGCCGCCGCGCCGCCTGAATATCCGGCAACCGCGGCTCAACCCGCAGCAGCCATAGTCCTGACGACCGCGGCAGCCAGGCCCACCACGCCTGCTCGGTTGCAAGCGGGGGAGCCGGACGGCACGCTCAAAGCGCCCGGAGTCCGCTGTGATGCGTGCATGCGATCCCGGAACCCCACCCGGCACGCTGATGGGGCCGTAACCCCGGGCAGTAAGGCCGACGCCCCGCCCGGTCAAACCGGCGGGGCGTCGTGGTCGGCGGATGGGACTGGCGGGTCACACCCGGCCGGTCCTTCCCGGCGGGGTGATCCTGCTTGGCCTGCGCCAGGCCTGCCTACAGGCTGGGCTGCGGGAAGCGGTTAGAGCGCGCCATCGCTCCCCCCGCGCCGGTCAGCTCGCCATTGACGTTCCGGACGATGCCGATCACGCTCTTCGCCCACCGGGTAACCGGGTTGCCTTGCTGCTGGGTTGCGGTCATGTTCAATCACCTCGTCTGTGCTGAGGCGGCCGGTGCCGGGCCGCCCGTAGGTCTGGGACTGAGACCGATCGTGCCAGCACACCATTGCCCGCCGGTTGAGCCGCGATTGCGCAGTCCGTCAACCGGTTGTTAATCCATGGCATCAGCGGCGCCGACGCCCGCGATTCCCGTCCGGCACGAATCCCGGCGACTGCCGGGCGCCGTCATCTTGCGCGATGCCGCCCGGGTTTACCGACGCCTTGACTCGTGTGGACAGCTCGATGAGGAGCCAGGAACTGGCCACCCAGTTCCACCTCGTCTGGGCCACCGCATGGGCTCCGACGCCAACTGGCTGCTCGCCCCGCTACTCCAGCTCCCTGACCTCCCGTAATCGGCGCGACGGCCGCGCAGATCGTCCGTTCGCCCCGGGCTCGCGCGATATCGAGCACTTCGGGCCAGCTCATCACGAGGTGGAGCTGGAGGCCGCCAAGGCGCTCGGTATGCCCCGCGAACATCTATCCGAAGGTCCGCGAGTACGGGCATCGTCGCCCCGGCGGGCGTCTGACCAGGCTCAGGTTCGGGCAGATGCGGAGCTAGCGATAGTGATGTACCAGTAGCCACCCGCGAGATTCAGCGCCGCGGGCACCAGGAACCACGCTGACAACCGGTACATTTTGCGCCGTTCCTGGTCGGTTCCCGCGCTACGGCCGAGCGAGAGCAGAACGAGGCCGATGCCGAGCTGGAAGCCGCCACCGGCCATACGCGTGGCCCCAGAGACGCGGAGGTGGCGGTACTCCCAGGGCGAGATCCAGCGTTGCAGGCCGGGTCGCGGGGGAGATGCCCACCACCCGCGCAGGCCTTTCGCAGCGGTGCTGTCGTTGGGTGCGTTCATCGGGATGCCTCCTGCGGGCTGTGGTGCCGGTCACCCGATCATCGATCAATGTGATATCACATTGATATCTTGCTTGTCAAATGGCGGCAGTCCTAACGGCAAGCGCCGGCTCGCCCGGAAATCATCGTCCGGTTGCACGCAGCGCGATCCGCTGGTCCCAGCAAGCCTGACCCGTGGACTCCTGCGCCCAGATCACGGCGTAGCACTCGCGGGGTATTCAGCTTCGGGCTACCTGGCGGCCGCCGGGATCTCGGCGAGCACCGGGGCCTCGGCGGCCGCCGGAACCTCGACCGGTGCGGGGGCCGCGGCGGTCACTGGGGCCTCGGCGGGTACCGAGGCCTGCGCCGGAGCCTGCCAGGGGCCGCGCGGGGTGCGCAGGGTGCGGAAGGCGATCAGCAGGCCGGCCAGCGTCGCGATCGCTCCGGCCAGGACGGCCCGGTCGGCGCCGGTGATGAACGCGCTGGCCGTCGCGTGCAGCACGGCCGCTCCGTAGGCCCCGCCGGCGTGGTGCGCGACCGCCGCGGCCGCGCCGACCGACGTGATGGATCCGTGCGCCAGGTGCGCCATCCGGCTGGCGAACACCGACGCGGTGATGCTCCCGATCACGGCCACGCCGAGGACGCTGCCCATGTTGCGGGTGGTGTCGTTGACCGCCGAGCCCACGCCCGCCATCGCCGGCGGCAGCTCCTGCATGGACGCCGAGGTGGCGGCCGACATCGCCAGCCCGATCCCGGCGCTGATGATGACCATGGCCATGACGTAGTGCCCGTAGCCCGAACTCGCGGAAGCGGTCGAGAACAGCACCAGCCCGCCGGTCAGCGCCGCCAGCCCGAGGGCGACCGGGACGAGCGTGCCCGCTCGCTTGGCCAGTGACGCGCCCAGCGGGCTGAACACCGCCAGCGCGGCCGCGGAAGGCAGCGCGCGGACCCCGGCGGCCAGCGGGCTGTAGCCGAGCACGAACTGGTAGATCTGGGTGCTCAGGAACACCGCGCCGGACAAGGCGAAGAACATCACCGTGATCGAGACGCCGGCCCCGGTGAAGCGCGGGTTGCGGAACAGGTGCAGCGGCAGCATGGGGTGGTCGCTGCGCGCCTCCCACACGGCGAACAGCGCGAGCAGCACGACCGACGCCGCGCCCAGGCCGAGCGTGGTGGCGGACAGCCAGCCGTGGTCGGGCGCCTCGATGATCGTGTAGGTGAGCACCGTGAACGCCGCGACGGACAGCGCCGCGCCGGTCAGGTCGAGACGGCCGGCCTGCGGAGCACGCGACGCCGGGACCAGCCAGCGCCCCGCCACCAGGGCGACCGCGACGATCGGCAGGTTGACCAGGAAGATCGAGCCCCAGCTGAAGTGGGTGAGCAGCCAGCCGCCGGCCACCGGGCCGATCGCGACGCCCAGGCCGCTGACCGCGGACCACAGGCCGATGGCCTTGGTACGCTCGGCCGGGTTGGTGAACACGCTGGTGATGATCGACAAGGTGGCCGGCATGATGAACGCGCCGCCGACGCCCATGACCGCGCGGGCCGCGATGAGCTCGGTGGTCGTGTTCGTGAACGCCGCCGCCAGCGATCCGGCGGCGAAGGTGGCCAGCCCGCCGGCCAGCGCGAGGTGCCGGCCGTAGCGATCCGCGATGGCCCCCGCCAGCAGCAGCAGCGCGGCAAACGTGAGCGTGTAGGCGTCGACGATCCACTGCAGCCCGCTGGTGCTGGCGTGCAGTTCCCGGGTGAAGGTCGGCAGCGCCACGTTCACGATCGTGGAGTCGACCACGATGACCAGCAGGCTCAGGCAGAGCACGCCGAGGGTGTACCAGCGCCGGGCGTAGACCTTGCCCGCCCGGGCCTCGGCCTGGGCGGCAGGAGCGGTGCCAACCGGGGGTGCGAGGGTCGCGCTCATGATGATCTCCATCTGTACGGCTGTAAGGCTACGCTTGTTTTGTTAATCTGAATGTACGGGTGTAGCCTTACATGCGTCAAGTAATATCAGCGAAAAAGTTCAGCCGTAGCGCAACGGGTGTAGTCTTAAATGACCGGCCCAGGTCGCCTTGCCCAGACCGCGCCGGAAAGGGAGGACGGGATGCCCGCCAAGCAGATGACCGCACGGCAGCGACCCGTGCAGCCGCGCCCCAAGAAAGGGCCCGTGAACCAGGGGCCCGCCCGGCAGCGGAACCCCCGGGGCCAGGGCGAGCGGCTTCGCGACGACATCATCGAGGCCGCCAGCCGCCTGCTGGCCGATCCGGCTTCCCCGCCGCTCACGTTGCGCGCGGTGGCCCGCGAGGTAGGCGTCGCCGCGACCTCGGTCTACCTGCACTTCGACGACATCGAGTCGCTGGTCCTCGCGGTCGCCGACCGCCGCTTCGGCGAGCTGGTCCAGCTGCAGGACCAGGCGCGGGATCAGCACCCCGATCCGTGCCAGCGGGTCCGGGCCGGGTGCCTGGCCTACTGCGAGTTCGGGCTGGCGCACCAGGGCCATTACCAGGTGATGTTCGCCAACCCGCTGCCGCTGCCCGAGTACGTGACCCCGGAGCAGTTCCCCGGGCGGAAGGCCTTCCTGCAGCTGGCCGACGCGGTCGCCGACTGCATCGGTACGGAGCCGGAGGACGAGCGAGCGTTCTTCACCGCGCAGCTGATCTGGCAGCAGTTGCACGGCATCGTCAGCCTGCGCATCTCGCGGCCCAGGTTCCCCTGGCCGCCGCTGGCCGAGACGGTCACCGAAGCCGTCGACCGCCTGCTCGCCGGCGCGCGCAGCCAGTAAATACCGGGGCCGGGGCCTGTTCGCAGGGCGCCGGCTTCACGACCGTACCGGCAGGTCCAGGCAGCAGCAGTCCCGCTTTCCGCACGGGACCACCCGGACGCCCCGATCTACCACGCACCCGCATTCCGCGCAGCTGACTTTCACCTGACCGATCCTAATCACTGGCTGATGACCGAGCTCCGCAGCCCGCCGCGCCTCGGAGCCAAATTCCTTTGGCCGAACGAGCAGCGGTGCGCCCGCCGTGCCCCGGAATGCTTCCCGGGGTCCGCGATCCGGGCGCGCATGATGGCCGGGATACCTCGTCCCTTCGGGGGATGCGCCGCCGGCCTGCTTCCCCGGACAACCAGGCCAGGCAGCCGGACTCTAGCATTAGCCCAGGAAGGGGACCGGGAGGAAAATGAGCGAAGAAATGGCATCGGACCTCGTCGTCGGCGTCGATATCGGCGGGACCGGGATCAAGGCTGCGCCTGTCCACGTCGCCACCGGAGAGCTCGCCTCCGACCGAATCCTGTTGCCGACCCCGTCGCCGGCCACGCCGCAGGCCGTCGCCAACGTGGTCGGCGAGGTCCTGCATCACATCGGCGTGCCCGGTCCGGTCGGCCTGGCCATCCCGGCGGTCGTACGGGGCGAGGTCGTCGAGACCGCCTCGCACATCGATCAGACCTGGATCGGCATCAACGCCGTGGACTTCTTCTCCAAGGTGACCGGGCGGCAGGTCGCGGTGCTGAACGACGCCGACGCGGCGGGAATCGCCGAGATCCGCTTTGGCGCCGGACGCGGCATGGCAGGCGTCGTCGCCGTGATAACCCTCGGCACCGGCATAGGCAGCGCCCTGTTCACCGACGGGACGCTGGTCCCGAACTCCGAGCTCGGGCACCTGCCGCTGCACGGAGGCGAGGCCGAGAAATGGGCGGCCGAGTCGGTCCGCGAGCGCGACCAGGTGCCCTGGGAGGAGTACGCCCAACGGCTTCAGGCCTATCTCGACCTGGTCCAGCGTGTGCTCTGGCCGCAGCTGATCATCATCGGCGGCGGCATCAGCAACGTCGCGGACAAGTTCCTGCCCTTCATCCAGCTGCGGACGCCGATCGTCCCGGCCCAGCTGCGGAACCACGCCGGAATCATCGGCGCCGCCATGTTCGCACCGGTGGAGCAGCGGCCGCGCCGCGGCCGGACGAGGCGAACCTCGTCCGGCCGCTGATGCGCGACGGGCAGCGCTACGTCACAATGGGGTCGAGCACGGGATGACGGCATCCATCGCCGAGGGCTGAGCACCATCAAGCACGCCAAGGACGGCCAGTTCGGATCACGGGGCCCCGGCGAGCTCACCGACCAGATCCTCTCCGCCCTGCGCAGCGATTTAGGGAGCGACATGCATCACGAACTCGAAACCGTGGCCGACCCCGATGCCGTGGCCCGGGCCGGCGCCGCGTTCGTGGCCGAGCGGGCCCGCGCAGCGGTCGCGGCCAGCGGCAGCTTCCACTTCGCGGTCAGCGGCGGGCACACGCCCTGGGCGATGTTCGCGGAGCTGGCGTCGGAGACCGTCCCCTGGGACGCGGTCGTCATCTACCAGGTGGACGAGCGGGTGGCTCCGCCCGATGACCCCGACCGGAACCTGACCCACCTGAACAAGGCGCTGGGCTCGGCCCCGGCCCAGGTGCGGGCCATGCCGGTCAACGACAGTGACCTCCAGGCCGCGGCGGCCGCCTACGCGGCCGTGCTGCCCGAGCACTTCGACCTGGTCCACCTGGGTCTTGGCCCCGACGGGCACACCGCATCGCTCGTACCGGGGGATCCGGTCCTGTCGGTCACCGACCGCCTGGTCGCCCTCACCCAGCCCTACCAGCAGCGGGTCAGGATGACGCTGACTTACCCGGCGCTGGCGCGGGCCCGCCAGATTCTCTGGCTGGTCACCGGCGCCGACAAGAAGGAGCCCCTGGCCCGGCTCATGGCCGGCGACACCACGATCCCGGCAGGCCGCGTCGAGGCCGCGGCGTCGCTGGTGATGGCCGACCGTGCGGCGACCTGAGCACCGGATGTCACCACACGAACGCGATCCCGGTGCGCGGGCAGGCGCCCGGCACCTGGCGGGCCGGGATTGGATCTCAGGACGCCACGCGTTCGAAGTCGATCCGGTCGACCGACTCGCGCCGGCCCACCAGGACCGTCGCCACCATCTCCGGCGGGAACAGGCCGTGCTCGACGACCCCTGGCGTCGACGCCAGCCGGGCGGCCAGCGCCGCCGGATCGTCCACCGGCCCGTGATAGTCCGCGATCACGCCCCCGTCGGGGCTGGGCGGGACGTCGCGCAACGAGACCGGGGCGACCCGGCGCATCGTGGCGCGGAGCCCGAAGGAGAGCAGCTCGAGGGGGATCGGGCTGTGCAGCGCCTGGACCGGCTTGGATGAGTCGCCGATGACCACGAACCGGTCCGCGGCCGCCGCGATGATCTTCTCCCGGGTGTGCGCACCGCCGCCGCCCTTCACCAGCCAGCCGTCGGGAGCGATCTGGTCCGCGCCGTCGATGGTGATATCGAACCGGTCGATGCTCGCGATGTCCTCGATCCTCAGGCCGAGCTCGCGCGCCGCGGCCTCGGTACGCGGCGACGTGGCGGCGCAGAGGATGTCGAGCGATCGGCGCGCCAGGGCCGGGAGCAGGAACGCGACCGTCGAGCCGGTGCCGAGTCCGACGGTCATGCCGTCTTCGACCAGTTCCGCTGCCGCCTCCGCGGCGACCTGCTTCTCCCGCTGGATGCTCATGGTCAATGACTCCGGCGATCAGTTGCGGTGCTTGAAAGGAAGAGAACCGATGGCCCCAGGTTAGGGCATGCCACTCCACCGGCCGGCGGCCGATCACCGCGGTTGGCTCGAGCGTGACCCGCGCCCGGCCAACCGATTCGTCGTCTAGCTCTCGGACCTACCAGACCAACCTGGAGGCACCATGGCCCCCCCAACAATCAGATTGTTCCTCGCCGACGTCGACGGCACGCTGGTGACCCAGGACAAGGTCCTGACCGATAGGGCCATCGCCGCGGTGCGGAAGCTGAGGCAGGCCGGGATACTGTTCGCCATTACCAGCGGCCGTCCGCCCCGCGGCATGTCGATGCTCATCGAGCCGCTTGAGATCACCACGCCGATCGCGGCGTTCAACGGCGGGGTGTTCGTCCGTCCCGACATGTCGGTGATCGAGCAACGGGTCATACCGGACGACGTGACGCCGGCGGTGATCGAGGTGCTCGGCACCCACGGGGTGGACGTGTGGGTCTACCGCGGCGCGGATTGGTTCATCCGGGACCCGAAGGGACCGCACGTGGCCCGTGAGGCCTGGACGGTCAAGTTCGAGCCGACCGTGATCGAGAGCTTCGCCTCGATCTCGGACGGCGTGGCCAAGATCGTCGGGGTGAGCGACGATTACGACGCGGTGCAGAAGGCCGTGGACGCGGTACGCGAGCGCTTCGGCGACCACGTGTCGGCGGCCAGGTCCCAGCCGTACTACGCCGACGTCACCCACCCCGACGCCAACAAGGGCGCGGTGGCCCGCTACCTCTCCCAGACCTACCAGATCCCGGCCGAGGAGATCGCCACGATCGGCGACCAGCCGAACGACGTGCTCATGTTCGCCCACTCCGGGCTCAGCATCGCGATGGGTAACGCGAGCCACGAGGTCCAGAAGGCCGCCCGGCGCGTGACCACATCCAACGAAGACGAGGGCTTCGCCAACGCGGTGGAGCGGTTCATCCTGCGATGACCAGGCCCGTTACGAGTGGCGGCGGGCGCGGGCGCGCCGCTTGCCCTCGTGCATCGCCTGCACCCTGGCCACCGGTATCGCCCGGCCCTCTTCCACCAGGTCCTGGCTCGGCTCCTGCAACGGGGGCATCTCGTCGGTCCACGGGTCGCCCCGGCCGATCAGGCCGGGGACGGTATGCACGGTGAAGTCGGCGGGCGAAATGCCATCGAGGTCGTCCCAGGACACCGGGAACGACACGGGCACGCCCGGCCGTACCCGCGGGCTGAACGCCGCTGCCACCGTGGCCCCGTAGGCCCTGGTCGAGTCGATGAAGACCTTTCCTTCCCGGTCGGACCGGACGAACGCGGTGGTGGCCAGGGCCGGGTCGAGCCGTTCGGCCCGCGCGGCCACCGCCCTGGTCACGGCCGCCGCCTCTTCGCTGCTCACGTTGACCGGCACGTACACGTGCAGTCCCTTCGACCCGCTGGTCTTCACCGCGCCCGCCAGGCCGACCTCGGCCAGCGCCGTCCCGACGAGGCGAGCGGCGGCCACCGCCTTCCCGAACGGGCCGCCGGGCGGCGGATCGATGTCGAGCACGAGGTAGGTCGGCCGGTCCAGATGACCGGCCAGGCCCAGGGTGGGGTGGTACTCCACCGCGCGCTGGTTGGCGAACCACAGCAGCGTGCGCCGGTCATTGCACAGCGCGTAGCGGACCTGGCGCTTGGACGACTCTGCCCACAGCGTCACCGTTCGCAGCCACGGCGGCGCGTAATCGGGCACGTTCTTCTGCATGAACGGCTGCTGCCCGGCGCGGACCCTGATGACGGACAACGGCCTGTCCCGCAGTTCGGCCAGGATCTTGCCGGCCACGGCGTCCAGGTAATCCACCAGGTCCCGCTTGGTCGCGCCCGCCCCGTCGAACAGCGGCTCATCGAGGTGAGTCAGCTCGATGCCATCTCGTTCCGGCGAGGTCATGGTTCCCCGTATACAGGGTTCTGCGGGCGAGCACCACTGCCCGTTCGGAAAAAGGGTCTTGATCTTCAGATCCCCGGCGTCAGGTGTGCCGGTACCCGGTCACGGCGGCCAGGGGGCAGGCAGAATGAGACACAACGAGGAGGCGGGAGGACCAGACCATGGCGTTCGGTGGATGGCCGGAAGAGGCCCTGGATTTCTACGACGGGCTGGCGGCCGACAACTCCAAGTCCTACTGGACCGAGCACAAGGCCGTCTACGACGAGAACGTCCTCGGCCCGATGACCGAACTCACCG
>Ga0187780_10000317_pt1 | contig 36655 bp, 39 predicted proteins | sample 1015_Q2_SP10_20__FD_132429 | JGI IMG/M metagenome (GOLD analysis project Ga0187780, IMG submission 132429) | Tropical peat soil microbial communities from peatlands in Department of Meta, Colombia - 1015_Q2_SP10_20_MG | ecosystem: Environmental > Terrestrial > Soil > Wetlands > Peat | place...
ATGATGACCGCATACCTCGTGCTCCAGGCGCACCCGCTGGGGCCCGGCGACAGCGGCCCGTCGGTCACGCTGACGGCCGCCGACGAGGCGGAGAGCGACGCCGACCAGGCGGCCGGGAACACGGAGGTCCCGGTGAAGGCGGGGGAGACCCTCACCGAGCGGCAGCTGCTCGACGGGTTGCTCGTCCCGTCCGCGGACAACCTCGCGGACGTGCTCGCGGCGTGGGTGGCCGGCTCCCCGGCCGCCTTCGTCGGCAAGATGAACGCCACCGCCGCGGCGCTGGGCATGGGGTCGACCCACTACGCCGACGCATCGGGGCTCGACAGGGGTTCGGTCTCGACCGCCGCCGACTCGCTGCGACTTGCGGCGGCGGACATGCAGAACCCCACCTTCGCTGCGATCGTGGACCAGCCGAGCGTGACGCTCCCCATCGCCGGGACGCTGCGCAATTTCGTCACCGCGGTGGGCACCGACGGGGTGGTCGGCGTGAAGTCCGGCTTCACCGACGCGGCCGGCGGCTGTCTGGTGCTGGCCGCGGACCGGGTGGTGGGCGGGCGGACCCTGCGCGTCCTGGTGGCCGTCACCGGCCAGACGGGCGCCGGTCCCCTCCAGGCGGCCGACGGCGCAGCGCTGGCCGTCCTCGACAGCGTGAGCCGGGCGCTGGTGGCCGAGCGCCTGGCCGCCCCCGGGTCGGTCGTCGGCCGGGTGCGGGCGCCCTGGGGCGCCTCGGCCCCCCTCTTGCCGAGCGACGGCATCGTCGTGCTCGGCCGGCGGGGGGACGCGCTGACCGTGGCCCTCGTGCCGCGGCGGGGGCAGGGCACGTCGGCCCGCCTGGTCGTCGTCGACGGCGGCGAGACCGTGGTCGTGGGCGTCCATCGCGCCGCGCCGCTGGCCGGTCCCTCGCTGTGGTGGCGCCTCGTCCACGGGTGACGCCTCGTCCACGGGTGACGCCCCGTCCACGGGAGACGCCCCGTCCACTCGTCCACCGGTGAGCGGTCCCGGCGCAGCCCAGGTCACGGCGGTACCCTGACGCGGTGCGAGCTCGAGCGCCTGCGTCGTCCGCCAACCTCGGTCCCGGCTTCGACGTCCTGGCCCTGGCCCTGAACCTGGGGGTCGAGGTCGAGGTGGAGCCTGCAGCGCGCCTAACCGTGCGTTGCGAGGGCGAGGGGGCGGAGCTGGCCGACGACGCCAGTCACCTGGCCGCCCGCGTGGCCATCGACGTCACCGGCCACGACCGCCTGGCGATCACGGTGCGCTCGCAGATCCCGGTGGCACGGGGGCTGGGGTCCTCCGCCGCGCTAGCGGCCGCGGCCGCGGCCGCCGCCGGCTCGCGCGACCCGTTGGGCGTCGCTGCGCGCATCGACGGCCATCCGGAGAACGCCGCCGCATCGGTGGTGGGCGGGCTGGTGGGCGCCACCATGGTCAAGGGCACGGTGCGCGCCGTGCGCCTGCCGCTGGATCCCGGCCTGGTGTTCGTGGTGATGGTGCCGGACCGACCGCTGGCCACTGCCAAGGCCCGCCAGGCGCTGCCCCAGCAGGTGGCGCGCGCCGACGCCACGTTCAATCTCGGGCGCATGACGCTGCTGCTGGCGGGGCTGGCCGACCGCGACCTGCTCACGCGTGAGGCGGCCGAGGACCGGCTGCACCAGGACTACCGCAGCCCGATGTTCCCCGAAGCCCCACAGCTGCTGGCGCGGCTCCTCGACGCCGGTGCCCTCGCCGCCTGCTGGTCCGGCGCCGGGCCGTCGCTGCTCGGCATCTGCGACGGCGCGGACGGCGAGCGCGTGCGCGACCGGGCGGAGCACGCGTTGGCGGACGTCGGGGTGCCGGGGCGCGCCCTGGTCCTGTTGCCCGATCTCGAGGGTCTCGTCGTCGACGGAGCACCCGGCATGGGCGGCGCCTCCGCCCGGGGGTCGACCGGCCCCTTCGACCTTCTGGCCGGGAACTGAACCCGCGGCGGGGCGGCCGGTGGGACCAGGGACCCACCCTAGAATCAACGGGATGGCGCCGAGGAAGTTCCACATCCGCACGTTCGGGTGCCAGATGAACGAGCACGACTCCGAGCGCCTGGCCGGCCTGCTGGTGGCCGACGGCCTTGAGCCCACCGACGACGTCGAGCAGGCGGACGTGGTGGTCCTCAACACGTGCTGCATCCGGGAGAATGCCGACAACCGGCTCTACGGCCATCTGGGACAGCTCAAGGCCCTGGCCGAGCGCCGGCCGGGGATGCAGATCGCCGTCGGCGGCTGCCTCGCCCAGAAGGACGGCGCGCTGGTGCGCCGGCGCGCCGGGCACGTCGACGTCGTCTTCGGCACCCACAACCTGGCGAACGCGCCGGCGCTGCTGCGTCGGGCGGCGTCGGCCGGGCCCGTCGTCGAGATCCTCGACGGTCCGGCGGCCACCGGGGGTTCCGAGGACCTGGCCCTGGGGGCGGTGCGCGAGCTGGCCCACGCCGCCTGGGTCACCATCCAGACCGGCTGCGACAATTCGTGCGCCTTCTGCATCGTCCCGCGCGTACGCGGCCCCGAGGTCAGCCGTCCCCTCGACGAGGTCGTGCGCGAAGTGGCCACGCTGGCGGCCCGGGGCACGACCGAGGTCACCCTGCTCGGCCAGAACGTCAACTCCTACGGGCGCGACCTGACGCGACGACGGCCGTTGTTCGCGGACCTGCTGCGCGCCGTCGGGTCGGTGGAGGGGATCCGGCGCGTCCGCTACACGAGCCCCCATCCGAAGGACCTGCGGCCCGACACGGTGGCGGCCATGGCCGAGACGCCGCCCGTCTGCGAGCACCTCCATCTCCCCCTGCAGTCCGGGAGTGACCGGGTGCTCGCCGCCATGCGGCGGGGATACCGGGCCGAGCGCTACCTCGAACGTCTGGCCATGGCGCGGGCCGGCATCGACGACCTGGCTGTCACCACCGACGTCATCGTGGGCTTCCCGGGTGAGTCGGACGAGGACTTCGAGCGCACGCTCGAGGTGGTGGCGGCGGCGGAGTTCGACAGCGCCTACACGTTCGTCTTCTCGCCGCGACCGGGGACGCGCGCGGCCGCCATGGAGGACCGCTTCGTCCCCGACGACGTCGTGGCCGAGCGCTTCGAGCGCCTGCGCGTGGTGGTCGAGCGCAGCGCGCTCGCCAAGCACGAGGCCCGCGTGGGCCGGGTGGAGGAGGTCGTGGTCGACGGGCCGAGCAAGCGCGACGAGGCGGTCACCAGCGGGCGGACCCGGCAGAACAAGCTCGTCCACTTCGCCACGCCCGACGACGCGCCCGTCGTTCCCGGCTCGTACGCCACGGTGCGGGTCGCGGGTGCCGCGCCGCACTTCTTGCGCGGCGAGCTGCTCGAGGTGACGGCCCCGGCGCGCCGTCGCCGGATCCCGCTCGTGGTCGGCGCCGGCTGACCATGCCCGCGCCCGTGGCGCTCGTCGGCCCCACCGCGACGGGCAAGTCGACGCTGGCGCTGGCGCTGGCGCGCCGGCGACCCGGTGTCGAGATCGTCTCGGTCGACTCGATGGCGGTCTACCGGGGTATGGACATCGGCACGGCCAAGGCCGACGCCGCGGCGCGGGCCGCGGTGCCCCATCACCTGCTCGACCAGGTCGAGCCGGACGAGCCCTACACCGTCCACCAATTCCAGCGCGCGGCGCGCCGGGCCCTGGCCGACATCGCGGGGCGCGGCAACCGGGCGCTGCTCGTGGGCGGGACGGGACTGTACCTGCGCGCCGTGGTCGACGACCTGGAGCTGCCGGGCCGCTTCCCCGAGGTGGTGGTCGCCCTCGAGCGCGACGCGCAAGGGCCCGCGGGCGTGGCCGGGCTGCACGCCCGTCTCGCCGCGCTGGACCCCGTCGCCGCGGCGCGCACGACGACGACCAACCGGCGCCGGGTGGTGCGTGCCCTGGAGGTCACCATCGGCGCGGGACGTCCCTTCTCGTCGTTCGGTCCGGGACTGCAGGCCTACCCGCCCACCGCTGTGACGTTGGTGGGGATCCCCTTCGTGGCCGAGCTCCACGACCCGCGCATCGAGGCACGCTTCGCCGCACTGGTGGACGCCGGCCTCGTCGAGGAGGTCCGGGCCCTCAGCGCGCGCCCGGGCGGGCTGTCACGCACCGCCCGCCAGGCGCTCGGCTATCGCGAGGTCTTGGCCCATCTCGAGGAGGGCGTGCCCCTGCACGCCGCGCTGGAGCAGGCCGTGCGCCGCACCAAGGCGTTCGCCCGCCGGCAGTGGGCGTGGTTCCGACGCGACCCGCGGATCCGGTGGCTGGACCCGCAGGGCGAGCTCCTCGAGCAGCTCCTCGCCTGCTGGGACGAGGTGGGAGAATCGACCCATGGCCGGTGAGCGGCTGGGACTGCGCAAGCACCACGGTGCGGGCAACGACTTCCTCGTCCTGCTCGATCCCGACGGCGCGCGCCCCGTCTCGGGTGCCGAGGCGCGCGCGCTGTGCGACCGCCATCGCGGCGTGGGTGGCGACGGTCTCCTGCGGGCGACACGTCCCGCGCCGGGCACCTTGGTCATGGAGCTGTACAACGCGGACGGCTCCGTGGCGGAGATGAGCGGCAACGGGATCCGCTGCTTCGTCCAGGCGGCGGTGCAGACCGGGCTGGCCGCGCCTGGGCTCGTCGAGGTGGTGACCGCGGCCGGGAGGCGGTCGGTCACCTACGAGGCGGGGGAGGAGCCCGGGTCGGGCGTCGCCGCCGTCGGCATGGGTGCCGCCCGCGTGGGGGAGGAGATCGCGCTCGACGAGCTGCCCGGCGCCCGCGCGCGCCTCGTGGACATGGGCAACCCCCACGTGGTGATCCTCGGGGACGCGGTCGACGGTGCCACGCTGGCCCGGGTGGGGCCCGTCGTCTCCGCGCGCCGGCCGGCGGGGGCCAACGTCGAGTTCGTCTGGCCCGGGCCCGGCGCCCGGGAGCTGTCGATGCGCGTCTGGGAACGCGGCGTGGGGGAGACGCTGGCCTGCGGGACCGGCGCCTGCGCGGTGGCGGCCGCGGCGGCGACGTGGGGGCTCGGGCAGGCGACCACCCGGGTCCACAGCCCGGGTGGGGTGCTGGAGGTGACGCTCGGGGCGGACGAGATCGTGCTGCGCGGCCCCACCCGCCACGTGGCCGACGTGGTGGTGTCCGAGGCGGTGCTGGCGGCCATGGTGGCCGACGCGGGGCGCGGCGTGGACGAGCGCGCGGGCGCCGTGGGTGCGCCCGCGGGGGCCGCGGCCAGGGCGGCGGTGGAGGTGCCGGCGCGACCGTGACCCTCATCGAACGCTCGTTCCGGGAGCGGATCGTGCTCGTCGGCGTGCTCTTCCCCTGGACGTCCGCCGACACGGTGGACGCGGACCTCGACGAGCTGGCCCTGCTGGTCGACACCGCCGGTGCCGACGTCGTCGGGCGCGTCGTCCAGCGCCGGGACCGGCCGGATCCCGCGACCTTCCTGGGGGCGGGCAAGGCCGAGGAGCTGCATCTGCTGGCCGAGCAGGTTGACGCCGACACGGTCGTGTTCGACGACGAGCTCACCCCGGCCCAGCAGCGCAACCTGGAGAAGATCCTCGGTCGCACCGCGATCGACCGCACCGCGGTGATCCTCGACATCTTCGCCCAGAACGCCCGCAGCCAGGAGGGCAAGGCCCAGGTCGAGCTGGCGCTCCTGCGCTACCGCCTTCCTCGACTTCGCGGCCGGGGCAAGGCGCTGAGCCAGCAAGCGGGCGGCATCGGGACGCGGGGCCCGGGCGAGACCAAGCTCGAGGTGGACCGGCGGCGTCTCGTGCGGCGCATGGGCCGGCTCGAGCACGACCTCCAGGCGCTCACCGCGACCCGCCGCACACAGCGACGCGCCCGGCAGCGCTCCCGCCAGCGTGCCGTGTCGTTCGTGGGGTACACGAACGCGGGCAAGTCCACGTTGCTCAACGCGCTGACCGACGCCGACGTGGTGGTCGAGGACCGGCTCTTCTCCACCCTCGACCCGCGGACGCGCCGGCTCCATCTCCCCGGCGGGGAGACCGTGCTCGCCTCCGACACGGTCGGCTTCGTGCGCAAGCTGCCCCACCAGCTGGTGGAGGCGTTCCGCTCGACACTGGAGGTCGTGCGCGAGGCCGACCTCCTGGTGCACGTGGTCGACGGGTCCGCGCCCGCCCCCGACGCCCAGATCGACGCCGTGCGCGAGGTGCTGATGGAGATCGGCGCGGAGCGGGTGCCCGAATTGCTGGTGATCAACAAGGTCGACCGTACCGACGAGGCGCGGCGCGTGGCACGCGAGCACCCGGGCTCAATCGCCCTCTCCGCCCGTACGGGCGAGGGCCTGCCCGAGCTGCTGCGGTCGATCGGCGACCGCCTGCGCGCCGCGGATCGGGTGGTGGAGCTGGTGGTTCCCTTCGAACGCGGTGACGTGCTCGCCGCGGTGCACCGCGAGGGCGAGGTCGTCGACGAGACCCACGAGGAGGGCGGCACCATCGTCCACGTCGTGCTCGACGACGCCGGGCGGGCCCGCTTCGCCGAGTTCGAGGCCTCGTGACGCCCGTGCCCGACGACGGCCCCGGGTTCACGCCGCCCCCGTATCCCTACGACCGGCTGGCCGAGATCGCCGCGCTGGCCGACGCACACCCCGGCGGCATGGTGGACCTGTCGGTGGGCACGCCCTGCGACCCCCCGCCCCCCGCGGTGGTCGATGCGCTCGGCACCTCGGGCCTCGAGCGCGGCTACCCGACCTCGGTGGGGAGCCCGGCGCTGCGCGAGGCGGTGGCCCGCTGGATCGACCGGCGCTTCGGCGTGGCCCTCGAACCCTCGGCGGTGGCCGCGTGCGTGGGCACCAAGGAGTTCGTGGCCTCCGCGGCCGGCTACCTCCGGCTGCGTCGCCCCGGGCGCGACACGGTGCTCGCCCCCTCCGTGGCCTATCCCACCTACGCCATGGGCGCCCGGCTGGCGGGCTGCCGGGCCGTGGCCATCCCGCCGGCGGCCGACGGCTCGCCCGACCTGGGCGCGCTGGGCGCCGACGACCTGGCCCGCGCCGTGGTCCTGTGGGTCAATTCCCCCGCCAACCCCACCGGCGCGCTCGACGACCTGGCGGCGGCGGCCGCCGTCGGCAGGGCCCACGACGTGCCCGTGATCTCCGACGAGTGCTACGCGGAGTTCAGCTGGGCGCGCTGGCCGCCGGCCACCGTCCTGCAATCGGGGTCCGAGGGCGTGCTCGCCCTGCACTCGCTGTCGAAGCGCTCGAACCTGGCCGGGTTGCGCGTCGGCTGCTACGCGGGGGACCCGACCCTCGTGCGCTACCTGGCCGAGGTCCGCAAGCATGCCGGGCTCATGGTCGCAGGGCCGGTCCAGGCCGCGGCCGTCGCCGCGTGGTCCGACGACGCGCACGTCGAGGCCCAGCGCGACCGCTACGCCCGGCGCCTCGAGCGCCTGGCCGAGGTCCTGCGCGCGGCCGGGCTGGCGGCGTCGCTCCCCGCGGGGGGCTTCTACCTGTGGGTCCCGGTGCCGGAGTGGGCCCGCGCCATGCCCGGCGCAGACGGCGCGGCCTGGGCCCTCGCCCGGGTGCTGTCCGAGCACGGGGGGATGCTCGTGAGCCCCGGCGACTTCTTCGGTCCGCACGGGGCGGGGTTCGTGCGCGTCGCTGCCGTCCAGCCCGACGACCGCATCGAGCTGGTGGCCCGGCGCCTCGCCGCCGCCGGCCCGCTCGGCGAACGGGCCGGCGCGGTGTCGGGCCGGCGCGGGCCGCGCCGCTAACCTGCGGCGATGGCCGATCTCCGTTCCCAGGTCGAGGAGCTGTGGGCCCGCGCCGGCGAGCTCGGCCCCGGTGACACCGACGCGCTGGCCGTGGTGAGCGAGGCGGTGGGCCTGCTCGACTCGGGCGAGGCGCGCGTGGCGGAGGTGGACCCGGCCACCGACACCGTGGTCGTCCACGCCTGGCTCAAGAGCGCGATCCTCCTGCTGTTCCGGCTCCGGGGCATCGAGACGATCGAGGTGGGCCCCTTCGAGTTCGCGGACAAGCTTCCCCTCAAGACCGGCTACGAGGCCGCCGGCGTGCGCGTCGTCCCCGGCGCCTCCGCCCGCTGGGGGTCGTTCATCGACCGAGGGGCGATCCTCATGCCGAGCTACGTCAACATCGGTGCCCGGGTCGGCGCGGGCACGCTGGTCGACACCTGGGCCACCGTGGCCTCGTGCGCGCAGATCGGCGAGCACGTGCACCTGTCGGGCGGGGTGGGCATCGGCGGCGTGCTCGAGCCGCCCAACGCCGCCCCCGTCATGGTCGGCGACCACGCCTTCATCGGGAGCCGCTGCATGGTCACCGACGGTGCGCGCGTCGGTGAGGGCGCGGTGCTCGGCGCCGGCACCATCCTCAACCCGTCCATCCCGGTGATCGACGCCGAATCCGGCGCAGAGCTCGGGCGCGGCGTCGTCCCGGCCTGGAGCGTGGCCGTCAGCGCGTCGCGCCGGCGCGAGTTCCCCGGTGGCGAGTTCTTCCTGCCGTGTGTGCTGGTGATCAGGCGCCTCGAGCCCGGCGAGCGCCACGACAAGGCGCGGCTCGAGGCGGTGCTGCGCGACCAGCAGGTCGCGACGTGACGTCGCGGGCGGCGCCGGGCGCGTGAGCGACCTCCTGGCCTTCACCGCCGAGCTCGTCGACATCCCGTCGGTCAGCCACGGCGAAGGCGCGCTGGCCGATCGCATCGAGCGGGACCTGCGTGCCTGCACGCACCTGCGGGTCGAGCGCACGGGCGACACGGTGGTGGCCCGCACCGCGCTGGGGCGCCCGCAGCGGCTGCTCCTGGGCGGCCACCTCGACACGGTGCCGCCCTTCGACGGCGGTGGGCACCGGATCGAGGGCGACACGCTGTGGGGACTCGGTGCCGTCGACATGAAGGGCGGTGTCGCCGTCCTCATGGACCTGGCCCGGCACGTGCCCGAGCCCCGGGTCGACCTGACCTTCGTGCTCTACGCCTGCGAGGAGGTGGAGCGCCGCTACAACGCACTGGGCCACCTGGCGCGGACGGCGCCCGCCCTCGTCGCCGCGGACGCCGCCGTGCTGTGCGAGCCCACCGGCGGCGTGGTGGAGGCCGGCTGCCAGGGCACGATGCGGGCGGTCGCCACCATCCGGGGGCGGCGGGCCCACAGTGCCCGCCCCTGGGCCGGTGTGAACGCCATCCACCGCGCCGCGGCGCTCCTCGACACCCTGGCCCGGTACGAGTCTCGGTCGGTGGTCCTCCAAGGGTGCACGTATCTCGAGCAGCTCCAGGCGGTGGGGGTCGAGGGCGGCGTCGCCGGCAACGTGGTGCCCGACGAGGCATCGGTGACGATCAATTACCGCTTCGCTCCCGATCGCGACCTGCCCGGCGCGGAGGCGGCGCTGCGCGCGCTGGTCTCGGCCGGCGTGGACCCCGAGGCCGGCGACGACCTCCGGGTGGTGGACGCCGCGCCGGCGGCACCGCCCGCGCTCGATCACCCGCTGCTCGGCACCCTGGTCGCCGCCTCGGGAGCGCCGGCGCGGGCCAAGCTGGGGTGGACCGACGTGGCCACCTGCTGGGAGGCGGGGATCCCCGCGGCCAACTTCGGCCCCGGCGACCCGCTCCTGGCGCACACCCCCGACGAGCGGGTGACGCGGGCCGAGCTCGACCAGGCGCGCACCGTCCTCGGCGCGCTGGTCGGCGAGTCGCAGGCGTAGCTAGAGGCGGCGCAGGACGGTCACGACCTTGCCGTAGATCGTCGTCTCGGCGGGGTCGAGCTCCATGGGAGCCATGGCCGCGTTGGCCGGCGTCAGCACGATCTTGCCGCGCCGGCGGGTGAAGGTCTTCACCGTCGCCTCGTCCTCGTCGATCGCCGCCACCACCACGTCCCCGTTGTCGGCGTCGGGCTGCTGGCGGACCACGACGTAGTCGCCGTCGAAGATGCCGGCGTCGATCATCGAGTCGCCCCGGACCCGGAGCATGAAGAGCGAGCCCGTCCCGGTGAAGTCCTCGGGGAGGGGCAGGAGCTCCTCCACGTTCTCGCTCGCCAGCACGCCCGTGCCGGCGGCGACGTCGCCCACCAGGGGGACGTGGCGGGTCGGGCGGGCCGGCACCGCCGCCTTGGAGGAGGGGTCGTAGCGGACCTCGATGGCCCGGGGCTTGGTCGGGTCGCGTCGAAGGTAGCCCTCGCGTTGGAGCACGGAGAGGTGGGCGTGGACGGTGGAGGACGAGGTCAGGCCCACCGCCTCGCCGATCTCCCGGACCGAGGGCGGGTACCCGCGGTCCCGCAGCGAGCGGCCGATGAACTCCAGGATCTCCTGGCGCTTGCCGGACAGTGCTTCCGCCATCGTTTCCCCCTCGGGAGCCGGGTGCCCACACGGTGGCCGGACACTCTTGGGCCGAACACTCGTTCCTGAGCACTCGTGGTCGAACACCGGTGTCCGACCACGAGTGGTCGAACACCAGTTCGCCCAACCCTACCGCCCGTGACCCGGAGTATCAAACACCTGTTCGATGGGCGCCGGGGAGGACCGTCACACCCGCCTGCCACGCTGGCGTCCGTGCACACCTCGCTGCGACACCCGCCACACCCGTCGCCGTCCGGGCCAGCGGCCCTTGACACGAACACATGTTCGTGGTCTCATACCGGCATGGCGAACATGCGTTCGGTCCCGGACCCGTTCCCACGGACGACGCGGGGACAGCGATGAGCGTCACCGGCCCGTCGCTCGGGACCGGCCATCGTCGGCGCGTCGCGACCTCGTCGCCCGCGGCGCCCCGACCCGGCGCATATCGCCTGGTCGCCGCCCCCGACCGTCCCGAGCAGGCCTGCCCCGGCCCCCGGCCGCGTCCCACGCGCGGCGGGCCAGGGCTCGAGCGCGCCGGCCGGCCTTCTGCCGCGGTCCGTCGGCGCCGGGTCCTGCTCGGGACCGTCGCGGCGGCGTTGCTGGCCGTCCTCGCCCTCCCCTGGGGCGGTGCCGGGGGGCGTCCCCTCGCCACCCCCGGTCCCGCCCTGGCGGGGGCGGTGCCGGCCCACCACGCGCTGTACATCGTCCAGCCGGGCGACACGCTGTGGTCGATCGCCCAGCGCCTGGACCCGACGGGCGATCCCCGGCCGGTCGTGGCCGCGCTGGCACGGCAGGCGGGGAGTGACACCATCGTCCCCGGGGAGCATCTGCTCCTCCCCTGAGCAAGGGCGCGCCGTAGTCCGGGCACTACGGTTGGCCGCGTGCGCTGCCCCTGGTGCCAGAGCCTGGACGACAAGGTGGTCGACTCCAGGCTGGCCGAGGAGGGCGGTGCCATCCGCCGTCGCCGCGAATGCCTGTCGTGCGGCCGGCGTTACACGACCTACGAACGCCTGGAAGAGGCGCCCTTGTGGGTGCTCAAGCGCGGAGGGGAACGTGAGCCCTTCGACCGGGCCAAGCTGGTCGCCGGCGTGCGGGCCGCCACGAAGAACCGGCCGGTCACCGAAGAGCAGCTCGAGGAGCTCGCACAACAGGTGGAGGACGCGCTGCGCGGCGAAGGGGCCGAGCTGACCAGCGAGCAGATCGGACGGGCGGTGCTCGAGCGGCTCCGGGACCTCGACGAGGTCGCCTACCTGCGTTTCGCCTCGGTGTACAAAGGGTTCGAGGACGTGGGCGACTTCGAGCGCGAGGTCGGGCTGCTGACCAAGACCACCGAGCCCAAGCGACGGCGCTGATCCCGTGGCGGTGTTGCTCGACGAGGTGCCGTCGGCGGTCCTCGCCATCTACGCACATCCCGACGACCCCGACGTGTCGTGTGGGGGGACGCTCGCCCGCTGGGCGCGGGCCGGGGCCGCGGTCCACGTGGTCATCTGCACCAACGGCGACAAGGGCACCGTCGACCCCGGTGTGGACCCGGCCGCCCTGGCCGACCGACGCCTGCACGAGGCCGCGGACGCGGCGGCGCGCATCGGGGTGACCAGTCAGCACGTGCTCGGCTATCCCGACGGGGAGCTCGACGACACGGCCACCTTGCGACGGGAGCTGGTCCGCTGGATCCGGCGGATCCGCCCGTCGGTGGTGCTCTGTCCCGACCCGACGGCCGTGTTCTTCGGCGAGGAGTACTACAACCATCGCGATCACCGCGCCATCGGCTTCGCCGCGCTCGACGCCCTCGCGCCGGCGGCCGCGCTGCCGCACTACTTCCCGGAGGAGGGCGACGCGCACCAGGCGGACGTCGTCCTGCTGTCGGGCACGCTGGACCCCACCGTGTGGGTCGACGTGACCGACACGGTCGACGTCAAGGCCGCCGCCGTGGCCTGCCATCGGAGCCAGTTCGCCGACGACGGCCAGTGGGCCGTACACGCCGTCCGCTCCCGCGCCGAAGAGGACGGCCGCCGCGCCGGTGTGCTCTTCGCCGAGGGGTTCCGCCGGGTCCGGCTCGGAAGCTGAGCCGTGGCCCCGATGCCCGCGGCCGGGACCGGCGCGTGCACGGTCCTCCACGTCGACATGGACGCCTTCTTCGCCGCCGTCGAGGTTCTCGACGATCCGTCGCTCGCCGGCCGGCCGGTGATCGTAGGGGGCGCGGGAGCGCGCGGCGTGGTGGCGTCGTGCACCTACGAGGCGCGAGCCTTCGGCATCCGATCGGCCATGCCCTCGCTCGAGGCCCGCCGCCGCTGTCCCGAGGCTGTCTTCCTCCCCGGTCGTTACGGTCGCTACGCGGCGGTGAGCGAAACCCTCTTCGCGGTCCTCCAGTCGTTCACGCCGATCGTCGAGGGCGTCGGCCTCGACGAGGCGTTCCTCGATGTCGCCGGGGCGCGCCGCCTGCTCGGCGACCCACCGGCAATCGCCCACACCGTTCGCGGGCGCGTGCGCGACGCGCTCCGCCTGCCCTGCTCCGTCGGGGTGGCGCGGACGAAGATGCTGGCCAAGCTGGCCTCGCGCGCCGCCAAGCCGGTCGCCACCCGCCAGGGCCCGATACCGGGTCCGGGCGTCTACGTGGTCGCCCCGCACGACGAGCTCGCCTTCCTCCACCCCATGCCCATCCGGGCCCTGTGGGGTGTGGGCCCCGCCACCGCCCGTCGGCTGGAGGGGATGGGCGTCGCCACCGTGGGCGACCTGGCCCAGGTGCCCGACGAAACCCTCCGCCGCCTCCTCGGCGCGGCAGCGGGGCGCCAGCTCACCGCCTTGGCGCGCGGCCGGGGCGCACGCGCCGTGGAGGCGCATCGCCCTGCCAAGTCGATCGGCCACGAGCAGACCTTCGCCGTCGACCACGACGACCGACGGGCGCTGCACCAGCACCTCGTCCGCATGGCCGATGCGGTGGGGGCCCGTCTGCACGAGGCGGGGACCGCCGGCCGCACGGTCACCGTCAAGGTGCGCTTCGGGGACCGTCGGACGATCACGAGGTCGCACACGCTGCCCGCGCCGACGGCTGCCGCCCACGTCGTCGCCTCGGCCGCCGGCGCCCTGCTCGACGGGGTCGACGTGTCACCGGGGGTCCGGCTCCTCGGCGTGGCGGTGTCCGGCCTCGGCCCGGGCCCCGGCGCCGGCCGCCCCGAGCCTGGCCGGCAACTCGCCTTCGACGGGGCCACGGCAGAGGAGGAGCAGGACGTCGCCGAAGGCGGATGGCCCGAGCTGGACCGGGCGGTGGCGGCCGTCCGGGCCCGCTACGGCCAGGCGGCGGTGGGGCCCGCCACCTTGATGGGCCCCGGCGGCCTCGACGTCCGCCGGCGGGGCGACGTCCAATGGGGTCCCGGGCGATGACCTCTCTCCGTGGGCTCGTGCGCGGAACTTGGCGCTGACAAGGGAGAACGCCACGGCCGTGGGACATTGGACCTCAACCGCCGGGGCCGGGGTGCCGTTGTCATGCGAAGGGACCGTGCGCGAAGATTGTCCCGTCGACGAAGGGTTGCACCCAGATAGGGGGTGAGCGTGCCGCTCTCTGAGCACGAGCAGAGGGTGCTCCAGGAGCTGGAGCAGGCGCTCTACCAGCAGGATCCGGCATTCGCCGCCCGGGTCCGCTCCGAGAACGTCTACCGGTACGCGGGGCGCAACCTCAAGTGGTCGATCCTCGGCTTCGTGGTGGGCCTCGCCGTCATGCTGGCGTTCTTCACCACGTCGGTGTACCTCGGCTTCGCCGGCGTCCTCATCATGTTCGGCTCCCTCCTCGCGTTCTGGAAGAACCTCCGGCGCATGGGCAAGGCCGGCTGGGACGACATCGGGCGCTCGCTGCGAGCGCAGGGGATCAACAACGCGCTGCACGAGACCCGCGGGTGGCTGCGGGACCGCTTCCGCCGCGACGGCGACGACAAGTAGTCGCCCGCAGCGGCGCCGGCACTAGGGTGCCGCCCGGTGGAGTGGTGCCTGGCGGTCGACGTCGGGGGGACCAAGCTCGCGGCGGGGCTCGTGGCCGAGACCGGCGCCCTGGCGGCGGCGCGCAGTGTCCCCACCCCTGACACCGCCGACCCCGAGGTCCTCTTCGGCGTCCTGTCGGGACTGGTCGGCGAGGTGATGGCGGAGATCCCCGCCGGCGGGGCCGTGTCGGCCTGCGGGGTCGGCTGCGGCGGGCCCATGACGCCCCGGGGGGAGGCGGTGTCCCCGCTCAACATCCCGGCCTGGCGCGACTTTCCCCTGCGCGCCCGCCTGCAGGAGGCCACCGGCCTGCCCACGGCGGTGGACAACGACGCCAAGGCGCTGGCGCTCGGCGAGGGCTGGCGCGGCGCCGCCCGGGGCCGGCGCGACTTCATGGCGATGGTCGTGTCCACCGGGGTGGGCGGGGGCATCGTCCTCGACGGGCGGCTCCTGCAGGGGGCGACGGGCAACGCCGGGCACGTCGGTCACGTGATCGTCGAGCCCGACGGCCGGCCCTGCGCGTGCGGCGCGTCGGGCTGTCTCGAGGCCGAAGCGTCGGGGACCGCCATCGCGGCGACGACGGGCCGTCCCGCGGCCGAGGCGACCCCGGCCGTCGTCGAACGCACGGGCACGCTCGTAGGGCGCGCGGTGGCGTCGGTGGTCGCGTTGTTGGACCTCGAGCTGGTGGCCGTCGCGGGCGCGGTGGCCCTGGGGTTCGGGGCACCGTTCTTCGACGCCGCCGGTCGCGAGCTGCAGGCGCGGGCGCGCCTCGACTACGCCAGGTCGGCGCTCATCGTGCCCGCCGCGCTCGGCCCCGCCGGGGGGCTCGTGGGCGCGGGCGCGCTGGGATGGCTGGGCAGCGGCCGCGACCTGCCGGAGCGCGCGTGAGCGGGACGGCGCGGTCGGGGGACACGGTGGTGCCCGTCCGAGCCGTGCTCGGCGTCCTGGCCCGCCGTCCGTGGCTGGCGCCGGCTGCGCTCGGCGCGGCCCTGCGTCTCGCCCGTCCCCGATGGTGGCGGCGGGCACCGTTGCTCCCGCTGCCCGATCCGGCGCTGTGGCGGTTCCGCATGGAGACGGCGTACGGCGGCTCGGGGGACGCCGAGCCGTCGCCCGAGGACATACGGACGTTCGTGGAGTGGTCGGCCCAGATGCGAGGCTGGCGGAGGTGAGTGGGGCCGGCACGGTAGCCTCTTGGGCGATGTCGGCGAACTCGGCCGGTGCAAAGGGGGGCAGCAGAGCGCTCGTGCTCAACGCGACCTTCGAGCCCCTCGGCATCGTCTCCACTCGCCGGGCGCTGCTGCTCGTCCTGGGCGCCAAGGCCGAGGTGGTGCACGCCACCGAGCGCCTGTTCCGCTCCGAGCGCGTCGCCCATCCCGAGCCGTCGGTGGTCCGACTGGCGCGCTATGTGCGCGTCCCCCACGATCGCGCCGTCGCCGTGAACCGTCGGACCGTCTTCGCCCGCGACGGCCACCGGTGCCAGTACTGCGGCTCGGTGGCCGAGAGCATCGACCACGTCGTGCCCCGCAGCCGGGGCGGGCTCCACGCGTGGGACAACGTGGTGGCCGCGTGCCGTCGATGCAACACGCGCAAGGAGGACCGCACCCTCACGGAGGTGGGCCTCGTGCTCCGGCGCCAGCCCACCGCTCCCCGCCAGCGGGTCTGGCTGCTGGCCATGAGCGAAGGGGCGCGTCAGGACTGGGCGCCCTATCTCGTTGCGCAGTCGCTCACCGCGTGAGCGGCCCGCGATACTGGAGCGTCGAACACCGCCGCGCTGACCCGGAGTCCTTGATCGGGTCGTGGCCGGCGGATCCCGGCGGCTGCGGTCGGACGGCCGCGCTCTGCGAGCCCGTGGGCGCACCGGCACTGGTCCTGGGGAGCACACAAGCGGTCGAGGACGTGGATCGCGACGCGCTGCAACGGCAGGGGGTCGTCCTGCTCCGCCGGGGCAGCGGCGGGGGCGCCGTCCTTGTCGCACCGGGGGAGCAGCTGTGGATCGAGTTCTGGGTCCCTCGCGCCGACCCGCTGTGGGACGACGACGTCGTGCGGGCGGCGCACTGGGCGGGCGAGGTGTGGCGGCGCGCCCTGACCGCCGTCGGCGTCGACGGTCTCGACCTCCACCGCGGCCGTGCCGTGCGCGGGCCGTGGTCGGACTCGGTCTGCTTCGCCGGGCGCGGCCCGGGCGAGGTCGTGCGTCGGGGTGCCAAGCTCGTGGGCCTCGCCCAGCGTCGGACGCGCCACGGCGCGCGCATCGCCACCGTCGCCTTGCGCCGCTGGCAGCCCGAGACGGTGCTGGCCCTCCTGGCCCTGCCCGGCGGGTCGGGCCCCGCGACAGCCGACCCCCTGGCGGAGGGCGCCACGGGCCTCGAGGTCCTCGGGGCGTGGGACGCGGGGCTCGCCGAGGCGGTGCTCGAATCCCTGCCGGTGTGAGCGACGCAGCTGCTCAGACGTCGACGACCGAGGTCTCGTCGATGCCGGTGTGGTCGGGCGCGAAGCGCTGTGCGTTCTCGATGGCCAGCTGCTCGCGTGCGCGTGCGCTGTACTGGCCGACGCGATCGTGCGCCATCGCCCAGGAGGCTGCCGCCGTCACGGAGACCGAGCCTTCGCGTCGCTCAGCCGAGCGCGAACGAGGCGACGAGGAGTGCGAAGACGACCACGCTGATCACGACGAACGTGGTGTCGTGCTCGCGCGCGTAGACGACGGCGCTGACCGCCACGCGCGAGATGGGGGTGAGCACGAGCAGAAGGACGCCGAGCAAGACGATGGCGGGACCCTGGCCGTGCGCGAGGCCGCGGGCCACGGCGCCCACCGAACGGGGAATGGCGAGGCCGCCGGGATGGGCCGCGCCGTGCCGCAGCGCGCCGACGGTTCGGCCGGCCTGGGCAGACGTCGACGCCGCGGCCAGGGTGACGAGCGTGCCGACGACGAGGACGGCCATGCTCAGCGCGAGCCCGATGCGCAGGACCACCGTCACCGCCGCCTCGAGGCGGGCCATGGCCGCCGGGGGCTCGTAGTGGAGGGGGTCGCTGGTCTCGGGCGCCGTGCTCATCCGAGTCCCTTCACCAGCATCTGGACGGCGACGGCGAACACGACGACCGCGAAGACGATCCGAAGGCCACGCGCCGGCAGGTGCCCCACGAGGCGGGAGCCGACCATGGCCCCGGCGACGCCTCCGATGGCGATGGGCGCGGCCAGGAGCGAGCTGATGTCCCCGCGGGCGAAGTAGACCCCCGTCGACGCGGCGGCGGTCACGCCGATCATGAAGTTGCTCGTGGCCGTGGACACCTTCATGGGCAGGCTCATGGCGAGGTCCATGGCCGGGACCTTCAGGGTGCCCGACCCGATGCCGAGCAGGCCGCTCAGCACGCCGGCGCCGTACATGAGGGCCAAGCCACCCGGGGCCCGGGCGACGCGGTACTCGACGACGCGGCCGCGCGCCGCGTCGGGGTACGCGCCGTGGAGGTGCAGACGGTCGGCCACGGGGTCGGGCGCCGGCGGCGGTCGGTCCTCGAGGCGCTTTCTCCGGGCCACCGACACGGCCGACTGGGCGAGGGCCAGCGCGAAGACGACGTAGAGGACGCGCGGCACGAGGACCGAGGCAAGGAGGGCGCCGCTGATGGCGCCGGTCACCGTGGCCAATTCGAGGAAGTTCCCGACCCGGAGATTGGCCATGTGGCCGCGCACGAAGGCCACCGCCGCGCCGCTCGAGGTGGCGATCACCGACACCAGCGAGGCGCCGATGGCGATCCGGATGTTGACGCCGAAGAGCAGCGTCAGTGCCGGGACGACGATGAACCCGCCCCCGAGGCCCAGCAGGGCGCCCAGACCGCCGGCGACCACGCCGATGCCGAGCAGCACGAGCGAGAACTCCACCGGGCCCACGGGTCGAGATTACGCAGCCCCCGCGTGCCTGCCGGGGGGCGCCGCCGGGGGCCGGTGGCGTCGTCGGGGGTCCGGTGGGGCGCGGTGGTGTTGACGGGTGGGGGAGTGGGGCGTAGAGTGGCGCAAAGTGGTGTAAAGGGGAGGCAGGGCAGGCCCGCCGGAGGACGGGGGAGCGACGTGGGAGCTCGAGGCGGTGGCACGGTTCTTCGGGAGGTTCGGGCACACGCTCGACGGCAAGGGTCGGGTGATCCTGCCGGCGAAGTTCCGCGCCGCGTTCGAGCACGGCGGCTACCTGACCCAGTACCACGACGGGTGCCTCGCCCTGTGGACGCCGGACGAGTTCGAGCAGCAGATGCAGAACATGCAGGAGCGGGCGACCGCAGGGCGCAGCGACCGCAACCTGGCCCGTGTGTGGGCCTCGACGTCGAACGACGTGGAGATCGACCGGCAGGGCCGGATGGCGATCCCCGCCCATCTGCGGGAATTCGCCGCGTTGGAGGGCGACGTGCTGGTGCACGGCGCCATCGACCGTGTGGAGCTGTGGGACCCGACGCGCTGGGACGAGAAGGTCCGGCCCGAGGAGCAACGGCTCACGGACGGTGTGGACGACTGACGGAGGCCTCGACGGATCACGACGACACGGATCACGACGACACGGATCACGACGACACGGATCACGACGACACCTGGAACATGCGCAGCCCCTCGACTGGCTCGGTGGAAGACTCCTCCTCCGCCCGCTTCCAACCGAGTCGCAGGAGCACCTCTCCCGGCGGCATCCCGCCAGTCGAGGGGCTGCAGATGCGCCAGGTGTTCGCTCACGAACCGGTCATGGTCGACGAGGTCGTGGCGCTCTTCGCCCCGGTGGGCCCCGGCGTCCTCGTGGACGCGACCGTGGGCGGGGGCGGGCACGCGGCAGCCGTGCTCGAGGCCCATCCCGGGCTCCGGGTCATCGGGCTCGACCGTGACCCCGACGCCTGTCGCGCCGCGACCGAGCGCCTCGCACCCTTCGGCCCGCGCGCCGAGGTCGTGGCGGCCCGCTTCGACGAGATCGACCGCGTCCTCGCCGATCGCCTCGGCGGGGCCGTGCTCCAGGGCGTGCTCTTCGACCTCGGGGTGAGCTCGCCCCAGCTCGACCGCCCAGGGCGAGGGTTCTCCTATCGGGCACCGGGCCCGCTCGACATGCGCATGGACCCGCTGACCCAGACACGGCGCGCGGCCGACGTCGTCAACGAGCTCGGGGCGGACGAGCTCGCCCGCCTGTTCGCCGCCAGCGGCGAGGGGCGATACGCCCGCCGGATCGCCGCCGCCATCGTCGACGCCCGGCCGCTGTCGACGACGACCGAGCTGGCCGAGGTGGTGCGCGACGCCATTCCGGCCCCGGCCCGCCGCACCGGGGGGCACCCCGCGCGGCGGGTGTTCCAGGCGCTTCGCATCGCCGTGAACGAGGAGCTCGACGTCCTCCAGCGCGCCGTGCCCGCGGCCGTCGAGGCGCTCACCCCCGGGGGTCGCTGCGTCGCCATCGCCTACCATTCGGGCGAGGACCGCATCGTCAAGGCGGCGTTCGCCGACGCCGTCACCGGGGGGTGTGTGTGCCCGCCCGGCCTTCCCTGCGTGTGCGGTGCCCGACCCCTCGGCCGCCTCGTGTTCCGGGGGGCACGCAAGGCGTCTGCAGCCGAGATCGAGCGCAACCGCCGCGCCGACAGCGCCCGGCTCCGGGCCGTCGAGCGGCTGGCCGACACGGCCGGCGCCCGCTGATGGCGATCGCCTCGCCGGCCAGGAGCCGGCGCGCGAGCGCACCGGCCCGTCCCAGTCGGACGGCTGCGCCGCCGCGGCTGCGCCCCGTCCGCCCCGCGTCCCGTCCGCGCCCCCAGGCCGGCCGGGGCCGGCGCCTGGTCCTGGTGGCCTGCGCCGGTCTCGTGTTCGGGAGCCTGCTGCTCACCGTCGCTGCCCATGCCTACCTGACACAGGGCCAGGTGCGCCTGGCCCGCCTGCAGCAGCAGGTCGCGGTGCAGATCAACCGGCACCGCGACCTGGAGCTGCAGGTCGCGCAGCTCGAGGACCCGTCCCACGTGGTCGTGCAGGCCCAGGGGCTCGGCTTGACCGCCCCGGCCCAAGTGGGCGACCTCCCGCAGGTCTCGCTGTCCACCCCCGCGACCGGGACGGCCACGACGGTCGGGACGGCCACGACGGTCGGCACGCGCCCGGCCGCCGCGCCCGGTAGCGGGCGTTGAGCCGGCACCCCGTCGACGCCGGCCGCCGCGCGCCGGGGCGCAGCGCCCGCCCTCCCGCCCGTGCCCATACGCGGGGGTACGAACGCCGCCGCCAGCCGACACCGGCGCGGCGCTCGCTCGACGTGACCGGCGGCGTGCCTCGCCATCGCGTCCGCCTGATGCGCGTCGTCGTCAGCCTCGCCTTCCTCGCCCTGGCACTGCGGTTGGTGGCGGTCCAAGGGTTCGGCGCGAGCCACTACCAGGCGATTGCCCGGGCCCAGGTGACGAACACGGTGTCGGTCACGGCCATGCGCGGCGGCCTCTTCGACCGCAACGGCGCGGTGCTCGCCATCTCGGTGCCCCGCTCGACCGTGGTGGCGGACCCGTTCCTCATCGCGGACCCGGGGGCGGAGGCGGCCGCGCTGGCCCCCGTGCTCGGCATGTCGGTCGTCGACCTGGAGACGAAGCTCTCCGAGCGCTCGGGATTCGTCTACCTGGCGCACAAGGTCGACGACTCGGTGGCGGGACGCGTCAGCGCGCTGGCCCTTCCCGGCATCAGCCTGCTCCCCGACTCCCAGCGGTCGAACCCCGTGGGTCAGCTCGCCTCGCCCGTGCTGGGGGTGGTGGGGTCCGACGGCACCGGCCTGGCCGGCCTCGAGTACCAGTTCGAGCGCACGCTGGCCGGCCACAGCGGGAGCGCCACGGTCCTCGAGACACCCGCGGGCGTGCAGCTTCCCGGCGGGGTGCAGACGGTCGACGGGGCCAGGCCCGGCACGGGCCTCGAGCTCACCCTGGACGAGTCGTTGCAGTACGTCACCGAACAGGCGCTCGGTGCCGCCGTGCTCTCGTCGCACGCCCGCAGCGGGATCGCCGTGGTCATGGACACGCGCACCGGGCAGATCCTGTCGATGGCGAATTTGGTGGCCGACCCGACGAATGCCGACCAGGTGGACGAGGCGACGCAGAACCTGGCGCTCACCCAGGTCTACGAGCCGGGATCGGTGTTCAAGCTGGCGAGCTTCTCGGCCGCCCTCGGGTCGGGGCTGATCACACCCGACGAGGTCTTCACCGTGCCCAACGACGTGGTCATCGACGGGTGGACGTTCCACGACGCCGAGAACCACCCCACGGAGCGGCTCACGGCGACCCAGATCCTCGCCCAATCGTCGAACGTGGGCACCATCGAGATCGCGCAGACCCTGGGCAAGGCCGGTCTGGCATCGCAGATCTCGGCCCTCGGGTTCGGGCACCCCACCGGTCTCGGGTTCCCCGGGGAGTCCCCGGGGCTCGTGAAGGCCAACCCGGCCTCGTGGTCGGCGTCCGACATCGGTTCGACGCCCATCGGCCAGGACGACGCCGTCACCGCCCAGCAGGTGCTCGACATGGTCAACACGGTGGCCAACGGCGGCGTCTTCGTGCCCCCGCGCCTCGTCCGGGCCTCGGTCGCCCCCGACGGCAGCGTCACCAGCGTGCCCGGCGCGCCCACGCACCGGGTCCTGCAGTCGGGCGTCGCCGCCGAGCTCACCACCATGATGGAGCAGGTCGTCCAGGACGGCACCGCGGTGGCGGCGGGGATCCCCGGCTACACGGTGGCCGGCAAGACGGGCACCGCGCAGATCCCCGACCCCACCCACCTCGGCTACATCCCGGGCGCGTACATGGCCACCTTCGCCGGCTTCGCCCCCGCCGAGCACCCGGTGCTGTCGGCCATCGTCGTGCTCGACCGCCCGACGCCCATCTTCGGCGGTCTGGTGGCGGCTCCGGTGTTCTCGCAGGTCATGCGCTATGCCCTGCACCGCTACGGCGTGCCCACGTCGCCCGGCGGCGGGACGACGGGCGGGACGGCCCAGGCCATCCCGTACCCGGCTCCCCAGCCCGGTGCCACGGGCCCGGGGGCCCCGACCCTGACGGGTACGATCGCTGCTCCGGCAGGGACCGCAACCGCGGAAGGACCGTGACGCGCCCGGCGGGATTCCCACTGTGCGCATGAACCTGTTGCTCGAAGCAATCGACACGGTCGAGACGCGCGGGGATCCGGCGGCCGTGGAGATCGAGTCGATCGAGCTCGACAGCCGCCGGGTGCGCCCCGGCGCACTGTTCTGTTGCCTCCCCGGCCGCCACAGCGACGGCCACCGCCACGCGCCCGAGGCGGTCGAACGCGGGGCGCGGGCGCTGCTCGTCGAGCACGCCCTGGCACTGCCCGTCTCCCAGGCGGTGGTGGGACCGGGCCGCGCCCGGCCGGCGATGGCCCGGATCGCCTGCCGCTTCCACGGCGACCCGGCCCGCTCGATGCGCACGGTCGGCGTGACCGGCACCAACGGCAAGACCACGGTGACGCACCTGCTCGGCGCCATCCTCACCGCGCACGGCGAGCCGCCGGAGATCGTCGGCACACTCGACGGCGCGCGCACCACGCCGGAGGCGCCCGTCCTCCAGGCCCGGCTGGCCGATGCACGCGACCGCGGCCGGCGTGCCGCGGTGCTCGAGGTGTCGAGCCACGCTCTGACGGAATCGCGAGTCGACGGCATGGTGTTCGACGCCGCCGTCTTCACCAACCTCACGCACGACCATCTCGACCACCACGGGACGATGGAGGCGTACTTCGACGCCAAGGCCTCGCTCTTCGTGCCCGAGCGCACGGTGGTCGGTGTGGTCAACACCGACGACCCCTACGGGGCGCGACTGGCCGAGCGTGCCGCGGTGCCCATCGTCGCCTTCGGCCACGCCCAGGCGACCGACCTCCGGGTCCGGCCGGGGGAGACCGACTTCGCGTGGCGGGGCCGCCGGCTCCGGTTGCGGCTCACCGGTGCCCACAACGTGATCAACGCGCTCGCCGCCGCGGCCACGGCGGGTGCGCTGGGGATCCCCGACGACACCGTGGCGGGGGGGCTCGAGGCGGCGCCCCCGGTGCCCGGGCGCTTCGAGGTCGTCGACGCCGACGGCCGGGTGGTGGTGGTCGACTACGCCCACACCCCCGACGGGCTGCGCGTGGCCCTGGAGAGCGCACGGGGCCTGGCACCCGGGCGCCGGGTGGTCTGCGTGTTCGGCTGCGGCGGCGATCGCGACCGGGCCAAGCGCCCCGCCATGGGCGCGGTGGCCGCCGCCGGCGCGGACGTGGTGGTGGTCACCTCCGACAACCCCCGCGGCGAGGACCCGCAGGGGATCATCGCCGACATCCTCGCCGGCATCCCCGCCGGCACCGCGCCGCTCGTCGAGCCCTCGCGGGCAACCGCCATCGAGCGGGCGATGGCGGCGGCGCGCCGCGGCGACGTGGTGTTGATCGCAGGCAAGGGGCACGAGACGGTGATCGAGTCGGCCACCGGCACCGTCGATTTCGACGACCGGCTCGTGGCGGCGGCGGCCGCACGCGCCGTGGCGCCGGCGTCCGCGGTGACGGGGGCGGCGCCGGGGACCCAGGGGGGCGGAACGACGCCGTGATCAGCCTCATGACCTCGGGCGGCATCGCCCTGTGGGTGGCGGCGCTCGGGACACCCCTGCTCATCCGGTGGCTCACCACCAAGCGCATCGGGCAGCAGATCCGCACCGACGGCCCCTCCATGCACCTGGCCAAGGCGGGCACGCCGACCATGGGCGGGGTGGCCATCGTGGTCGCCGTGCTGGCCGGCTACCTCATGGGCCACGCCGGGACGCACGTCGCCATCAGCCGCTCCGGTGTCCTCGTCGTCCTGGTCACGGTGGCGGCCGGCGCCATCGGCTTCGTCGACGACTGGATCAAGGTCCGCCACCGCCGGAGCCTCGGTCTGAACAAGCGGGCCAAGCTGGTGCTGCAGATCGTCGTCGCCGTGCTCTTCGCCGTCGCCGCGGAGCACTGGGCGGGGGCGGACACCCACCTGTCGTTCACCCGGTGGAACTCCTTCGGCATCCAGTTGGGGGCGGTGCCGTGGATCCTGTGGGCAACGCTCATCATCGTGGGGACGGCCAACGCCGTGAACCTCACCGACGGGCTCGACGGCCTGGCCTCGGGCTCGGCGACGTTCTGCTTCGCGTGCCTGGCCATCATCGGCTACTGGCAGTTCCGCCACTTCAGCATCTACCGCGTCCCCTCCGCGCTCGACCTGGCCCTCACCGCGGTCGCGCTGGCCGGCGCCTGCCTGGGGTTCCTGTGGTGGAACGCGGCGCCCGCGCGCATCTTCATGGGCGACACCGGCTCGCTCGCCATCGGGTCGGGGCTGGCGGCGCTGTGCCTGCTCATGAACCTCCAGCTGCTGCTGGCCATCATCGGCGGCCTCTTCGTGATCGTCACCTTGTCGGTGGTCGTCCAGGTGGTGAGCTACCGCCTCTTCGGCCGCCGGGTGTTCCGGATGGCGCCGCTGCACCACCATTTCGAGCTGCTCGGCTGGCCCGAGACCACCGTCATCGTGCGTTTCTGGATCCTCGCCGGCCTGTGCGCGGCGTTCGGGCTCGGCGTCTTCTACGCGGACTTCCTGCGCACGAGCGGGCTGCAGTGAGCGCGCCGAGCGCCGGCGGGCGCGTGCTCGTCTACGGGTTCGGCACCAGCGGCGAGGCCACCGCACGCCACCTGGTCGGCGAGGGGGTCGACGTCCTGGCGCTCGACGACGACGACGGGCCCCGTCCCCGGGAGGCGGCGGCCGCCCTCGGGGTGGACCTCGTGGTCCGACCGGATGCCGACGAGCTGGCCCGGTTGGCCGCGGGCGCCGACGAGATCGTCGTCAGCCCCGGGGTGCCCGCCGCCCACCGCATCTTCTCCGTTCCCGGTGCCCGTCTGGTCGGCGAGGTCGAGCTGGCCTGGCGCCGCGCCCGGGTGCCGATCGTCGCCGTGACCGGGACCAACGGCAAGACGACCGTCGCCACCTTGGTGGCCTCGATGCTGTGCGCCTCCGGTGTGCGCGCGCTGGCCGCGGGCAACATCGGGCACCCGCTGCTCGACGCCGTCGGCGCCGACGTCGCGTGCATCGTGGCCGAGGTGTCGTCGTTCCAGCTGGCGCTGACGCGGTCCTTCCGGCCGGCCGTGGGGGCGTGGTGCAACTTCTCGCCCGACCACCTCGACTGGCACGGGTCCCTCGACCACTACCGCAGCGCCAAGGCGAGGATCTGGGCCAACGCCGGCCCCGGCACGGTGGCGGTGGCCAACGCGGAGGACCCGGTGGTCATGGCGGCGGCCGCGGGCGCGGCGGATGCGGGCGCGGCCGTGGTGACCTTCGCCACCACCGGCGCAGGCGACTTCCGGCTCGAGGGCGACGAGCTGCGCGCCCCGGGGGGCGACGCCATCGCGCGCGTCGACGAGTTGGCCCGGCGACTGCCGCACGATCTGGCCAACGCGCTGTGCGCGGCGGCCGCCGCCACCGCGGCGGGTGCCACGCCCGGCGGCTGCCACGCCGCGCTGGTGGCGTTCACCGGCCTCCCCCATCGCGTGGAGCTGGTGGGGGAGGCTAACGGGGTGCGGTTCTACGACGACTCCAAGGCCACGACGCCCGGCGCCACCCTGGCCGCCCTGGCGGGCTTCGAGTCGGCCGTGCTCATCGCGGGGGGCCGGAACAAGGGGCTCGACCTGTCGGTCCTGCGGCACGGCGCGGCGCACCTGCGCGCGGTGGTGGCCATCGGCGAGGCCGCCCCCGCCGTGACGGCCGCCTTCGAAGGCGCGTGCCCGGTGCTGGAGGCCGGCTCCATGGACGACGCCGTCTCGGCGTCCGCCTCGCTGGCCCGCCCCGGTGACGCCGTCGTGCTCTCCCCGGCGTGCGCCTCGTTCGACTGGTACACGTCCTACGGCGAACGCGGGGACGATTTCGCCCGCGCCGTGCGTGCCGTGACCGGCGCGCCGGGCCGGTCGTGAGCGCCGGGCGCGCGTCGTCGGCGGCGCGGCGCACCGGCGAGGCCACCCCACCCCACCTGCGCCTCCTGCCCGGCGGCGCCCGCCGGCGCCGCTCGACGCGCGCCGGCGGGGGGGCGCGTCTGCCCACCGCCACCGCCGTCCTCGTGCTCGTGGGCGCGCTGTGCGGTGTGGGCCTCGTCATGGTCCTGTCGGCCTCCGCCTACACCTCCGAGCAGTACTACGGCTCGGTCTGGACCATCTTCGAGCGCCAGGTCCTGTGGATGGCGCTGGGGGCGATCGCCCTGGTGGCGGCGGCCCGCGTGCCCTCCGCGTGGTGGCGCCGGGTGCGGCTGCCGCTGCTCGCGGGCACCTTCGCCCTGCTCCTGGCCGTGCTCGTGCCGGGGCTCGGCGTCACCGCCGGCGGCTCCAGCCGCTGGATCGGCGTGGGGCTCCTGCGCATCCAGCCGTCGGAGGTGATGAAGCTGGCCCTGGCCGTGTTCGCCGCAGACCTCCTGGCCCGCCGGGCGGACCGCACCCACGAGTTCCGGGCCGTGGTGGCGCCCCTGCTCGTCGTTCTCGGGGCGGCCGCGCTCCTGGTGCTCGAGCAGCCCGACATGGGGACGGCCATCGTCCTCGTGTGCATCGCCTTCTGCCTGCTCTACGCGGGGGGCGTGAGCCTGCGCTCGGTGATGAAGACGCTGGGCGTGACCGCGCTGGTGGGCCTCGTCTTCGGCTTGGCCCAGCCCTATCGGCGGGACCGGCTGCTGTCGTTCGTCAATCCCTTCGCCCACGCCAAGGGCTCGGGCTACCAGGTGGTCCAGTCGCTGGTGGGGCTCGGCTCCGGCCACCTCTACGGGCTCGGGCTCGGGGGCGGACGCGAGAAGTGGGGCCTGTTGCCCAACGCTCACACCGACTTCATCTTCTCGGTGGTGGGGGAGGAGACGGGGCTGGTGGGCACCCTGCTCGTGCTCGTGCTGTTCCTGGCCCTCGCCTGGTACGGGCTGCGAGCCGCACGCCGCGCGCCCGACCGGTTCGGTGCCCTGCTCGCCGTGGCCACCACCGCGTGGATCACCAGCCAGGCGGTCATCAACATCGGGGCCGTGTGCGGCGTCCTGCCGGTGACGGGCATCCCGCTCCCCTTCATCTCCTTCGGCGGCTCGTCGCTGGTGATCACCATGGCCGCGGCGGGGATCCTGGTCAACGTGGCCCGCCACGAGCGACCGGCGGCGCCGGAGGCGGGCGCGCGGCCCGCGCGGCGGCCGGCCACGGGCGGCCGGCTCCGTCCCGCCCGACGGTGAGCCCCACGCGCGTGGCGCTGGTGGCCGGCGGGGGGACCGCCGGCCACGTCCAGCCGGCGCTGGCGGTGGCGCGCGAGATCGAGGCCCGCATGGGGGAGGGGTCCGTCGAGCTCGTCGGTTCTCGCCGGGGGCTCGAGCGCGCCATCCTGGCCGACACGGGCCTGCCGGTTTCCCTGCTCCCCGGCCGCGGCATCGCCCGCCGGCTCTCCCCGCGGGCCGTCGTCGACAACGTGGTGGCGTTGGCCGGGTTGGCGATGGCGGCGTGCATGGCGCTGGGCCTGGTCGTCCGGCGCCGGCCCCGCGTGGTGGTGGCCGTCGGCGGCTATGCCAGCGTCCCCGTGGCCCTGGCCGCGGCACTGGCCCGGGTCCCCGTGGTCCTCGTCAACGTGGACGCGGTCCCGGGGGCCGCCAACCGCCTGGTGGCACGCTTCGCCCGCGCCAGTGCCGTGGCCTGGCCCGGCACGGACCTGGCGCGCGCGGTGGTGACCGGTGCGCCGGTGCGCCCGGCGGTGGCCGCCCTGGCCCGGGCGCGCGGCCGGGCGCTCGGCCGGGCGCTCGGGCAGGCCCAGGGCGGACGCGGGGATGGCGTCGGCGGCGGGAAGGCCGCCTCCCCTCGTGCCACCCTCGGCCTCCCCGACGGGCGGACGGTCGTGGCCGCCGTGGGCGGCTCCCTCGGGGCGCGCCGGCTCAACGAGGCCGTGCTGTCGCTGGCCGGGACCTGGGCCGAGCGCGGCGACCTCGCCCTCTACCACGTGGTCGGCCGTCGCGACGCCGAGTGGGCGGCCGCCGAGTCGCCCGTCCCCGCCGACGGCTCGGGGGGCGCGCACGTGCTGTGGTACCGGCAGGTGCCCTACGAGAGCCGCCTGGAGCAGGTCCTGGCCGCGGCGGACGTGCTGGTGAGCCGGGCCGGGGGGATGACGGTGGCGGAGATCGCGGTCGTGGGCACGCCGGCGCTGCTCGTCCCGCTGCCCGGCGCGCCGGGCGACCACCAGCGGGCCAACGCGCGGGTCCTCGTCGACTCGGGGGCGGCCGTGCTCGTCGACGACGAGGACTGCACCGGCCGCCGGCTGGCGGCGGAGCTCGCCGCCCTCCTCGACGCGCCGGGACGCCTCGACGCCATGGCGGACGCCGCCGCCGCTCTGGGCCGGCCGGACGCGGCGGCGGCCGTGGCCGAGCTCGTGCTCCACCACGCGCGCGCCACCCGTCCGGTGCACGCCGTGGAGGGGACGCCGTGACCATCCGCGGCCTCGACCTCGGCGCGCCCCGGCGGATCCACGTCGTGGGCGTCGGCGGCGCCGGCATGAGCGCGATCGCCTCCGTCCTCGCCGCCATGGGCCACTCGGTCACGGGCAGCGACCTCAAGTCGTCACCGGCCACGGAGCGCCTGCGCGCCTCGGGCGTCGCCGTCGCCATCGGCCATGCGCCCGAGCACGTCGGGGAGGCAGAGCTGGTCACGGTGTCGAGCGCCGTGCCCGAGGGGAACCCCGAGGTGCTCGAGGCACGTCGCCGCGGCCTGCCCGTCCTGCACCGCGCCGAGACCCTCGCCGCCATCGCCGCCTGCCGCCGCTGCATCGCGGTGGCGGGGACGCACGGCAAGACGACGACCACGTCGATGCTCGCGCTGGTGCTGGTCGAAGCGGGGATGCGGCCGAGCTTCCTGGTCGGTGGCGACATCAACGAGACGGGCACGAACGCGCTGTGGGACGACGGGGAGTGGTTGGTGCTGGAAGCCGACGAGAGCGACGGCACCTTCCTCGCCCTCGACCCGGAGATCGCCGTGATCACCAACATCGAGGCCGACCACCTGGACCACTACGGCGACCTCGACGCCCTGGAGGCGGCCTTCGACCGCTTCGCCTCGGGCCGGCCCGGCGGCGTGGTGGTGGGCGCCGACGAGCCGAGGGCCGCCGCCCTGGGCCGGCGTCACGGGGCCACCTCGGTGGGCACCGCGCCCGATGCCGACTACCGGATCCGTGCCATGGCCCTGGAGCGCCACGGGGCGCGCTTCGAGCTCGAGCACGCGGGGGCCACGGCGGCGACGGTGACCATGCCCGTCCCCGGTGCCCACAACGTGCGCAACGCCGCCGTGGCGCTGGTCGCCGCCTGCGCCGCCGGCGCGGCGTTCGACGACGGCGTGCGCGCCCTGGCTCGCTACGCGGGTGTGGCCCGGCGCTTCGAGGCCCGGGGGGAGCTCGGGGGCGTGCACTTCGTCGACGACTACGCCCATCTGCCGACCGAGGTGGCCGCCGCGCTGGCCGCCGCCCGCGCCGGCGGCTGGGACCGGGTGGTGGCCGTGTTCCAGCCCCATCGCTACTCGCGCACGGCCGCGCTGGGGGCGGCCTTCGCCGACGCCTTCGTCGACGCCGACATGGTGGTCCTCACCGACGTCTACCCCGCCGGCGAGCGCCCGGTGCCGGGCGTCTCGGGCCGGTTGGTGGCCGACGCCGTCGTGGCGGCCCACCCCGACGCCGACGTCACCTACGTGGCCGGGCGGGCCGAGCTGCGCGCGCACCTGCGCGAGGTCCTGCGCCCGGGCGACCTGTGTCTCACCCTGGGGGCCGGCGACATCACCGCGCTGGCCGACGAGCTCGCCGCGGAGGGCGGATGGTGAGCTGGCCCGATCCGGTGCGCCGGCGCACGGCGGTCCTGGCCGAGGCGCTCGGCGGGTGCGCCGAGCGCGACGCGCCACTGGGCGCCCGCACGACCTATCGCGTCGGGGGCCCGGCCGCGCTGCTCGTCGAGGCCGACGACGAGGCCGCGCTGGCGGGGGTCCACCGCGCACTGGTCGCGGTGGGGGAGCCTGTGCCCGTGGTGGTGGTGGGGCAGGGGTCGAACATGCTGGTGGCCGACGCCGGCTTCGGGGGGCTGGCCGTCGTCCTCGGTGCCGGACTGTGCACGGTGGCGGTGGAGGGTTCGCACCTGGTGGCCGGCGGGGGCGCCAAGCTCCCCGTGCTCGCCCGGCGCTCGGCGGCGGCCGGCCTGCGCGGCTTCGAGTGGGCCGTAGGGGTGCCCGGCTCGGTGGGCGGGGCCGTGCGGATGAACGCGGGCGGCCACGGGTCGGACGTGGCCGCCACCTTGGTGCGCTGCCGGAGCTTCGACCTGGCCGCCGGCGACGCGCGCGACGAGGGGCCGGCGCGCCTGGCCCTCGGATACCGCCGCTCCGCGCTGGGCCCGGGGGAGGTGGTGGTGCGTGCCGAGTTCGCCCTGGCGCCGGGGGAGGCGACGGAGGCCGAGGCGCTCGTGTCCGAGATCGTGCGCTGGCGCCGGGCCAACCAGCCGGGGGGCTCCAACGCGGGATCGGTGTTCACCAACCCCCCCGGCGACGCGGCCGGTCGGCTGGTGGAGGCGGCCGGGTGCAAGGGCCTGCGCATCGGCACCGCCCACGTCTCCGAGAAGCACGCCAATTTCATCCAGGCCGACCCCGGCGGTGCGGCCGACGACGTGCGGGCCGTGATGGAGGCCGTCCGCTCCCGGGTGGCCGAGCGCCTCGGCGTGACCCTGCGGACCGAGGTGCGGTTGGTGGGGTTCGCCGACGTCCCCGACCCGCTGGTCGAGGCCCGTCCCTCCACCTCCACTGGAGGTCCACGCTGAGCCCCACGCGCACGCCCGCCCGCAGCGCGACGGCCGAGGCGCCGCCGCCGGCGCGCGCGCCGCTGCACCCGCGCATCCGGGCGCGCCGGATGGCGGTGACCCGCGCCCGGGGCCGGCGCCGCCTGCGCGTGGCGATCGCCGTCGCCACCACCGTGGCCCTGGCCGCCGGCACCGTGGCCCTGTTGTTCTCGGGGCTCTTCTCCGCCCGCCACGTGACGGTGCGCGGCTCGCTGCACACCCCGGCGCCCGTCGTGCTGGCCACCGCCGGGCTCGACGCCTCCCCGCCGCTCGTCGAGGTCGACCCCGGCGCGGCGGCGGCGCGGCTCGAGCGGCTGCCCTGGGTGGCGCGGGCCACCGTCGTGCGCCGCTGGCCGGACTCGGTGACGGTGACCGTGGTCGAGCGCGTGCCGGTGGCGGCGGTGGACCGCCGCGGCGGCGTGGCACTGGTGGACGCGAGCGGCCGGGTCCTGGCGTGGCCGGCCGCGGCGCCCGCCGGCCTCCCGCTGCTGGCCGCGCCGGTGGGGGTGGGCCGGCCGGGGTCCACGCTCGGCGCCGGCGCGCGTCCGGGATTGACGGTGGCCGCGGCGTTGCCGCCCGCGCTGGCCCGCCGGGTCCAAGGGGTCGACGTCGGGCGGGACGGGACGGTCACCCTCGACCTCGGGTCGGGGCTGAGGGCCGAGCTCGGCGCACCCTCCACGCTCGGGGCGAAGCTCGAGGCGCTCGCCAGCGTCCTCGCCGGCGCGCAGCCGCACGGGCCCGCGCTGATCGACGTGACCGTCCCCGACGAGCCGCTCGTGGGCGCGGCACCGGGGCCCGCGCCGCCGGCCGCGGCGGGCGGCTCGAGTGGGACGCACTCCCCGTGACCTGGGCATTGGGACGCCGCGCCGCACCATGCGCCCGCTTGACCCGTTCGCGGTGCAGTCTTATCGTGGGAAGACCCGGGCTGGCACCGACTCAAGTTGTGGTCGAGGGTGAGGTGTCTGGTGCTCGGTGCCGGCTCGTCCAGCCCGATCACCGGACGGGGGGTCCTTGAATGCCCGAGTTCCGGGTGGTGGACGAGGAGAATTGATGACCGGACCAGCACAGAGCAGCTATTTCGCCGTCATCAAGGTCGTCGGGGTGGGCGGCGGCGGGGTCAACGCCGTCAACCGGATGATCGAGGCGGGCCTCAAGGGTGTGGAGTTCATCGCCATGAACACCGACGCCCAGGCGCTGCTCATGAGCGACGCCGACCTCAAGCTCGACATCGGCCGCCAGCTCACCCGGGGACTCGGCGCGGGCAGCGACCCCGAGGTGGGCCGTCAGGCCGCCGAGGAGCACCGGGGCGAGATCGAGGAGGCGCTCAAGGGTGCCGACATGGTCTTCATCACCGCGGGCAAGGGCGGCGGCACGGGGACCGGGGCGGCACCGGTGGTGGCCGAGGTGGCCAAGGCGCTCGGCGCGCTCACCATCGGCGTCGTCACGCGGCCGTTCTCCTTCGAGGGCCGGAGGCGCTCGGTGCAGGCCGAGGGAGGGATCCAGCGCCTGAAGGAGAAGGTCGACGCCATCATCATCATCCCCAACGACCGCCTGCTCACCGTGTCGACCGACAAGACCTCGATGGTCAACGCCTTCAAGATGGCGGACGAGGTGCTGCTCCAGGGCGTGCAGGGCATCACCGACCTGATCACCGTGCCCGGGCAGATCAACACCGACTTCGCCGACGTGCGCATGGTCCTCAACAATGCGGGGACGGCCATCATGGGCATCGGACAGGCGACCGGCGAGGGCCGCGCCGTGAACGCGGCCCGTGCGGCCATCACCAGCCCCCTGCTCGAGGCGTCCATCGAGGGCGCGCGGGGCATCCTCGTCAACATCGCCGGCGGACCGGACCTCGGCCTCTTCGAGGTCAACGAGGCCATGGAGATCATCCACGGCGTCGCCCATCCCGACGCCAACATCATCTTCGGCAACGTGATCGACGAGTCGATGGCCGACGAGGTGCGCGTCACCGTCATCGCCGCCGGCTTCGAGCGCTGGGAGGAGGGCCGCCTCGGCGAGCCCCTGCCCGAGGAGCGCAGCCAGGTGCTCGGGCTCGAGCCCGTGCACGAGGACATCTTCGCCACGCCATCCGAGGACGACCTCGACCTCGGTGACGACGATTTCGACGTCCCCTCCTTCCTCCGCTAGTCCTCCTTCCTCCGCCGGGCAGGGCCCTGCCTCCGCCCCGGTCGCGCCAGGAGTGGAGGGCGCCGCCCCCCCGGGGCCGCGGCGCCTGGTCCCGACGGACGTCGTCGCGTGGTGGTCGGATCGCTCGCACGGCGACCAGCGCGACGTGGCTGCGCTGGGCCCGCCGGCGCCGGTCCCGGCCGGCGCCGCGCTCTGGGTGCTGCACCAGGTGCACGGCACCGCGGTCGTGACGGTGCCCGCCGGCGCCGCCGCCGGCCGCCCCGCCCCGGCGGTGCCCGGCCGCGCCCGGCGCCCCGGCCCGAGCGCGCCCGAGGGGGACGCCCTCGTGTCCGGCGTCCCGGGCACCGTGCTCGTGGTGCGCACCGCCGACTGCGCCCCCGTGGCGCTGGGCGCCGCGTCCGGTGCGTTCGCTGCGGTGCACGCCGGCTGGCGCGGCGTGCTGCACGGCGTCGTCGGTGCGGCGGCCGACGCCGTGCGCGCCTTGGGCCCGGGCCCCCTGGTGGCGGGCATCGGCCCCAGCATCGGTCCGTGCTGCTACCAGTTCTCGCCGGCGGACCTCGACACCGTCGCCGCCACCTGGGGGCCGGCGGTGCGCGCCCGCACCCGTGGGGGAGGCCCCGCGCTGGACCTGCGCGCCGCGGTGCGGGCGGCGCTGGACGCGGCCGGGGTGACGCTCGTGACGGAGGACGACACGTGCACGGCGTGCTCCGGTCGCCACTTCTCCCACCGCGCGCACGGGGACGTGGCGCGCCAGGCGATGTTCGTCTGGCGCGACGTCCCCCGGCGTGACCGGTGACGTGGTGAGCGGCGCGTCGCTCGACGCGCTGGCGCCACCGGCACCGGCCGAGGTCGTCGGCGAACGGGTGGATGCCCTGCGCGCCCGCATCGCGGCGGCCGGCCGCGACCCCCGCACCATCCGCATCGTCGCCGTGACCAAGGGATACCGCGTGGACGCGGTGCACGCTGCGCTCGCCGCCGGCCTCACCGACATCGGCGAGAACCGCGCCGAGGAGCTCCTCGCCAAGGCGGCCGTCGTGGCCGTGCCCTGCTGGCACTACCTGGGTGCGATCCAGCGACGGCGCGTGGGGCGGCTCGCCCCCGTGGTGGGCATGTGGCAGACGGTGGCCCGGGCGGCCGAGGGTGCCGCCATCGCCGCCCACGCGCCGGGCGCCGCGGTCCTCGTCCAGGTCGACCCGACGGCGACCCCGGGCCACAACGGCTGCGCCCTGGACGAGGTCCCGGCGGTCGTGGCCGCCCTGCGGGCCTTGGCCCTCGACGTCCGGGGCCTCATGCTCCTCGCCCCCCGGGCCCCCGGCGACCGGGTGCGAGCCACCATGCGCTCGGTGGCCGAGGCCGCCTCCGCCCTGGGGCTGGGCGAGGTCTCCATGGGGATGACGGACGACCTCGACGAGGCGCTCGCCGAGGGGACCACGATGGTGCGCATCGGCCGCGGCCTGTTCGACTGGCAGGTGCCGCGCCCGGTCTGACCAGGCACGGCACGTCTGCTCGGCGCTGCCTGCTGCGCGCGGCGCGGTCCCCCTGGCTCCGGACGGAGGCAGTACGCTGTCGCCGAGGAGGCACGTGATGGCCGCAGGGTTCTTCAAGAGGGCCATGGTCTACCTGGGCCTGGTCGACGACGAGTACGAGGACTACGAGGACTACGAGCCCCGCGCCCCGGTGAGCACCGGTATCACCACCCGGCCTGCCGAGCCCGCGGAGGACGAGGCCGTCCCCGCCGCCGTCCCGTCGTCCACCATCCGCCCCCTGGCCCGCGATGAGGCCTCGCCCTCGACCGTCTCCACCATCACCCCTCGCCCGGTCGTGCGACCGGTGGCGTCGGCCGAGTCGGGCGCACGGGTCCACGTGGTCGCGCCGATGCAATTCGGCGACGCCCGCAACATCGCCGACCGGCTCATGGCGAACCAGCCGGTGATCGTGAACCTGCAGGTGGCGGACCAGCAGCTCATGCGGCGCATGATCGACTTCTGCAGCGGGGTGGCCTACGCGCTGAGCGGCAAGATGGAACGCGTGGCGGACCGGGTCTTCCTCGTGACGCCCTCCAACGTCAAGGTCTCGGCGGAGGAGCGCCAGCGCCTGCAGGAGAACGGCCTCCTCCGGTCGTAGCCGTCGTCGATCCCGCCTCCGTGTCGTCGCCCGCTGTCGTGGGGGTCCTCCTGGCCACCAACCCCGGCCTGCAGAACGCCCTGTTCGCGCTGCTCGAGCTCTACATCGTCATCCTGATCGCGCGCGCCCTGATGAGCTGGTTCCCCATCACGCCGGGCACGTCCGCGGAGACGGTCGTCCGGGTCCTCGAGCGGCTCACCGAGCCGGTCCTGCGCCCCATCCGGCGGATCCTGCCGCCCGTACGGGCCGGGGGCATGGCCATCGACCTGTCCATCATCATCGCCATCATCGCCATCCAGGTCCTGGGCCGGATCCTCATCTCCTACGTCTGAGGCCTCGCCGGACGCTCCGGGCCGGGCGGTCGCGTCCGGGCGGCGGGCACGACTCCCCCGAACGCCGTGGTGGCTTCGATAGGATCGGGTCATGGACTCTCCGAAGTCGAGCAACCAGCCCGCGGGCTCGTCGTCACCGAGCCTCGACAGCCTGCGGACGGTCGAGTTCCGCCAGACCCTGCGGGGCTATCACATCGACGATGTGGACGAGTACCTCGAGCGCGTGGCCGTGGAGGCGGAGGCGCTCCAGGAGCAGTACCGCCAGTCCAACGAGCGGGTCAAGCAGGCGGCGGACCGGATCGCCCAGCTCGAGCAGATGGTCCAGCAGCTCCAGCGCGAGCAGAGCTCGCCGGCCGCCGCGCCCGCGGTCTCAGACGACAGCCTTCAGCGGACGCTGCTGCTCGCACAGAAGTTCGTCGACCAGACCCAGGCCGAGGCCGAGGCCGAGGCCCACGCCAAGGTGACCGAGGCCGAGGCCCACGCCCACAACCTCCTGCGCGAGGCGGAGGAGCGGGCGCGCTCGCTGACCGAGGACACCGAGCGCCGCCTGCGCGAGGAGATCGCACGGCTCGAGTCGATCCGCACGCAACTCGCCGGCGACGTCGAGACGATCGCCCGGCACATGGAGAACGAGCGCAACCGCCTGCGCAGCGCGCTGGGCGAGATGCTGGCGTGGGTGGACGAGCACGTGCAGCCCGCGGCCTCGTTGCTCGCCCAGCCGGCGGAGACCGCCAAGCGGCCCGCGGCCGAGCCCGGCACCGAGGGTGCGGGGCAGGGCGGGACCGGGGCGCCCGCGGGACGCGCGGCACCGTCGCCCGCGCCCGAGCCGCGCCGCGCGTCGCCCGCGTCGGGCCCGACGGGGGAGACTCCCCTGGAGCGCCCGGTCGTCACGGGGCCCGGGGCCGCGCCCGGCCTCGAGCACGTCACCGACGCGCAGAACGGGCGCGCCGGCGTCCCCCGCTGACCGCTCCGGTCCGAGGCCGCCGGCCCCACGGGGGCGCGCCGGCCCCGATCACGGGG
>Ga0187780_10000319_pt1 | contig 36628 bp, 23 predicted proteins | sample 1015_Q2_SP10_20__FD_132429 | JGI IMG/M metagenome (GOLD analysis project Ga0187780, IMG submission 132429) | Tropical peat soil microbial communities from peatlands in Department of Meta, Colombia - 1015_Q2_SP10_20_MG | ecosystem: Environmental > Terrestrial > Soil > Wetlands > Peat | place...
TCATCGAATTCGATTATTTTGCGTTTTGCGCCGTTTCCGCCGGAGCTTCTGGAGCGGGTAAAGAAGGAACCACGCATCGGGAGGGGAAGAACGCTGAAAGCAAAGAATTGGACTTCTTTTGAGTTGACTGCGCAAGGAGATTTGCGCGACGCGCTGTGGTGGTTGAATCAGGCATATGAACGGGCGAACTAATCGGAGGAACAATCAACACAAAGAGCCCGGAGCACAGAGCTCACAGAGGAAGGCGGGGAACGGCGCGCGAAATTTGCGCTAAGCAAGAAAGAAACGCACAATAAAGCAACCATGGATCCGCATTCCATCGTGGTCGTCAGCTTGCACACGCCCAAGGAAAAAGTCTGGGGCGAATTGCTGAGTATCAACCCATCGGGAATCACCGTGCGCGGGATCGACCTGAATTCGTTCGATCATTTCATCCGCCAGATCAATGAGCCGGATGGCGAGCGCATGGGCTTTCCTACGGTTTTCTTTCCCATGAATCGAGTCGAGCGCGTGGCCCTCGATGAGCCTTCCGGATCGATTCCATCGATGGATGAAGTGTTTGCGCGCAAGTTGGGCCGCTCGTTGAAGGAATATCTCGCGCAATTCGCCTGACAAGTGTCCCCTCTCTCCACTTCCGATCTGTCGGCCGCGCGTGCGAATTGAAGAGGTGGCGAGTTGGAGTTGACCTTGCCCGCAATGCGTTGACCCGCCGCTGTTTGGCCGGATAGGATGGCCAACACAAAGCGAGCCCTGTTCCATGATCGCCCAGACCATCTCCCATTACCGAATCGTCGAGAAACTTGGCGGCGGGGGAATGGGTGTGGTCTTTAAGGCTGAGGACATTCGTCTCCGCCGCTTTGTCGCTCTCAAGTTTCTGCCTGAGAAGTTGGCGCGTGATGCGCATGCTTTGGCCCGGTTTGAACGCGAGGCGCAGGCTGCGTCCGCGCTGAATCACCCGAATATCTGCACGATTTACGACGTGGGGAAACAAGACGGGCAAGCGTTTATTGCCATGGAATTTCTCGAAGGCGAGACCTTGAAGCACCGCATTGCTACGCGTCCCGTGGAACTGGAAAGCCTCCTTTCGTTGGGAACAGACATCGCCGATGCTTTGCATGCCGCACACGCCAAAGGAATCGTGCATCGGGACATCAAGCCCGCAAACATTTTCGTCACAGAGCGAGGCCACGCGAAGATTCTGGATTTCGGTCTTGCCAAAGTGAGTTCGGCAGAAAGCACATCCGTCGAAGGCGAGACGCTGGACACGCATGGAGAAGACGCGGCCCAACTGACCAGTCCCGGGAGCACCTTGGGAACGGTTGCTTACATGTCGCCGGAACAGGTGAAGGGCAAAGAGTTGGATGCCCGGACTGACCTGTTTTCCTTCGGAGTCGTGCTTTATGAGATGGCTACCGGCGTCATGCCCTTCCGCGGAGAGAGTTCCGGAGTCATTTTCAACGCGATTTTGGAGCGGCTGCCGGTCAGCCCGGTGCGCCTGAACCCCGATTTGCCGGCGGAATTGGAGCGGATCATTAACAAGGCGCTGGAGAAAGACCGCAATCTGCGTTACCAGCATGCCGCCGAGATTCGCACGGACCTGCAACGGTTGAAACGGGATACGGAGTCAACCGGACAGCCACCAGCGGCAACCGCAGAGGCCCCTCGCGACTTCAGAATGAGTTGGCGAGTAGTGACTCTTGTCGGCGCGGCTTTCGCTGCGCTCATCATCCTCGCTGGCGCAAGCTACTTCTACTTTCACCGCGCGCCCAAACTCACCGAGAAGGACACCATCGTTGTCGCGGACTTTATGAATACGACCGGCGACCCGGTGTTCGACGGAACGCTTCGCCAGGGCCTGACCGTACAGCTCGAACAATCACCCTATCTCAGCCTTGTGCCCGACCAGCGCATCCAACAGAATCTGAAGCTAATGGGTCAGGCGCCGGACGCGCGGCTCACGCCGGAGATTGCGCGGGACCTTTGCCAGAGGACGGAGGGCGCCGCTGTTCTTGATGGTTCAATTGCCAGCCTGGGCAACCAATATGTGCTGGGCCTCAAGGCGGAGAACTGCCGCACCGGTGATTCCCTGGCCGGAGAGCAGGCCCGGGCAACGGGCAAAGAGCAGGTTCTTGCCGCTATGGACAAGGCGGCTGCGAGCCTGCGCGCTAAGCTAGGCGAATCGCTCAGCACGGTGCAGAAGTTCGATACGCCGATCGAGCAGGCCACCACGCCCTCGCTCGAGGCCCTGCAAGCCTACAGCCTGGGGCGTCAGGCCCTGGCGGCAAAAGGCGACAACGCGGCCGCCATTCCTTTCTTCCAGCGGGCCATTACTCTCGACCCGAATTTCGCCATGGCCTATGCCTCTTTGGGGACGAGCTACGACAACCTGGGGGAAACCAGCCTGGGCACGGAGAACATGCGCAAGGCTTACGAACTGCGCGAGCGCGTGAGCGAGCGCGAGAAGTTCTACATCGAGTCTCATTACCATTCCATTGTCACTGGCGACTTAGAAAAGGCGCGGCGGACCTACGAACTGTGGGCGCAGACCTATCTGCGAGACTGGCTGCCGCCAGACAATCTGGGTGGCATTTACAGGATTCTCGGACAATATGACAAGCGCCTTGAGGAAAATCGCGAGACTCTTCGTCTCGACCCGACGAGCGCCTGGAGTTATGCCTACCTCGTCTATCCCTATCTCAACCTAAATCGGCTGGAAGAAGCGCGGGCCACCATCAATGAGGCACAGTCGAAACAGCTCGATTCCCCTTTGCTGCGCATCGCCCAGTATCAGCTGGCCTTCTTGCAGAACGATGCGGCAGGGATGGCCCAGCAAGTAACCTGGGCAGCCGGGAAATCAGGAGTGGAAGACGTGCTGCTGGCTCGCGAAGCCGATACGGCCGCTTATTCTGGGCGCTTGCGAGAAGCCCGCGAATTTTCCCGCCGCGCAGTGGCCTCCGCCCAGTTGGCAGAAGAGAAGGAGAAGGCAGCGACCTATGAGGCCGAAGCGGCTCTTCGGGAGGCTCTCTTCGGCAATGCTGCCGAAGGGCGTCAACGAGCTGCGGCGGCTCTCGGGCTTTCAAACGGACGGGATGTGAAGTATGCAGCGGCGCTGGCGCTGGCGATGGCAGGGGATGCTGCCCGTGCGCAGGCACTGGCGGATGATTTGGCCAAGCGTTTTCCAGAGGACACGTTGGTGCAGTTCAACTACTTGCCAACGCTTCATGCTCGGCTTGCGCTCACCCACAACGATAGTTTGAAGGCCGTCCAGGCTCTCGAGGCTGCCGCTCCTTACGAGCTGGGGGACCCGACCGAGGCTTTCACATTTCTGAGTCTCTATCCCGTCTACGTGCGTGGGGAAGCTTATCTCGCCGGACATCAGGAGGGCGCTGCTGCCGCGACTGAGTTCCAAAAAATCCTCGACCATCGTGGCGTTGTGTTCAACGAGCCCATTGGCGCGCTCGCCCGCCTGGGCATCGCCCGCGCGTACACCCTGAAAAGCGACCCGGGCAAGGCCCGCGAGGCGTACAAAGATTTCTTCGCGTTGTGGAAAGACGCTGATCCCGATATTGCCATCCTGAAAGAAGCCAAAGCGGAGCATATGAAGCTGCACTAACAGCCGGAGTTGCTCCCGTTTATGGCTGTTCGAAAGGCGTGTGTGTATCTTGAAAATAGGAGCTTGGAAGCTGTGCCGGGTTTTGTGTCGCCAATTTGGCTGAAAAAAATGAAGTGAAGTGCGATATTCTTTTCTGTAATGAAGGGTCGCATCTGGACAGTTCCGAACCAAATCACATTTCTACGCCTCGGCTTCCTGCCGTTTTTTTTGATTTTGATGTCGTACGAGCGGTATCGCTGGGCGCTTCTGGTCCTGGTGATCGCGGGTTTTTCCGACGGCATCGATGGAATGATCGCGCGGAAATTCAATCAGCGGTCTTCGCTCGGCGCGTATCTCGATCCGATCGCTGACAAACTCCTTCTGTCTTCTTCCTTCGTGGTCTTGGCATTCAAGCAGCAGTTGGCGTGGTGGCTGACGATCATTGTTTTGAGCCGCGACGTGCTGATTCTGATTGTCGCTGTTGTGATCATACTGGTTTTTGGCTACCGGCCTTTTCCGCCGAGTATTTACGGCAAGTCTACGACGTTTTTTCAAATTGTTTTGGTGTTTACGGTAGTGCTGGGGGCAGCGTATCCGCAGTTCCGACTCGCTCTGTTGATCCGAACGCTCATTTATCTGGTCTCGGCGCTCTGCGTCTTTTCCGGACTGCACTATTCCTTTATCATCGCGCGGCGGCTCAACCCTCATCCTCCTGGCTCTTGATGCCGATAAAGACTGCCGTTGGAGTCTCGATGCACAGATTCCCGCGGGGGTGAAAATGAAGTCATTCCGGAGCAAATATGGCGGAGGCTATTGGACCAAGAGCGCGTCTTTGTAATGCAGCAGCATAAAAACAAAACTGGCGACCACGACCAGTCCCGCGGACCATCCCAGCGCATAAGCGCGCTTGAATTCCCTGGCATTTAGAGGCTCGCGGTCGGTTAGAAACCTGCCCAACACAAATCCGACCGCGAGACCGCCGAAGTGAGCGGCGTTGTCGATTCCGAGTGGAAGAAACGCCATGATCACGAGATAAAGGACCATGCGAATCATTTGTGCGCGGATTTCTCGCGCGTAAGTTCCGCCTCGGCGAGTGGTCATGCCGAGCATTACGCCGATCAAGCCGGCGATGGCCCCAGACGCGCCGATGCTGATGCCGAATCCACCGCTCGTTGCGAGATTCCAAACCGTGCTGGAGACAAAGCTACAGATGCCCGTGAAAATGTAGATGAACAGATAGCGTGCCGAGCCGTACAAGCGTTCCACATGCGAGCCAATATCCACAAAAATCATGGTGTTCATGCCGATGTGGAGCAAACCGCCGTGAAGAAAAATGGGCAGGATCAGGCGCCACCATTCGCCGCCGAGAATCGCGATAGACTGGCGCGCCCCCAGGCGGTAGAGAACGCGGCCGTCCACTCCCCCAAACAAATTCAGTTCGCCCGTGGATTGGCTGGTGGCCAGAACGCTGATGCCAAAGAGCAAAAGATTCAGGATGAGAACCACGGTTGTGATGGGGTACTCTCCGCCGATGGTGCCGGAAAGAGATTTGCTCAGAGCAGCGAGGGAAAAATGCAGACTGGCGCCGCATTCGTGACAGCGCGAGGCGCCGATGCCGACCAGCGAGCCGCAAGCGGGACAAAGCTTTGGCCGCGGCTGCTGTTCGCCGCCGAAAAATCCGCGCAACGCACTTTTCCAACGTTCCAACCGCCACTGCCACCGGTAGGGAAGAGGCAAGCGTCCTCCTTGCGAGGCGCAAAACGCATTCCTATAATACAGAAATCGAGCCGAATCTCGCGGCGCGGAAGGGACGGGAATCCATGGGCACATTCGAGGAGTTTGGCAAACACATCGACAATGAAGTCTCCCGGCTGAAACAGGTCAAGAGTTTCGAATCGTTTGGAAAACACGTGGATGAAGAGCTGGCCCGCATGAGGAGCTTCATGAAGGAAGAAGTGGCGCCGGAAACAGAAAAGCGCACGGCGCAGTTTTTACGGGAAGTATCGGAAAAGCTGCGCGAGGCAGCAGGCAAGATCGAAGCACGGAATGCTGCGCGCGCTGGGAAAGATGTGCCGAATCCCGCGGATTCACCCAAGACGTAATGCGGGAATCCCATTGAGAATTGGAAAGGCACTGGCTCGCACGAAGCACGCGCGCGGGGAGCGCGTGTGTGAATGCGAGTGGCGCAGGACTTTCGGAACGGGGAAGAGTAATTTCTCAAGATTGAGCAACCTTGTTGGCGCATGCGTTTTATGTGTTTTTGTTGCCGCATGCGCTGGCCACAGACCAATTGCTGACAGGCAAGTCCCACCTCCTGCACAACCCTCGAACACTCCGCCGGAAACGGCCGAATCCGCGAAACGGGCGACGGATGTGCCGGAAACTCCCGCGAGCCAGCCAGCAGTAGCGCCAACACCAAAGCGCAACACGCCGACAGCGACGCTAGCGCCATCGGGATATGTCGAGGAAGGAAACGCGTCGTGGTATGGGCCACCGTTTCATGGCCGGCGCGCTTCAAACGGCGAAATCTACGACATGTATAAGCTGACGGCGGCACACCGCACGCTGCCCTTTGAAACCATGGTGCGCGTGACGAACCTGACCAACGGAAAAACCACGACGGTGCGCATTACGGATCGTGGCCCTTTTGTGGAAAATCGAGTGATCGATCTTTCTCTAGCCGCCGCGCGGGAAATTGATCTCGTGGGGCCGGGAACGGCGCCGGTGCGGCTGGAAGTGCTTGGCGCTGTGGATCCGACCGCCGGGTTTTTCACCGTGCAAGTGGGGGCGTTTCGCGATCACGGGAACGCTGAGCGGCTGCGCGACCGCCTGAATGTTTCGTACTCACCCATCTTTATTCAGCAATATGATTCACCGGACGGCTTGTTGTACCGCGTAAGAGTAGGAAAGATCGCGGGCGATGAAGCGGCGCGGCAGTTCAGTGAGCAGCTGCGTGGCCGCGAGGGATTTTCACCGTTTGTAGTGCGGTTGGACGACACGCCATAGTAACCGGCTTCATTTCAGCACTCCAAGGCGCCTCGATGGATCAGGGCGGGTCACTTCGTGTGCTGACCAATGATGCCTTAGCGGAGGTGCCTGGCTCTTCCCTCGTCGCAATCACGAGGAGCGTCTTTTTCTTGCACTGATTTCTCGATATGCTGCTGCCTCGGGAAAACAAGCTGGAGCGAGTTATGGCCGAAGATTGCCTGTTTTGCAGAATAGGAGCGAAGAAGATTCCTTCCAAGATTGTTTATGAGGACGCTGAAGCCTTTGCGTTTGAAGATATCAGCCCGCAGGCGCCCGCACACATCTTGATCTGCCCTCGAAAGCATTTCGAATCATTGACGGACGCGGAGCCGCAGGACCAAGCCGTGCTTGGGAAGTTGTTACTCGTGGCCGGGCAGCTCGCGCGCGAGAAGGATTTGGTTGCAGGCTATCGAACCGTTCTGAATAACGGGCGCGGCGCAGGACAGTCCGTTTTTCATCTGCATTTGCACTTGCTGGGGGGCCGCGCGTTTCGCTGGCCGCCCGGATAGTTCGCGTCCGAACGCTTTGTTCTTCTTCGCATTCCAGCATAAACTACCGCCGTTCTATGGAGGATTGCATGCCCTTGCGCAGTCGTGCTTCTTCAGTTTTGGTGATTCCCGCCCTTTGCCTTTTCGTTGGAGTGAGTGCCACCGCGGATTCCGCTCGAGGTCAGGCCGCCGCGGCTGGGAAGGCGCTGACGGTGGAGCGAATTTATTCGCAGCCGAGCTTGAGCGGGCGATTGACGCGCGGAATTGCTTGGGCGTCTGACGGAAAGCGAATCAGTTATTTCGAAACATCGGGAGCGGGGAAAGAAGCGAAGACGGAACTTTGGGTGATGGATGCGAGCACCGGAGAGCGGCGGCTGTTGTTGGCAGCGGACAAATTGGAATCCGTGCTTCCGGCAGAGCCTTCGAGAGGTTCACAGGCAACGGGGTTGGGGCGGCGGCCACTATCGCAATATCAGTGGGCACCGGACGGAAGTGCGCTGTTGTTTCAGGGAGAGAAGTCGCTGGCATGGCTAGAGTTAAAGACGCAGACGGCACGCACACTGGTTTCTTCGAAGACCGCGATTGCGGATGTGAAGATTTCTCCAAACGGGCAGTTTGTGAGTTTTGTGCGCGATCACAACGTGTGGGTCGTGGGTGTGGAGGACGGGAAAGAAAGAGCAGTCACGCAGGGAGGCACTGAGGAGATCCGCAAAGGCGAATTAGATTGGGTTTACCCGGAAGAGCTGGACTGCAAGACAGCCTACTGGTGGGCCCCAGACTCATCGGCCATTGCGTACATGGAAATGGATGAGCGCAAAGTCACCCGGTACCCGCTGGTGGATTTTGCATCGCCGAGCGGGGAAGCGGAGATGGAGCGATATCCGGTGGCGGGTGGAGCGAATCCGGTTATCCGCATATTGATCGCTCCGCTGAACGGCGGAGAGCCGCGCGTGATGGACATCGGTTCGGAGACGGACATCTACGTGCCACGAGTGAACTGGCTGCCGGATGCAAAGCGAGTGGCGGTTCAGCGGTTGAATCGGGCTCAGACGCAACTCGATTTGCTGATCGCCAGCGCCGTGGATGAGAAAAGCCAGTTGGTAATGAGTGAAAAGGATCCGAACTGGATCAACGTGAGCGACGATTTGTACTTTCTGAAGGACGGAAAGCGATTCCTTTGGTCGAGCGAGCGCAGCGGCTACCGGCATCTTTACATTTTTGATTTGGATGGGAAGCAGCTCGCGCAGATTACCAAAGGCGATTGGGACGTGACAGGATTGGACGCGGTGGATGAACCCAAGGGCGCAGTGTACTTCACGGGCGCGGAGAAGTCTCCGTTGGAGAGGCACGTCTATCGGGTCAGATTGGACGGCACGGGTTTTGCGCGTATCACGAAGGAAGAGGGCTCGCACGCGGCGATGTTTGCGCCACATTCTTCGGCATTCGTCGATACATATTCGAATGTGACAGCGCCAGGTCGGCAGGATTTGTGCAACAGCGATGGAACCCGCGTCGCCGCAATCAACGAGAATCAAGTGGCGGAGCTGGCCGACTACCACCTCACCCCGATGGAATTTATGACGGTGAAGTCGCGGGACGGCGCTCTTCTGAACGCCAGCATGATCAAGCCTCTGGGCTTCGATGCCAATAAAAAATATCCGGTGCTCGTGTACACCTACGGTGGGCCGCATGCGCAGGTGATTCGAAACGCGTGGGGCGGAGCGAATTTCCTGTGGCACGAGCTGATGGCGCAGCATGGATACATCATTTTCTCACTGGACAATCGCGGCTCCGCGGCGCGGGGACACGCCTTCGAAACGCCGCTTCATTTGCGCTTGGGCAAACAGGAATTAGAGGACCAGCGGGACGGCGTGGCATGGCTCAAGACCTTGCCGTACGTCGACGGTAAGCGCATCGGAATCTGGGGCTGGAGCTATGGCGGACACATGACGCTGCACGCGATGTTCGAAGCAGGCGACGATTTCAAAGTGGGATTCGCGGGCGGGCCGGTGACGGACTGGCATTACTACGATTCGATTTATACGGAGCGCTACCTGGGACTGCCGCAGCAAAATGAAAAAGGCTACGAGGATTCTTCTCCCGTGAAATACGCGGGACAGCTCAAGGGCAAGCTGATGATCGCGCACGGCACCGGCGACGACAACGTGCACTACGCAAACACTCTTTCGGTCATCAATGACCTGATTGACGCTGGTAAATATGTCGAAGTGCTGGCTTTTCCCGGCCGGGGGCACGGTGTGAGCGACCCCGCGGCCCGGCGCGTCCTGATGAAGCGGGTGACGCAGTTCTTCCTCGACAATCTCTAATTGCTGTTCCACTGCCGGGTCGGCGTTTCGCAGGCCGGTGAGTGCCTTGTTAATCGTGCCCGAATTTCGATGCAAGCCGGGAAAGGGAATCACGGGCTGTTCATTTAGTATCAAGAGGCAACCGCTCTGCTGCGGATCAGAATCTGGCTGGGTTGCGTCTTGCACGACGCCGGAAACGTGTAAGGAAATTCTTATCGGGCCGAAGTGCGCCCAAGCGACACATGGCATGACAGCTTGGAACACCACGTCGAGCCACACGAACTCACAACGATCGAACGCCATTCCATTAAAGCCGCACGATAACCCTTATAACTAACACAAAACAGAGGGCTTCCAAACACGTCTGCGCGACATTCCTCGCGCCTTTCCTTTTTCAGTGGCTGGAAGGGTGATTGCGAACTCTACAAAGGCTGTGCCGACACAGCCTGAGAGAGTTTGTGAATTACCGTTACGTGGTCAGCACGATGTTTGGGGTAGCTCTGCTGTTTGCGCGGCCAAGCTGCGCACAGACTGTGCCTGTGCTTTCCGACACTCGCGCGGCGCTTTCTTCCGTGGAAAAAAAAGACGCCGATGCCGGCCTCGTGGCTCCTGGATCTTTGCGAAAAGTCGATGGGCAGAAGCCGGTCGAGGTAAAGACTGGACGTTTTTACAAAGCAGAATTCATCGCTTTGAGCGCCGGCGTATATGGGGCCGCTCTGCTGGACATGCATCAGACCATGCACGTGAGGCATTATTCGTGGTGGACGGAAACGGATCCCCTTGCGCGCCCATTCGTGCGCTTACCCCCACCCGCGTACTACGTGACCGGTTTTGCGCTGGCGACCGGAGTGAACTGGCTGGGGTGGAAGATGGGGCATTCCCGAAGATGGCACAAACTGGCGGCGATCCCACAGTTGGTCTCCATCGGCGGAAATATGTACGGATACCGAAGCAACTGCTATCCGGGCTACTAAGGATCTTGGTATAGAACTGCTGGCGACAGTCAAACGGAATAGGCGCCAACTTTCCCTCAGGGTGCCACAACGTCCTTCAGCTTGGATTTGACCTGCACCGCGGCCAGGCTTGAAGCATCCCAGCCTCCGCCCAGCGCTTTAATCAGCAGAACACTCGTGACCAGCCGCTGGCCCTGAATCACGGCGAGTTGCTGCTCATTGTTCAAGAGGCTTTGCTGGGCATTGACCACGTCGAGATAACTGACCAGCCCGCCGACATAACGGCTGGTGGCGATGTCGACAGTGCGGCGTGCCGCATCGACGGCCTCCTGCTGAGAATGGTCGGCTTGCTCCAGCACCGTCAGTCCTGTAACGTCGTCCTGCACCTCGCTGAAGGCATTGAGCACGGTTTGCCGATAGTTCGCGATGCTGGCATCAAAACCCGATTGAGCAAACTGCATCTGCGCGCGCCGCGAACCACCCGTGAAGATGCTTTCCGCAACGTTGGCCCCGAACGCCCAGAACGTGCTCTGAATGTTCAGGAGCTTGGCAATATTGGCCGACTGCCAGCCGCCATTCCCAAACAGATCCAGAGATGGATAATAGGCGGCTTTGGCGATACCAATCTGTGCGTTTGCGACGGTCATTTGACGCTCGGCCTCGGCAATGTCTGGCCGGCGCTCGAGAAGATCGGAAGGTAAGCCGGTGTCCAACACCGGTGGCTCAGCTCTGGACTCTTTGGCGGAGAAATGAAACTCGGGGGCGGGTCTTCCAATCAGAACCGCGATGGCATCTTCCACTTGTTTTCGTTGCTGTTGCAACAGGATCGCTTGCGTGCGCGTTGTGTCCAGGAGCGTTTCTTCCTCGGCCACATCCAGCCCGGACGCTACGCCGCCTTTGTGACGTGAATCGACGAGCTGCAAACCTCTTTGAAGAGTTTCCACGGTGCGGTTCAGAATGCCGAGTTCGGTATCGAGCTGCCGCAACGTGAAATAATCCCCGGCAAGTTCGGCGGTAATGACTAGGCGAACATTCTCGAGATCCGCCGCGGAAGCTTGATAGGAAGCCTGTGCCGCCTCGATGCTCCGGCGCCGCCGTCCAAATAGGTCAACTTCATAGGAAACCGTAAAGGGCAGCGTATAGCTATTCTGGGTTACGGCCGACGTTACGGGAACCGGGCCGCTCGGCGGACGATTACCGGAGAGGCGTTGGCGCTCTGCCTGCGGCGCGGTTGAGAGATTTGGAAATTGCGTGGCGATTTGCAATGCCGCTGAGGCTCGAGCCTGCTCGAGGTGCGCCGCCGCTGCTTTGATGGTTTGGTTGGCGTCGAGCGCTTGTTTTTCGAGCGCGGTCAATTCCTCGTCGCGGTAGACGCTCCACCAATCGCCCTTGGGAACTGCGTCTTTTGGCGCGCTTTCCCGCCAGGGCTCGACCGCGTCCCACTTCGCGGGAACTGGGGCTGCAGGACGCTTGTAGTTCGGGCCGACCGTGCAGCCTGCGAAAAATGGAAGTGAAATCAGAGTGAGCCCCAGCGGGGCTATGAATAGCCTGGCGCGGTCCATTACGGTTTCTTTGTCTGTGGCTGTGCGTTCGGCTGATAGACGGGTTGATCGCTGGGCGCGTGCGATATTTCCCTGACGCGCACTTCCTGGCCTTCCTCAAGCGAATCGGCAGGGTTCAGCACGATCCAGTCTTTTGCGTCGAGTCCTTGCAGGACTTCTAGCGTTGTCCCGTAATCGCGGCCGATTGTCAGTGACTTCAGGTGTGTCCGGTGATTGGCATCCACGATCACGGCGCTCAATCCCTCGGCACGGAAGAGCAGCGCATTCACCGGAACGGCCAACCGCGCACCCGTCACCTTTACCTGCAAATGAACCTGCGCGTAACCCCCAGGAAGCAAAGCTCCATTGTGGTTGGGCACATCTACTTCCGTCAGCAGCGTGCGCGTGTTGGTATCGATGGCTTCGGCAGTGCGCACGACTTTTCCTTCAAATCGTTTCCCGGGGAATTGCGTGAGCTCCAGGTACGCGCCCAGCCCGGCGCGGATCGATGGCGCATAAGTTTCCGGAACGCTGAGGTACACGCGGATGGGATCGGTCTGCGAAAGAACAAAGAGCTGCTGGGACGTGCCGCCGTTTCCCGCGTTGATCAGCGTCCCAATGTCGACGTTGCGCTTCGTGATGAAGCCGCTAAATGGCGCGTAAATATGCTTGAACGACTCCAGGTCTTCCAGGCGGTGGACGTTCGCCTCGGCCGAATTGACAGTGGCAATTTTGGCTTCCAGGTCGCCGACAGCATTGTCAACTTCTTGCTTGGAAACTCCGTCTGTTTTGATCAATTCCTGGTATCGCGTTGCGGTAATTTTGGACAGGTCGGCGTTGGCCTGCGCAGTTTTCAAATCGGCGCGCGCCTGGGAGAGCTGCTGATCCACTTCCGGCGTGTCGATGTCCGCGAGCAAATCCCCTTGGTGGACGTGGCTGCCGATATCGTGGTACCACGCTTTCAAATATCCATTGGTTCGTGCGTAGATTGGGGACTCGACGTACGCCTGCATGGTGCCGGGAAGAACGAGATCCTCTTCCGAGGCCTCGACCGAAGGATGCATCACAGCGACGGTGGGAATGGCCAGCGTTTCGGTTTCTTCCGCGAGCGCCTGGTACTGTGCGCGGCGCTGGAACAGCGTGAGTCCTCCAAAAATCACCAGCAGGATCACCACGAAGAAGAGAATCGTGAAGAGCCGGGTGCCCCTTTTATTTTGTTGCCCGTGAGCTTCAGGTTCCATCGGAGTTCTATCTCCCATCATCGCCCAAACTGCTCTTACACTTCCACTCTGAAAATCTCAAGACTCCGCTGGCGCGGATGTTTGCGCCAAAGCGGCGTGGTGGTGGCGCCTTCCGTGAATCATCGAAAACACGCACGGCACAAAGAACAAAGTGGCGAACGTCGCGAAGATCAGCCCGCCAATCACGGCTCGCCCGAGCGGCGCATTCTGCTCGCCGCCTTCGCCTAATCCCACTGCCATCGGCACCATGCCGATAATCATCGCCAAAGCTGTCATCAGAACCGGCCGAATGCGTACAAACCCTGCTTCGATCGCGGCATCGCGCGCGTTCTTGCCTTCTTCCAGCTGTTCGCGCGCGAAAGACACCATCAAAATGCTGTTCGAGGTTGCCACGCCAACGCACATGATTGCGCCCGTGAGCGACGGCACGTTGAGCGTCGTTCTCGTCAACAGCAACATCCAGCAGATGCCGGCCAAGGCTCCGGGAAGTGCAGTGATAATAATGAACGGGTCCAGCCACGACTGAAAATTCACTACGATCAGCAAATAGACAAGAACGATTGCGCCGAGCAGGCCGAATCCCAGGCCGGTGAACGAATTCTTCATCGTCTGGATCTGCCCGCGAAGCACCACATGGCTGCCGCGTGGCAATTCCTTCTCGATATTTTGCACGCGCCTTTCAATCTCCGTGGCGACACTGCCCAGATCGCGGCCATCCACGGAGGCATAAACGTTGATCATGGGAACCGTCGCGTAGTGAGAAACTTCCGCGGGTCGCGAGGTGGTGCTCGTTCTTACCAGGTTGCCCAGAATCTGCGGCGTCGCTCCCGGACCGCTGCCGCTGATGGGTGTGTTTTGCAGGGCCTGATAGGTATCGACCCGGTATTGCGGCTCTTGTACCGCGACGCTGTATTCGACTCCGTTCCTGGGATCCAGCCAGAACGCCGGGTTGGTTTGAAAGCTGGAGCTGAGAGAAACCAGCAGGTTTTGCGCGATGTCGCGTGATTGCATTCCCACCGCTTGCGCCCTGGTGCGGTCGATTTGCAGGAACAGCGTTGGATCGTCGAACGCCTGCTGCACGTGCACGTCCGCCGCTCCCGGTATGTGCCGGAGTTGGTTTGCCAGTTTTTCACCGGCGACATAATTGCCCCGCTGGTTGATTCCAGTGACCTGCACGTCGATCGGCGACGGACTGCCGAAATTTAGAATTTGCGTGACAATGTCCGCAGGCTGGAAGAAAAACTGCACACCCGGGAATCGTTGCGGCAAGCGTTCGCGCAGATCGTTGATGTAAGCGGCAGTGGACTTGCCTCGCTCCTCCTTCAACTGCACCAGGACTTCCGCGTCGGAAGTGCCGATGGTGCCGGCGTTGCTGTACGTCATATTTATGCCGCTGTACGGCAACCCGATGTTGTCAAGAACCGTTGCAATCTCTTGTTTCGGGATGGTCTCCCGGATCAAAGCGTTTACCTGGTCGGCTATCCGCGCAGTCTCTTCGATGCGGAGGCCGGTGCGCGCGCGCATATGCAAGCGAATTTGTCCCGCATCCACCTTGGGGAAGAAGTCCCGGCCCAGGACGAAACTGAGTAGCCCGGAGAAGCCGCAGAATCCCAGAAAACAAACAGCAAATAATCGAGGCGAGTGCAGTGCGATGCGCAACGCCTTGCGGTACCCTTCGCGAAATTTCTCAAATCCGCGTTCAAATCCTTGCTGGTAACGCCGGAAAAAGCCCATCTTTTCGGTGGTGTGTTCGTCAGCATGGTACTCGTCCGCGTAGCTGAGGAGATACATCGCCAGTGTCGGCACAATGGTGCGCGACCACATGTAGGAAGCCAGCATCGCGAAGCTAACCGCTTCAGCAAGCGGAACGAACAGAAACCGCGCCACGCCCGACAAAAAGAACATGGGAATAAACACGATGCAAATGCACAGCGTGGAGACAAACGCGGGCACCGCGATTTGCTGCGCACCATCGAGAATGGCCTGCACGGTCTCCTTGCCCATGGCCAGGTTACGGTTGATATTCTCGATCTCGACCGTCGCATCATCGACCAGAATGCCCACGGCCAGCGCCAGGCCGCCGAGCGTCATGATATTGATGGTTTCGTGGAGCGCGCTGAGGAGCAGCACGCTCACCAGGATGGAAAGGGGAATGGAAATCGCAATGATCAACGTGCTCTTCCAATTTCCCAGGAACAGCAAAATCATGATCGCGGTCAGACAGGCAGCGATGAGTGCTTCTTTAAGGACCCCCTGAATGGACGCGCGAACATACAGTGACTGGTCGAAAAACGTTGAGATATGCAGGCCTTCCGGGAGAGAGGCCTGGTTGTAGGCCAGCATCTGCCTCACTTGGTCCACAATCGAGATCGTCGAGGAGCTCCCCGTTTTGTAGATGCTCATCAACACGCCGCGCTGGCCGTTCATGAGAACGATATTGGTCTGCGGCGAAAAACCGTCGCGTACATGGGCGACGTCCCTCATATAGATGGTCGCGCCGTCCATGGTTTTTACCGGCAGGTCGTTGAGCTCCTGCACCGTTTGCGGGCTGCCGTTCATCTCCACCGTGTATTCAAGAGGGCCGAGTTTGGCCGTGCCCGTCGGGAGAATGAGGTTCTGGGCGTTCACTGCGTTGACGATGTCAATGGCGGAGAGCCCTTTGGCCTGCAGGGTTTTTGTATCGATGTCCACGCTGATGACACGCTGCTTTCCGCCATACGGGAAAGGAGTGGCCGCGCCTTGTACCGTATTGAGCTGCGTGCGGATAAAATTGTTCGAGAAATCAAAAAGCTGCTGCTCGCTGAGAGTATCGCTGGTCAAACCAATCTGAATCACCGGCACAGTGGAAGCGGAGTAGATAATGACCAGGGGCGGGGTTGTTCCCGGCGGCAGAAATCTCAAGAATGTCTGCGAGATCGCGGCGGTTTGCGCCAGCGCCGTCTGAATGTTCGCGCCCTGCTGGAAGAAAACTTTGATAATCGCTATGCCGGGAAGCGATTGCGACTCGGTGTGCTCCACGTCGCTTACCAGCGTCTGGACGCCGCGCTCCACGTTGGAAGTGATGCGCTGCTCCATTTCTTGCGGCTCGAGGCCGTTGTAGGTCCACACCAGCGCGATCACCGGGATATTGATGTCCGGGAAAATATCCACGGGCGTGCGCATCAACACCACAGGCGTCAGCAGAATGATGGCGAGCGCCATCACAATGAAGGTATAGGGCCTGCGAAGCGCTAATCGGACAATCCACATAAAAAACTAGTTCGCTTCTTTCATAACCAATGTCAGAGCGGCCTTAGGGGAAATTTCTCTGTCCTCCGCCCCCTGGTTTTCATTTCTTCTTAGATTCCCCGGCGGACGGCTTCGGGTACGGCAGGATTTTCGATACGCTCGATTGGATCCATCGACCGCTCTGCGGCAGTCGTCCCCTCGTCCATATTACCTGTCGCCTAGTATAAGTCCTGTTGGCGCCGTCGGTTAAGAACAATACTCCTGAACCGAGGCGTTCATTCTGCCTTGTTTGACGCCAGGTCATGATGCCGAGCAGAGGCGGCCACCATCCAAATTGGACTCGTATTGCGTCTTCGATGAAGTCTGCGAAATCGAAAGAACTTGCCGGGGACGGTCTCACTTGTGCGTCATGGTGAAGACGCCATCCCAACCCGAGGGCGGTTCCTCGAACAAATAGTCCTGGCAGCGCTTCCAATACGCGCGCGACGGCCCATCCTCCGGCCAGCGGTCGAGAATGACTTGAAAACTCTTCTGCGCTTCGGACCATTGCCGCCGGCAATAGAGTTCCCGGGCTTGTCGAAACATCTCCACACGCGCGGCAACGTCCTCTGGCGCTCCATAGACCGTAGCTTCGCCGGCGCGGCCAATGAGCTCGTAAATGGTCACCGGCTGAAGTTTGCCTTTGACGCGGATGAGATCCAGTTCGCGAAAGACGAAGCCATCCCCGCTAGCCTCGGCGTATGTGGTCTCATTCACCAGGATGTGCGTGCCGTAGTCCTTGTTCAGGCCTTCCAGCCGCGATGAGAGATTCACGGCATCGCCGAGCGCTGTGTAGCCGTAGCGCAGCGCCGAGCCCATGTTCCCGACGCTGGCCAGGCCGGTGTTCAACCCGATCCCGATATCAAGACGCGGCTTCCCTTCGGCTTCCCATTGCTTCTGCATTTCGCGGACGCGAGCCATCATTTTGAGCGCGGTGTTGCAAGCTTTTCCCGCGTGTCCCGGCTCTTCGAAGGGGGCGCCCCAAAAAGCCATGACCGCGTCCCCGATGTACTTGTCAAGCGTCCCCTGATGATCGAAAACGAGGCTGGTCATGTCCGAGAGATACTGGTTCAAAAATAGAGCCAGGTCTTGTGCATCGAGTTTTTCGGAAATCGTGGTGAAGCCGCGAATGTCGCTGAACATGACAGTGATCTCGGTCTTCTTCGGCTCAACCAGACGGGGATTCACGAGCAGGCGGCGAATTACCTCCGGGCTGAGGTACTGGCCGAATGCGCTGCGCACGCGCCGCTTTTCCTTCTCTTCAAACAGCGAGCGGTAGAGCGAAACCAGTAGAACGTTCGAAGTCAGGGTCAACGCCGGCACAGTAAAGTTGAGCCACCAGCCGTGCAAGAATGCCCAGTAATCCAGGCCAACCAGCGGCCCGAACAACAGCGCCCCAAACCACATCCAGCGCGGCGACACCAGCGCCATCCAGATCCCCAGCGGCACTCCAAGAATCACGATCAGAATCGCGTCCCAAAGTTGCTGCTTCGCGCCTCGAACCAAAAAGTTCTGGTGCAGCATGTTGTCGATGACGTTGGCGTGAATTTCCACCCCGGGATAGTCGTTCTCGCCGTAGGGAGGAGTGCGCAAATCCGCGATGCCCGTTGCCGACGCGCCAACCAAAACGATTTTGTCTCTAAACGTTCCCGGTTTAAATTTCCGCTGCACAACATCCGCCACGGAATGATAGGAGTAAGTTCGCTTCGGCCCGTGGTAGTTGATGAGCGTTCGCCCTGTCGTATCGGTTCGCAAATACAGCGCCGTTCCGAAGTCGATTCGAACCACTCCGGTTTGGTCAAACTGGACCGTCACCTGATCGGATCGGACGCCGAGATACAAGCGAACCGCTTGCACTTCGAGCGAACCATACATCTGCCATTCGTTAATGTCTTTCGAACGCCCGAAAGGCAGCACCAGCAGGGAACGTCGCACCACTCCGTCGGGGTCCGATGGCTCGTTGAAAAATCCGATGGTGTTTTTTTCGCTGTTGTCCGGGTTCGCGAGCGCTGGGATATTCGCCACGTTTGCTGTGAAGGCCAGGTCGTCCCTGCGGTAGCGCGCCACGAGTTCGGCGAAATCCTCTTTGCCGGACTCCTGATTCAAAGCGTTCCTGCCGATTGAAAACCATTCGATCAACTCGTTGTACTGGTCCAGGGTCTTCGGGTCGATTCCCGTAAGTTGGTCTGGGGTCAGAAAGAAATTGCCGAGTACGACGGGTCCAAACCTCTGCAAGGCTTGGGCGAATTTTGCGTCCGCATCGTATCGGGCCGCAAGCGCGCGAACTTCCGCTTCCAGCTTTGGATCGACCGTTTCTCCACCATTTTTTCGCTCCTCGAGTTCCGCCCACAACGCCCGAACTGGGTCGGCAGTGCGATCCGGCTTGTCGAAGGTGACGTCGAACGCCACCACCTTCGCGCCGTCTTCGCGAAGAACGTCGAGCATCGTCGCAAAATTCGAACGGGGAAACGGCCATTTGCCGAGCACTTCTTGAGATTTCTGATCGATCTCCACGATGACGATGCGCGGGTCCGCGGGAGTGGCCCTTACCGGCCGGGACCGGAATCGCGTGTCGAGGCTGTTGAATTCCAGCCGCTGGAGAAACTGGAAAAATGGCGTAGGGCGCTCCCCGAAAAACGTGAAGGAATACAACGCCAAAGCGCCGAGGGTAATGGCGATGGAAATCAGAAACGAGACGCGATGCCGCCACCACGACTGGAGCAGTTCGTAGAGGCTGAACAGGCCCCGCCGTTGCCAGAAGCCATCTGACGGAGCTGCCATCGCGTTTCGCGCGCTACTCGCGGAAGATGAAGTTCAGCTTGATGCCGGAAACTTCAATCACGTCGCCGTCGTTGAGCCGCACCGGCCCGGGAATCGGCGTGCCGTTCACTTTTGGCACTTTGTCGCCGGGGCCCAGATAATAGCCGTCATCGCGTTGATTGATTTGCGCGGCCATCTGCGGCTTGAACCAGCCCTTCAGCTGCACTGTGGCCATCGCCGATTTTCCGACCACGGTGAGTTTGTTGGTGAGCACGTATTCTTTCTGATCTGTCTTCCCCCCCAGCACGATCAGCGTGGGGACCTTGATGCGCGCCGCCGCGAACTGCATGGACTCGCCCATTGCCGCGGCTTGCTGCAACATTTGCCGGCGTTCCTTGGTGTCCAGGACCATCGTCTCGTTGATGCGTGGAGCTGCCGCCTTGCGGCCGGTGTCCCACGGCACCGGGGCATCGCCGCTGGTGTCCACCTTGATGATGTGCTTGCCGACGTGGACTTTATCCCCATCGTGCAGCGTGGCGCGCTCGATGCGAAGATCGTTGACGAACGTGCCGTTCAGGCTGTCCAGATCTTCGATGACCATGCGGCCAGCTTCGTAGTAAATCTTCGCGTGATAATTGGACACCGCGAGATTGTCCACGGACAGGTCGTTGTCCGGCGCCCTCCCGATGGTCACCGGGCGGCTGCCCACTGGCACTTCTCGGACGAGTTTGTTCTCAAACATCAGGCTGAGTTTCGGCATTTCACTTCCCTCCAGCGTTCCCATTACTGCCTAGATTTTTAGACGCCCCCCGGCGCAACCACGAAAACCACCCCTTGGGTTCCTTTTCCAGCCGGACGATCACTACGGTGATGTTGTCCGGGCCGCCGCGGTCGTTCGCAAGCGAAACCAGCTCCTGCGCCGCGCGCACGGGATCTCTTTCCGCCTGGAGCACGCCCGCAATTTCCGGTTCCGTGACCATGCGGGTGAGCCCGTCGGAGCAGAGAATCAGGATGTCCCGCGGAAAAAGTTGGTGCTCTTCTGCATCGACCTCGATGTCCTCCTGCGCGCCCAGCGCGCGCAGCAGCACGCTTTGCATTTCGCTTTCTTCCGCCTCTGCCACAGTCAGCATCCCCCGCCGCACTTGCTCGGCGACGAGCGAATGATCGCGCGTAAGCTGGAGCAGAGTTCCTCCGCGAAGCAGATACGCGCGGCTGTCTCCGACGTGCGCGATGCTCAATTTCGACCCATTGACCCAAGCCGCCGTCAGCGTCGCGCCCATGCCGCGCTGCTCGGGATGTTCTTCCGCCGATTTAAAAATATTTTTATTGGCGATATGTAGCGACGTCGAGAGACGTTTGGTACTGGTGCTCCATCCGGGCTGCGTCGCTCCCATAACCCGGGCTGCCGGATTGGCTTCCGCATCCAAACAGTGCTTCACCACTGTCTCTACGGCCAGGGCGCTGGCAATTTCGCCGTGCGCTTCGCCTCCCATGCCGTCGGAAAGCACAAAGAGGTTCAGCGCCGTGACGATGCGGAAACAGTCTTCGTTGTTTGTTCGCACGCGACCCACGTCGGTCACGCCGCCGCTGGCAATTCGCACACTTGCTCCCCTGGCTGCCGTGAAGCTACACCCGTAGCCTCACCTCGGAGCCGTTGGCCCTGCTCCCAAGCTAACAGAGCACCAATAGCCGCGAAAGGCCGTGAGCCTTACTAATTACTCGCTTTTAGGCCACAAGGAAGCTCTTAGAATTCCCTTATTTTCTGTAATTTGAAGGGCTTAGCCTGGCCTGGTCCAAGCTACTGGTTGCGTAGAACTTGAGCGCGTTTGTTGCGCGCAGCGCGGGGCTGCCCCGGAACCCCGCTTGATTACTTGTGCTCCCTCAGAATCTCCTCAATTCGGCTTTTGGGAAATGGTAAATGGTCTTCATTCTGCTTAAGCCATTGGTAGTAATCCTGCTCGATGGCGTCAGTCCAGCGGGCGTCAATTTGACCTGCGGTGTACTTGCCTTCTTGCAGGCGCTGGTGTCCAAAAAGATCGCGCAGGTGTGTTTCTTCCGAGTATTTGACCACTTGCTCAGCCAATTGCGGCGGGATAAAGATCACTCCGCCGTTGCGTCCCAGCACGACGTCTCCGGGCACCACCATCACGTGACCTATGCGGGTCGGCCCATTGATGCTCACCATCGTCGAGTTCAGAAGCCTGCCGGACTTCAGCGATCCATAATGGTGCGAGGGATCGTAGCTGCGGACGAAAGCTACAAAATCCGGAAGTTCGTCGAGGCCGTTGATGTCCCGTACCGCACCGTCATAAACAATGCCATTTCCAGATTTCGCATAAATCGCATTCCCGACGTTGTCACCGATGGAAGGTCCGCCCTCTTTCAGTCCGAAGTGATCGCAGGTATAAACATCGCGCTTTTGCAACATATCCACGGGCCAGGCGTTCATTCCTCCAACCCTGCGCATCTTCGTGCCTTCCTCTTCCAGCACTTTTTGCACATCTGGCCGGCCCGGCATCCAGGTGGCCGTAAGCGCACGTCCGACCAACACCTTTTCCGGATGTATGGTCAGCCAGCCATCCTCGTACTGATGCATGAAGCCGTTTTGCTGGAGCACCGCCCACGCCTCTTCGAGTGTCACTCGCTTCATGCGGTCCAGGATGTCATCAGGTACCTTGGGGCGGCCATCCGGAAATCGTTCACCATGCCATTCTGGCGTGTACTTGATCACATCCTCGGAAGTAAAGAAACCCTGCTGTGCCCGTGCGCTTGGCACGTTTACCGCGATAAGAGCCAGGCACAGAATTCCGCTGCGAATCCAGTTAGGTCTTCTTTTCATACTTGCTTCGCTCCATTGATTCTCGTCAGACTTTGTTGGGTTCAAACCAAGTCGTTCCCGGGATTTGTGCTTTTCGTGCCACCTCTTCATTCATGTCAACACCGAGGCCTGGCTTGTCGGTCAAAGCAACGTAACCCTTCTGGATGATTTCCCCTTCCTTCACCCAGCCCTTCCAAAGATCGGGGAAGTTGATCCAGTGCCACTCACAAACCAGGAAGTTGGGAATCGACGCACAAACATGGGCCGTGGACATCGTGCCAATCGGTGACACCACACAATGCGGCGCAACGGGCACGTAATAGGTCTGGGCCAGGTTAGCGATTTTCCGGCCCTCAGAGAGTCCGCCCGTCTTTTGAAGGTCCGGTTGAATAATATCCACGGCATGTTTTTGCAGAAGTTCGCGATAGCCCCAACGCATGTACAAGTTCTCTCCCGTGGCGATCGGGGTTGCCGTCGAATGGCGGATGTCCGCCATGGCGTCGATATTTTCCGGTGGTACAACTTCCTCCAGCCAAAGCAAGCGGAACGGTTCGAGTTCTTTTGCGACTCGCTTCGCCGTCCCTGTGTCGTACCGGCCGTGCATGTCGCAGCAAAGTTCCATTTCCTTGGGAATGGATTCCCGGACATGCTTGACCCAGCTCACCATTCGGTCCACCTCGGCGTTATTGGCGGTCCAGTTCACTCTGTCGAAGCGGTTTGGATCGCTGGCATCATCCAGGTCGATCTTCATAGCCGTGAACCCCTGGTCCTTGATCCAGGAAAGCTTCCGGGCAGACTCTGGACCCAGCGGATTGTCCATATCCGAGTCGCAATAGATTCGCACTTTGTCGCGAAATTTTCCCCCCAAGAGTTGATAGACGGGCAGGCCCAGAGCCTTTCCGGCCAAGTCCCACAGAGCGATTTCGACGCCCGATAACGCGGTGATATATTGCCCGCCCTGCGCGCCGGCGAAGATTCCTGAAACGCGGATTCTCTCCCACAGGGCATCAACGTTCAGCGGATCCTGGCCAACCAAAAATCGCCGGAACTGGTCCACCAGGGATGCCGTGCCGGCGGCGGCATCGGTTGATTCGCCTTGCCCGTAGAGTCCCTGATCGCTGTAAATCCGTATATGTGTCTGCAGTCCATGCACGCGGACTTGTGCCGTGCGTACGTCTGTGATCTTCAGCTTAGGACGTTGATACGGAGTGCTTACATCCTGGACTGCCGCGGCCAAAGCAGGGAGCGCAAAGCTCCCAGCGATTGGCAACGCCGCGTTTTTAAGCATCTTCCTGCGCGAAAGTAGAATCATTCAGCGAGCCCTCCTTGGACGCATGGATAGGCAAGCAAAAACCACTTCAGAAGGAGTTCGAGTCATCAAGGCAATATTATTATCATACTGAGATCCACCAATGCGTCAGTCACCGGCTATTGTTGCCAAAACAAATAAGTGAGACTGTTTTATTCTGGGCCAAGAACAAGGAGGAGTGATCTTGAGAATTCGTCCCAATATTTTCCTAGTCTCGAGTGTATTGCTTACACTAGGAGTTCTATGGTTATTGCCCTCCACTATCGATTGCGTTCGCTCCACGGATACGATGAGCCGACTTTATGGTCTCGCTTCTCTAACAATCATCATTGTCGCGCTTATCGTTATCTGGACAGGGGTTGCCGCGGGAACTCGGGTCGCGTGGGTCATAATGGTCGTCATCGTCTGGGTCTGGGCGCTGCCCGCCATGACGGGGCCAGTCCTTCATCACGGGCTTCGCTGGACATTAAGTGACTTACGTCAGTGGGTGGCATCTGCGTGGCGCGGGGAACGCCTTTCACGAACGTACTTAGTTAGTACGGTCCTGTTTTTATTGATGGTGGTCGGATTGATTCTGCCGGTTAGGGCCCTCTTTCGGGAAGGGAAACCGAAGTGATCTGAAAAAGTGGGGCCGGTTTTTGCTGGCTCCTTTTCTTCTCAGTGTTCTCTGTCCTCTCAGCGTTCCCTGTGTAAATTCTTTTCTCTTCCGCCTTTCGGGACATTTTCCTTCTCCGCCATTCGTCCCTAACCTCAACCACCTCAACGGATTATCCGAAAAGGATAATCACGCCGCGGCGAGCCGCAGGCCCGCCCTTCTAAACCCAAGTATCTACAGCACTTATATTGCCTCTTGACAACTATTACCGATATGCTATAATGCGTCTTGTTCAGTAAGCACAATACGCTTGTCTGTGCTTACTCCGTCCGTCATGCTCGCCCGCCCCGCGGCACCTCTAACTCCCGGCGAGCAGCTCCCTACCTTCTCTCCATCTCCTGTTAACTCCTTTAGATTCCGCTCTTACATGTGTGACGCAATTCCCGCCTTCGCAACTCCTTTAGATTCTGCTCTTACAAAACGTGACGCCTGTAAGTCCTTTAGAATCCGCTCTTACGAAAAATGCCGGGTGTCACTCACTCCAAATTCCCATTTTGGAACCGAGCATCCGACAAGGATGCGAGTCCTGAGCGAGTGCAGCGAGTCGAAGGGATCTCCCTTTCTCCCACGCTCGCCACTCCCCACTCAAATCGTGCCTCGAACCAGCGCTTTGGATATACTCTTGGCCTTGCCCGAAGCGCCCCACTTCGCGGCTCGCCGCCCTTCAAAAATGCCACGGACCAAAAAGCAGCAACAAAAACGAGCCCCCGCCAGTGGCGGCCGAGGAATCAGTGCCGCGCGTGCCATGCGCGAGCTGGAAGCCCTCAACCGCATCGGCATCGCACTCTCGGAAACCCGCGATGTTGCGCAGCTGCTGGACCTGATCCTTCGCAAGGCCCGCGAAATCACTTCCGCGGACGCTGGCTCACTCTATCTCGTACAAAAAGAAGGCGCTGCGGGGAATGCGGGAAAACGGCCCGCGAGCCTGCGCTTCAAATTGACACAAAATGACAGCATCCAATTTCCCTTCAGCGAGCAGATCCTGCCGCTCACGGAAGAATCGATTGCAGGCTACTGCGCGCTTCACGGCGCCGTCGTCGAGCTTGCGGATGCTTATCGCATTCCAAAGGGCCGCCCCTTTCACTTCTATGCGACCTTTGACCAGCAAGGAGGCTACCGCACGCGCTCGTTGATTGCCTTGCCGATGAAAAACGGCAAAGGCGAAGTGCTCGGCGTGCTGCAGTTAATCAATTGCAAGCGCAACGCGAAAGCGCGCCTGACCGACGCAGCAGCCGTGCGCCATTGGGTTCATCCGTTCCCCGAGCGTGCCGTGCGTTTGGGCCTCTCCCTCGCCTCACAAGCCGCCGTTGCCTATGAAAACTCGAAACTCTACCAGGACATCGAAAATCTCTTCGACGGCTTCGTGAACGCTGCCGTGAAGGCCATTGAGCAGCGCGACCCGACCACCTCCGGCCATTCCCAACGGGTTTGCGCCATGACCGTCGCGCTTGCCGACGCGGTGGATCGCGAGCCGCGCGGCCCTTACGGCGATTTGCGTTTTTCGCGCGAACAGATGAAAGAACTGCGCTTCGCGGCGCTGCTGCACGATTTCGGCAAGGTCGGCGTGCGCGAAGAAATCCTGGTCAAAGCCAAAAAACTCTACCCTCTCCAACTGATTCGCGTCATGGAGCGCTTCGACTACATCCGGCGGGACATCGAAGCGCGCATGGCGCAGGAAAAAGTAGACGCTCTCCTTTCCCTGTCGCGCAAGGAAGCGGCCGCCCGCTTGAAATCCATCGAAGAAGAATCGCGCCGCATGCTCGGGGAGCTCGACCGCCACGCTGATTTTATTTCCCGCATCAACGAACCCACGCTGCTTCCTACGGCGGAATTCGAGGCGCTCCACGAAATCTCGCAAAAGACGTATCGCGACCCGCGCGGCACCGAGCGCCCGTATCTTTCTTCAGAGGAAGTTCGCCTCCTCTCGATCCCCCGCGGCAGCCTCGACGCCGAAGAACGCCGCCAGATCGAATCCCACGTGATGCATAGCTTCAATTTTCTCGCGCAGATTCCCTGGACGCCCGAATTTCACGGCATTCCGGAAATCGCGCGCGCTCATCACGAAAAGCTGAATGGCCAGGGCTATCCCTTGGGGCTGAACGCGAGCCAGATCCCCGTGCAAGCCAAAATGATGACCATTTGCGACATCTTCGACGCGCTCTCGGCTTCCGACCGGCCCTACAAGCGCGCCGTTCCCACCGATCGGGCGTTGGACATTCTGAAGCTCTGCGTGCGCGACGGCGAGCTCGATCCCGAACTCTTCCGTGTTTTCCTGGACGCGCAGGTCTATCGCCTTGCCGCCAAAGCCGCCCTGCCTCCTGCGTGAATTACCAATAAGCGCTATGTTATGCGGCGCGAAAGAGAGGTAACTCAATTCCGTCTACAATGTTGCATAAAGAGGCAGATCCTCCATGCTGACTTATCTTGTGGGGCCTTTCCTGGCGCTTTTGCCACTGCGGTGGCGCTCCGCGCTCCCTTTTCGCGAAGCGATCGAATGGCATAAGGCTGGAACCGTCAGCGGATTTTGCCAACTACTATTTGCGATCGTCGCGACCCTGTTCTGGTATTCCTACTCCGTCACGGGATGGGTCTCTCGCGGTGTGGACTCCGCGCTTGCCGGCAAAATGGGCCGCGGTGTTACCGACCATGACATCGGATTCATGGCCATCTTCATCTTTGCTACCCATCCGTTGACTTGGCTGCTTGGTTGCATCGGCGTCGAAGGCAGCGTCCGCCTCCTCAGCGCCGCTTTTGCTGAGAAAAACCTCGGCACTTTTCCTCTCTTCCTTCTGGACCGTATCTACCTCAGGCTCACCGGACGCAGCGCCCCTCGTGCGACCAAAGCTGCCGGATTTGAGCAGAGCGACTTTTCCTCCTACAAGCAGGCCATCCGCGAAAAAGTCCGCCATTCGCGCGTCCCGCCGATGCCCGATGCGTTGTGCTTCACCAAGCAGAACGACGAAGAATTTCTGGAAGTTCATGCCAGCCATCCCAAGCCCGGTTGGACGCCGCCAAAAACAGTACGCTATCAAGATGCGTTTTACCGGCTCGAGGCCGCTTCAGATGGCGCAGAGCCGCGGCCTTATCACTACCGCTTGCGGCGCCTTTCGGCGGGAGTCATGGGACGAACCGTGCTCATCTACGCGCCGGAAGAGGCTCCGTTGCTCGTTAAAAAGTGAAGCGCGCAAAAGCCCGCTAAGAATGCATCCAGCCTTTCTGCGGTTTGCATTCTCCACTACAATTCCTTCATGCGCCTGCGCTTTTCTCTCTGGATGCTTGGCTGGGTTAGCGTCGCCCTCCTTTTGCCGCTTTGGGGCGCACAGAAAGGTCCGTCGGCGCCGCCCTCCACCGCTGCCCGCACTCTTCTTCTTCCGCGGCAAGTTGTGGCGGGAGAGCACGCGACGCTCGCCGTGCTGGATATAAACGGGAGACTTACGCCGGATGTCTCCGTGAGCTTTTCCAGCGGCGACCATGTCAAAACCGACGACACCGGCCGCGCGCTCTTTGTCGCTCCTCTGAATCCCGGCGTGATCTTCGGCTCCATCGACGGCCGCCCAGGCCACCAACCCATCGTGATTCTCACGTCTGCGGAAGCGGCAACTTCATCCATTGAGATTTCTTCTGCTCCGCGCGAAGCTTCGCTTACGGATCGCTTTGAAGTGGTGGGCAAAGGCTTTTGCGGAGACGCGGATGCGAATCAGGCAAAAGTTAGCGGGCGTCCCGCGCTGGTTCTGGCTTCGTCCCCGGTTTACCTTGCGATTCTTCCACCCGCCGATCTTGATCCCGGGGGCGCAGCCGTAGAGTTGGCTTGCGCCAACCGTCGGGCGCATCCATTTTCGCTCTCCTTCATAGAACTTGAACTGGAGGCCAACGCCGCGCCGCTCAAGCCTAACGAACATCGCGGATTGATCGTGCGTGTTCGCGGCAGCGAAGCTAAGGTTTCCCTTGAGGCGCGCAACCTGGCTCCTGGTGTGGCAACCCTCATCGGGGGAGATACGGCAACAGCCTCGAGCAGCGGAGGGAAAGACAATTTTGCGCGATTCGAACTGATTGGCCGCAAAAACGGCAGCTTTCAGATTTCCATTCGCCTCGTTCCCACGCTAGCTCCGTCGCAGTGAGAAAGCCCGCCGGCGCGGGCCATTCCCCTAGGATGACTTCTTCGCGGTGAGGCTTAGCGCATTCGGGGGGTTATCGGAAGCAACCTCGGGCAGCGTGAGCTGGGTAGGCCCCGTACCGATCATACCTTCGAGAGTGGTCTGCGTTTTTTCCAGCAAACGATCCGCTTCGCTGTAACTCTGGCTCGCATTCTTCAAGTGTGTTCCCAGCACTCCAAATTTGTCGGCAAATTTCTCGAGCTGCTTTTCCATTCCCCACAGAGCTTCCAGCAGGCGTTTGGCATTTTCTTCCATTTGCATGCCGCGCAAGCCCATCGCGATCACTTGCAGATGCGCGTAGAGGGTGTTGGGCGAAACCGCGATAACCTGCTTTTCGCGGCAATACGCATCAAGCAGCTGCCCCTTGCTGTCTGAAGTCATCAAGAGTTCGTAGTAAACGCTTTCGGAAGGCACAAACATCAGCGCCAAATCCAAGGTCCCTGCGTCGGGCACGATGTATTTCTTTGCAATCGCGTCGGCGTGGCCCTTGACCGCGGTGGCAAACGCGCGCCGCGCTTCATCGCCTTCGGCGGCGATTCGGCGGTACGCGTCCAGGGGAAACTTCGAGTCGATGGCCATCAGTTTCTTGTCGCGCAGCCGGATCACGGCATCCGCGATTTCGCCGCTGGTGAAGCGGTACTGCCTTTCGTATTGCGCCGCCGGCAGCGAATCCTCGAGCAGTTTCTCGAGCGTTACCTCGCCCAGCGATCCCCGCGACTTCGCGCTCCCCAGAATTTCTTCCAGCGTGTGCGCCGTTTGAGACATCTCTTTCCCGGCTTGCTGCACTTCGCCAATCTGCCGCTGGATCTGGCTGATTTGCTCGCGCGTATTCTTCAATTCGTTGGCCATGCGCGCTTGCGCATCGGACGTCAATTGGCCGGTAATTTGCGCAGAATTCTTGATGGCTTCCTGCAAGGCCGGCGCAACGCTGTCGAGCCGCTGCGCCACGCTTTTCGCTATGGCTTCCATCTGCCCGGCGCTTTTCGCCTGCGCCGCTGCGATCGTTTGAAAATCGCGCCGCAACTCGTTCATCTGCGATTCGACGCTCTGGTTTTTCTGGGTCCCCTGCCACGTTTTCAAGACCAGCCAGAAAACTGCAATCCCCATCAGAATGACAAAGGTGATCAAAACTCCACTCATTTGCTCTCCAATACAATCCCGGGAAACGGTCTTATTACTTTACTCGCACTCGACCAGGTCCGAAAGTTTCGCGCGCAAAGAAAAAGGGCTTCGCCTTCGCGAAGCCCTCTTTCTTGTACTGTTAACTGTGAACTGTCGGCTGTGAGCTTGCTCTACCAGTTCAGCTTTAGCGCGAACTGGAACTGCCGCGCATCGTAGGACGCCGTGGGTTGTCCCGCCGTGCACGTGCTTCCCGCGGTCGGATCGCAAAGCTGGTTGACCGCCGCGATGTTTGTGCGATTGAACAGGTTGAACGCATCGGCGATGAGATCGATCTTGAAGCGTTCGCCAAGCGGGATGCGCCGCGCCAGCCGCATATCCCACTGGAAGAAATTGGGCATGACGAAGCGGTTCCGGCCCAGGTTGCCGTCGCAGCCGGCTCCCGCTGTGGTCACGCCCGGAATGGCGAAAGGAGTGCCGCTGTTGGTCAGGCAGACGTTTGCGACCACAAACGTCACGCCGGGGATGTAGGGCGAAGTCGTACCGCTCCCGCTAGTTGTAATCGATGGACGGGCTTGCGACGCGCCCAAGTCCAACCGCGTGTCTTCGCCGGTAATGACGTTGAACGGCCGTCCGGAGGAGAATTCCACGATAGGTGAAAGCGTGAAGTCGGCGATGAAATGCTTCCACGCACTATCGCCGGATTTCGCGCTCGCAGATTGCAGCACCGCGCTGGTCACCCAGCGGTGACGCTGGTCGTTGTCGGAATTGGACCGCTCGCGAAATGGGAAGCGGCTATCCTGAGGTTCGAGCGTGGATTGCAAATCCGTCGAGTCATCCATCGAATGAGAATAAGTGTAGCTAGAGAGCACCTCGAACCCTCTGGAAAACCGCTTCGAGATATTGACGGTCAGGGCGTTGTACCAGGAATTGCCGTTGGAAACCTGCGTGTCAACGCTGTTGTAAGCGACCGGCACTCCAAAACCCGCGGGGTAGCATTTCGGCGATGTATTCCCAAGCAGAGGGAATCCTGCCGGGAAGCAGGACGCGGCCGCGGCCCCCGCCAGTAGCGGGTAAGCCGCCGCGCCAGGCCCGGCAAACGACGGGTTCGGTCCGGATGGGCGGAAGAAGTTGAAAGCCGCGGCTGTGCTCAGCGGCGTGTTGTTCAGGAAGGCTAGGGGGCCCGGGCAGCCGCTCAATGTTCCCAGCACGCCGGGAATTGTAGGAGTAAAGGTGCAGCCATTGGCGCTCGACTGCACGCTAGTGGGCACACTGACGGTTACTGGCGTCGACCCGCAGATCGCGCTGCTAAAGCCGGCCGCGTTGCAGTCGGCAAAATTCACGTCGAGCAGCTGCGGATCTGTGGAATTCAGGTCTTGCGGCCGGTTCAGGTGTAAGCCGCGCGTCCATTGATAGCCCGCGCTGATCTTCCAAGCGCCCGGAAGTTCCCGCTCAACCGTGAGGTTCGCTTGATGGGCATACGCGTAGACGAAGTTTCTCGCCACCGGCAGCGTAAACGGCAGAATCGGTAACGGAAAGCCTGCCGCGAGGTAGTTCTGGTTGGCAAAGAGCGATCCGGCCGCAAAGGGATTGAAGCGCTGCTGGCTCGGCTCGTAAGCCATGTTCGGCAACGCGTTCAGCGCGCCTTGGAAAATCGACGACCCGTTCAGGTTAGCGGGGGAATCGAATCCGTTTCCGCACACCGCGGGCTGTGGTGGAGGTAGCAAACCGCAAGCGGAAGCTACTCCGCCTGCGGACAGCAATTGCACGGAACGGCCACCGTCCGCAGTCGCGGCGTCAAATGCCACCGCCAGTAGCGGGTGGTCGTAGAACAAGCCATACCCCGCGCGGATGACCGTCTTGCCATTTCCCGCCGGATCCCAGGCCAGCCCAAAGCGTGGCGCTACGTTTTTGTAATCCCGTGGGATGCCTTCGAGCACGCCCACAGCCTTTTCCGCCGCTCCGTTGATTCCGGGAAGGGGCGAGAAAAGCGGGGAAATTTCCACGTCATACCGGACTCCGTAGTTGAAGGTCAGGCGCCGCGTGGCTCGCCAGTTGTCTTGCCAGAACACGCCGATGGGGAAGTTATCGAAAGGCTCATTCGAGCTGCCGATTCCCTGGATGTAGTCGATCGGAGTTCCCAAGCCATAAGCCTGCAAGCCGGTCACGGCCGGAACACCTGAGGCGAGCGAAATTCCTCCGAAGTTGACGTCACCGCCGAAGTCCAGCTGAAAGATCTGCTGCTTGGCCGAACGAAGCTGAATGATGTTCACGTCCTCGCCCATTTTGAATGTGTGCTTGCCTCGAATGAGTGTCACATTGTCCGTGAACTCATACCGGCGCTCGATGCGATCGACCGGGGAGTACGGCTCGCGTCCAAAATAGGCGGTCCCGGGAATATTCACGCCAACCAAGTCGCCGCCCGGAAACTGCGAATACCCGAAATGCAGGCCCAGCCGCGCCACTTGCATGCGAAATTCATTGAAGGCCGTGTCGCTCACAATCGTGTCGTGTTGAAAAGTGAAGTCCAGGTTGCGCGACTGATTGTAGCCGGCGCGTGACCCGGAGTTCTGGCCGAACACCTGGTTCTGCGAAGTCGACGGGAGTCCCGTGACCAGCGATGGAGAAACGCCCGCACGAAGGAACGAAGTGTTGTGATTGCTCCAGCGTTGATCCAGTCGCGCCGACCAAAGGCTGGTTTTTTCTTGCACGGGGTAATTTCCGCGAATGGAATTCAGCCCCACATAGTGGTAGTGCCCGTCGGCGGAGAGAGGCAGGGGTACGAGACCAGTCCCAATGCCCAGCGGCACACCGGCTCCCACGGGGAGGCACACCACGCTGTTCACCTGTGTCCCCAGAGGACAAGCGATCGGTATGGGAAAAAATTTCGAGCCTAAGGCGCTAGGAATTCCAAACAACGCTGAGGAAATGGGTACGGTGCTTCCGTCGATGTTCTTGTTCATATCGCCGTTGACTGCGACGTTCGATGCCGCCGCGGTCAGACCGACGGTTTGCAGCAAACCGGCCGCCGTGGCGTTTGTGCAGTTCGCGCCCCCTCCCGACGCTGCCCCCAGCGCTGCTTGGTAAAACCCCAGCTGGCTCGCTGTCAGCGACAGAGGAAAAGGAATGCAAGGCACCACTCCCGTCGTCAGCCCGAAATTCCCGATGCCGATGCTCGAAAAACCAGTTTCCTCGCGTTGCGTGTATTCGTAAGAAAAGAAATAAAAAGTCTTGTCTTTTTTAATTGGACCGCCGAAGGTCAGCCCGCTTTGCGTGCGCGTATAGGCTTGCTTCACCGGATCGAGGACGCCGGTAGTTGGATCAACGAGACCGGAAAACGCATTGCGGGCCTGAAACGCCTTGTTGCGGAAATAGCCGAATGCGTCACCGTGGAATTCGTTGCTCCCGCTCTTGGTGACAATGTTCACCACGCCGCCGGTCGCGCGGCCATACTCGGCGTTGTAGTTGCTCAAAATCAACTGGAATTCCTGCACGGCTTCCTGGGACACCGTCGAGCGGATGCCGTTGATGGAATTGTCCACCGCGTCCGCGCCGTCCACGCTCACCATGTTGCCGCGAGCGCGTGCTCCGCCGATGCTCAATCCGCTGTTGGGCGCCGGGCCGATCGTTGGCGCCATGTCGCGCGTCGTCTGCGAGTTGGTGAGCGTGAAGTTGATGTAATTCCGTCCGTTGATGGGCAGATTGTCGATGCGGCGCTCCTCGACGGTGTCGGACACTTCGGTCTTGGTGGTTTCAATCGGGGCCGTCTCGGTCGTTACCGTGACCGTTTGGGTCATGCCCTTGACTTCGATGTGCACGTCAAACGTGGCGCTCTCGCCCACCGTCAACACGATCGAAGAATTCTCATAAGGAGCAAAATTCGCTCCGCCGTCGACCGACAGTTTATAGCGGCCCGGCGGCAGCCCCACCAGGTTGTAGCGGCCATTCTCGTCCGCGGTCGCGGTTCGCGTGGCTCCTGTGCTCGCATTTGTTATCGTCACCTTCGCGTCTTTTACGGCAAGACCCTGCGCATCGAGCACGGTCCCCGATAACGTTGCGGTATTGACCTGCGCTGAAACCGTGGAGGTGCCTACCAGCACGAATATGCACAGCCACATCGCTGCAAACACGGACCGCCGAACCGCCCAAGCACACCCAAGTTGCCTGCGTTGCATGAGTCCTCCTGTTATGGCACCTGAAAAACTTCCGCTACCCCTAGCGGGGGCGGGTACATGCCCGCCTCGTCGCACCTGAAATAATTGAATACAGGGCTTTTACTGCAATGTGGCTTTGCTTTCAACTGAAAACTTTTTCGGGTGACCTCTGTCTTGCATGCCCGTCGGCGCGCCCGGCAGCATGACCCGAATCAGGGGAGTAGGCAAGCGGCAAAAGGACTAAGCGCTCGCAAAGTGTTGGAATGTCGCTCCTTGTCGCTATGGATTACTGCGCTTGGCGCGGAGTTCTATTCCGTTCGGGGAAATCAATTTGGAGACAATCTGGAGACTGACGGATTCGAGCCGCAGTCGAATGGCGGCGCGTCCAATTAACTTTGCCAAGCAAATTACTTTATATTGAAAAATAGATTGTAATACAATTTACATTGCGGCTTCGGATTTCCGGGTCGATTTGCTTGAGTTTGGATAACTGTCTTATTTTCAACTATTTAAGCGAAAACGGCCACGGGTCGGTGCGCGCAGACACGCTTCTCCGGCCATCTCCTTTGTTATCATCGAGTTTGCAGCTTTTTGAGGACCTACTAGAGTTGCAGGTGCCGTTGCACCAGCCTGCGCAGCTTTTCCCGGTCTTCATCCCTCATGTGGACGAATTCAATTCCGCTTCCATCCGGACCGATGTTGCGAACCACCGCGGTGAAGTTGATTTTTCGCAGGCCGGCGCGGACTTCCAACTTGATCGAGTCGCCCACGCTGAGTTTGCGCGGCGATTCCAAGTACGCTCCGCCCAGGCTGATGGTTTTCACGCGCGCGAGGCCGGCCGGGGCGCCTTCAATCTGCGCGCGAAGCGGCGACTCCAGCGGCACGCGCGTGTAGCGCCGCGGAATCAGATAGCTGGTGCTGGACTGAGTGCTGGGCTCGTAGGCGGCGCGGACCCGCGCGGACGAGGGGCGGTCTTCGATCAGCGCAAGAGCGTCCTCGGCAGCGGCGCGCAAACCGGAAGGTTCCGCGTAAGCCAATCCTTCGCGCTTGTCCACCAGAGTGCGGAGAAGTTCCGCCGCTTCTGCAGCACGCATGCGGCCCAGTGCTTCGATGGCTTTGATGCGCACGAACTGGTCGCGCAGGATTTCGTGCTCTCCCGCGGCGATCTCCATCAATTGAGGAACGGCGGTGGTTTCCTGCCCCAAGCCGATTTGATCGATCATCATGGGCACCACGAGCGGGTGCGCATCCGCAAGAATAGCGGAGAAGACGAATGCCGTGCTCTGGACCGAGGCGGAATTGGAAGGCCGCGAAAGTTCGCTGACCGCCAAATCCTGCAGGTTCCATTCCCAGCTGGCCATGGCGCGCGCGAGTCCGCGCAGCAAGCGTTCGGGATCCGCCGCGGCCAATAATTTAATCGCGGCGGTCACGCGCTGGCGGCGCGCTTCGTACAATCTGGTTTCGAGGAGGTTCAGCACCGGCACGCCGATGGTGCGCAAAAGGCGAGCCATCGCTGGAACCATTTCGGCGCCGTGGGGTTCCGTAAGCAGCAAAGTCAGGCGGTCGAGCAGCCGTTCCGGATCGCGCTGCAACAGCCGAGGCAGCACAGGATCCAGAGGCCGGTTGGCCAGAGCGGCATCCACGAGCAAGAGCCAGCGGTCCTGGGCCACCAAGCGCGTGGAGAGCGCAGCCATGTGGTCGTGCTCTTGATCGCGCGGAACGCGTTCCAACTCGGTCAAAATGGATTCAAATCCGGCGTAGTCGGCCCGGCTCACGGCAATGCGCCCGAGGGATTCGACAAAAGCGGCAAGCAACGCGGCAGTTTCCGGTGACTTTTCCGATTCCAACCCTTTCATGGCGCCGCGCGCCAAATCTTCCGGCAATTGATTGGGCCAGAGAGACTCGATGATCGGGGCAAGCTCATTGAGGCCAGCGGCCACGGAGCGCCGCGCGGAAGCGTCCAGCAAATCCAGGCGGCGCGCATAGTTCAAGACGATGGTGCGGGCTTCGCGGCGCGGGGCATCGGCGCCGCCGTCGGCCAATTGCCGCAGCGTCTGGCGCAGCGCCACCACCGGAACGCACCAGACGTCGGGCCCGCGCAGGACCGCGGATTTTTCGCGCGCCGGGAGTTCCAGCCAGAAGCGGTCGATCAGTTTTTCGCGATGCGTGTCCGTCGCCCAGGTAACCGCGAGCGAAGAAAGATGCTGCGACGAGTGCGGTCCGGAGTATCCCCCGGCTCCCACGATCACGTCGGCAAAACGATGAAACGCCGGCCGCACCGACGAGGGCGTGAGCGAACCGTTTGCAAACTCCGCGCTCAGGAATTCGAAGATAATGTTTTCGGAAAGGCGCAGCAGGTAAGGCAGCGGCTGCTCGCCTTCGCTCGGAGCGTATTGAGAAACGGAGCTGAGCAGCATCTGCACGCTGGAGCGGCTGGCTTCCTCGAGCGCTCCATGGACGGCGCGCGCCGCTTCTTCCGGAGAAAGTCCGCGAGCGCTTTCGAGCGGCGGCGTGAGCCGAGCCAGTAGCCGCAGCGCGGCAACAAGATCATCGAAATCCGGCGCAGTGATCGGCGCATCACCGGTGGCGCGCTCGGAACGGCCGCCATAGGCCACCAGCGAAGCGATCAAGCTGGCCAAAACAGTGTCGACCTTGCGCTCGGTTTGCGTGTTAATGGAAATCCCTTCCACGCGGTTCTCAAGGAGCCGCGCCGGCCACCAGGATTGCGCTCCATCGCTTGCCGGCTCTTCGGATTTTATCAACGACTCCGGCATGAGTCGCGTGAGCGTGTCCAGTTCGCCTACATGGAATTTCCTGGAAAAAGTCAGGGAGCGAATGCCCGCGCGCTGGAGATCCACCGCCAGCGCTTCCATCTCGCCGCGCGGATCGGGCAGGTGCGCGTCGCTGATGCGCGGCGCGACAATTCCGCCGCGTTCGACGCGAATCTCCAGTCCGCCGAGCAGTTCCGCGATGTTGCGGATGGAATCGAACGCGCTGTCCAGGCTGTCCAGCCGTTGCGGATGATTTTTTTCGTAAAGCCGTTCCGACTTCAGGAGCACATGGAAATTGCGAAGGGCGCGAAGCGCATCGGCGGCACGCTGCTCCATGCTTCCGGGTGAAGCGGCGGAAATGGCGCTGGCGATTTGTCGCAAGGACGTGCGCGGAGTCGCATCCGGGTTGCCTTTTGACAAGGTTCCGCGCTGGTTCTTTTCTGTCAGTGATGCCACCCGCAAGGCCAAGAAGA
>Ga0187780_10000321_pt1 | contig 36589 bp, 31 predicted proteins | sample 1015_Q2_SP10_20__FD_132429 | JGI IMG/M metagenome (GOLD analysis project Ga0187780, IMG submission 132429) | Tropical peat soil microbial communities from peatlands in Department of Meta, Colombia - 1015_Q2_SP10_20_MG | ecosystem: Environmental > Terrestrial > Soil > Wetlands > Peat | place...
GCGTTCGAAGGCGTGAGATTCGCCTACGGCGCGCGCCAGGTGTTCGCGGACCTGAACCTCCAGGTGCGGCCGGGCGAGATGCTCGGGCTCCTGGGCCGCAACGGCGCCGGCAAGACCACGTGGTTGAAACTGGCCTGCGGGCTGTTGCATCCCGCCCGCGGGGCGGTGAAGCTGGCGGGGCGGCCGCTTCAGGAGGTGTCCCGCCGGGAGCGGTCCCGTGCCGTGGCCCTGGTCCCGCAGGAGCTGCACATGCCGTTCCCGTTCAGCGTGGACGAGATGGTGATGCTGGGGCGGACCCCCTATCTCGGTTCTTGGGGCACCGAGGGCCCGGCGGATCGCCGGGCGGTGCGCCGGGCCCTGGCGCTCACGGCGACGGCCGACTTCGCGGGCCGGCCCTTCCACGACCTGAGCGCCGGGGAGCGGCAGCGCGTATTGCTGGCCATGGCCCTGGCGCAGGAGCCGCAGGTGCTGTTGCTGGACGAGCCGACGGCCCACCTGGACGCGGCCCACCAGGTGTGGGCCTTCGATCTGGTAGGCCGCCTCAACCGCGAGGCCGGCCTCACGGTGGTGGCCGCCGTGCACGACCTGCAGCTCGCCGCCTGGTTCTGCTCCCGCCTGGCCGTGCTGGCGGGCGGCGCCGTGGCCGCCGACGGCCCCCCCGCCGCCGTGGTGCGGGCCCCGCGGGTGGCCGATGCCCTCGGCATCTCGCTGGAGGTCCGCCCCGGGACGGCGCGCCCGGGCCATCACGTGATCACGCTCCCCGAGGGAGGGCCCCCGGACGGACCGCCTTGAGGCCTTCCTTCAGCCCTGCAGGCCGGGCGCAGGCGCGCGGGGCCGGCGGTCTGACCGTGGTGGCCGGTTTCCGGGGAAGAGCAGCGCCGTGGCGCCGAGCAGGAGGGCGGCCCCCAGCAGGCCCCGGAGCCCGAGCGATTCCCGGAATGCGACCACCCCCAGCAGCGTGGCCGTGAGGGGCTCCATCAGCGAGCCGACGCCCGCCGCCGTGGCGGAGGTGCCCTGCAGCCCGCGCACGTAGAGGGCGTAGGCGATGGCCGTCGGGACGACGGCGAGATAGATCAGGTGAAGCCAGACGGGCCGCAGGCTCTCCCACGAGGCGCCGTGCAGGAGGACGACCGGGAGGAGGAAGAGGGCGGCGAAGCCGAAGCTCACGCCCGCGATGGCGAAGGGGTGCAGGTGGGGGACGACGGACTTGGCCAGAACCACGTAGGTCGCATAGGAGAAGGCCGCGCCCAAGGCCAGGGCGGCCCCCGCGGCGGCCATCCCGGGGGCGGCCGCCGCCGGCGTGAGGCGGCCGCCCACCAGGAGGGCAGTCCCCGCTACGCCCCCTGCCAGGGCTCCCGCCACGCGCGCCGTCAGCCGCTCGCGCAGCCACCACGCCGCCAGGGCCGCGATGATGAGGGGCGAGGTGCAGATGGCGATGAGGGCGGTGGGGCCGACGCCGATCCGCGGGACGGCGCCGAAGTAGCCGAGCTGGAACCCGGCCTGGGCCGCGCCCAGCAGCGCCAGGCGGCCCAGAAGCGGGACGAGACGCGACCTCGCGAGGACGCCGGCCAGCCGGGCGAGGCCTAGCAGGATCGGCGCCGCCAGCAGAACGCGGAAGAAGCCGACGGCCCCCGCCCCCAGGGGGCTGCGCCGGCCCACCAGGGCCATGGTGGCTGCCGTGGTCCCCCACGTCAGGCCCGCCGCCATCACCAGGAGCAGGCCGAGGACGTCCCCCCGGCCACGGGCTTCGGCAGACGCGGCGCTGCCCTTCGCTGTGGCGTGCACTCGAATAGGGTCTAGCGCCAGAAGAGGAAGAGGCGCCGCAGGAGGCTCGCCCGCGGCACGGTTTTGGCGGCCACCAGGTCCGTCGTCCCCACCACCTCGCCCCCACGCTTCACGGCCACCACGCCCACCTTCTGCCCGGCCTCCACGGGGGCCTGGATGCCGGGCGGCACCTGCACCTCCCGCTCCGGCGCGGCGCCGTCGCCCGGCAGCCGGAAGACGGTGACCCGGCGCGCCGCCACCAGCTTGACGGCGGGCTCCACGCCGCCACGCACCTTCACCGGTGCCATCTCCTCGCCCGCCCGCACCACCACCTCGCGGCGTACGATGTTGAAGCCCCAGTTGAGGAGGCGCGCCGCCTCGGCGAACCGGGTCTTGCCGTTCGGTGCGCCCATCACCACGGCCACCAGACGCAGGCCGTCCCGCTCGGCGGTGGCCGCCAGGTTGTAGCCCGCCTCCTTGTAGTGGCCGGTCTTCAGGCCGTCCAGCCCGGCGAAGGCGCCCAGGAGGTGGTTCGGGTTGCGGAGGATGAACTTCCCCTCGCGGAAGGGCGCCTCCTTGGTGGATGTCCACTGGAGCGCCCGGGGATACCGCACCAGGGTCCGGGCCAGCAGCGCCATGTCGTGGGCGCTGGAGACGTCGGCTTCCTGGTCGCGGCCCGGCGGCAGCCCATGGGGCGTGACGAATCGCGTGTCCTTCATCCCGAGGGCCTCGGCCTTCGCGTTCATCAGGTCCACAAAGCCCTCCACGGTGCCGCCCACGTGCTCGGCCACGGCCACCGCCGCGTCGTTGGCGGAGCCGATCAGCACCGCCTTGAGCATGTCCTCGAGGGGGAAGACTTCGCCCTGCTTGAGGTACACCTGGGAGCCCCCCATGGCCTCGGCGCGCCGCGACGTTGTCACCGGCTCGTCGAGCTTGCGGGTTCCCGCCTGCACCTGATCCAGGACGATGACCGCCACCATCATCTTCAGCATCGAGGCGGGCGGCCGCCGCTGGTGGGGTTCCTTGGCGAGGAGCGCGGCGCCAGTCTCCGCGTCCACGAGGACGGCCGAGGCGGCCTCAAGGGAGTCCGGGGCGAGGGCGGTTCCCGCGGCGGCCGGCTTTCCGGTCCCCTCCGGCCGCCGGGCCCCGCGCGCGGCGTGGGCCGCCGCCACGCCGCCCAGCAGGGCGAGGGCGGCCGCCAGGGCGATGGATGGGAGGGCGGGGGGTCGCGATCCAGCGCAGGGCCCCCGGGACGGTGTCACGAGTTCGGATGCCACGGCCACTCCTTCGAGGCAAGGGTTTTTGATCCTCGCGCGGCGCCGTCCGGCGCCGGCAGGGGGTATTCTCGCACACCCGACCCCGAACACCAAGTCGCCTTGGGCCGTCAGCACCGGTGGGCGGTGGTCATTCATCTTGTCTCCCCCAAGGGGGCAGGACCTCTGCCCTCCTCAGGACGTCCCCCCTCCCTCTTGTTGATTGGAGGGGGGCCGCGGCGTTATAATACGGGCGCCTCTCGCGAGGCCTCCGGAGGCGTGGGGTCATCGGTAGATGAGCGTGGCGGCCATCGGCATGGATGAGATGTTCTCGCAGGACACGGGGCGGCTCCCCCGGTTCCTGGTCTCTTCGCTCATGGCGCACGGGGTGCTGCTCGCCCTGCTCCTGGGCTTCAGCGCGTTCCTGCACGTGCCTGTGGAGCGTCCCCTGAAGGTGCAGATCATGGCCGCGCCGGCGCCCGGGCCCAGCGCGAGCGCAGCGGATGCGCCGGCCGGCCCGGCCATCCCCGGGGCGCAGGTAGGACGGGCCGAGCCGCCGGAACTGATCGAGATGCCGAAGCCCAAGGTAGAGGAGGCGCCCCGCTACAAGCGCTTCGCCGGGGTGTACGACCGGCAGGGGGGGCCGGGTGCGAGGGCCCCCGCTCGGGACGCCGGCGCCTGGACGAAGAACGCCCCCAAAGTGGAGGGGGGGAAGCTCGGCGGCGAGGAGTCGGTGCGCGCGCCGGCGGCCCCCCCCGCCGAAACCGGTCCGGCCGTCACGCTGCCGGCCCCCTCGAGGCAGTCTTCGCCGACCCAGGTGGAGCCGCTCCCGCAGGGGCGCACCGCACTGCTGCAACCGGCGGCCCCCGCCGCCGCGCCGGGCGCTCCCGGCGCCGCCTCCTCCCCGGCCGCACGGCCCGCGCGCCCATCGCTGCGAGACCAGGTGGCCAGCCTCGGCCTCAACTACCGGCCGCCCGTGGATGACCAGGGGGTGGCCAATGACCCGTCGGGCCGGGGCGAGTCGGGTCTCGATACGTTTCGGTTCAAGTACGCCACCTGGGGGCTGGCCGTCAAGCGCGACCTCGAACGGGCCTGGAAGGTGCCTTCCTACGGGATCTCCTCGCTGGCGGTGGTGCGATTCGTCGTCCTACCGGACGGGCGGGTGCGGAACCTGGAGCTGGAGAAGTCCTCCGGGTTGGCCAGCCTGGACCAGGCCGCCACCAGCGCCGTGACCGATGCCGCACCCTTCCGCCCCTTCCCCGAGCGGATGCGCGAGGAGAACCCCGGCGGGGTCGAGATCCTCGTGAACTTCTACTACCGCGAGGGGCGGGGCGTCCTCCAGTGGTAGTGACCCGGAGGCCCTGCACCTCCCCACGCCGCTCCCGCCATCCGTTGCGTCGCCCCGCATGGGCATCCCCGCGTCGGCCTTCCTGAGCCTCGCCTGCAGGTCCCTCACGTGCCGGCTCCCCCTGCGGCGGCCCCCGCGGGCCGGCGGGCGGCGGGGCGAACTGCGCCTGCGCGGCCTCAACGCCGAGGCGTGGATCTGCCGCGACGGGCACGGCATCCCCCGCATCTACGGCGGCGACGAGGCCGACGCGTTTTTCGCGCTGGGCTTCGCCATGCTGCAGGACCGGTGGTGGCAGATGGACCTGTGGCGCCGCACGGCGTCGGGCCGCCTGGCGGAGATCTTCGGTGACCGGGCCTCGGGGCGCGGCGCGCCCCCCGGGCAGACGGGCGGGCTCCGCATGGCCCAGGCCGACCTGTTCCATCGCGCCATCGGCCTCCGGCGGCTGGCCGAAGCGGACCTGGAGGTCCACGGCCCCGCCGGGCGGCGGCTGTTGGGCGCGTTCACGGCCGGGGCTAACGCCGCGCGGGACGCGGCCTTGGCGGCCGGCCGGTACCCGGCGGAATGCGTCCTGCTCCGCCATGTGCCCGGACCGTGGACCGAGGCGGATTCCCTCTCCTGCGGGCGGCTCATCGCGTGGATGCTGAGCCTGAGCCTCTCCTGCCACCTGGTGATCGGGAAACTGCGCGAGCACCCGCGCCTGGCATCCATCGTGCCGGGGCCCCCGGACAACGGCCCGGCCATCCTGGACGGCGGGGCGTCCCCCTGGGAGGAGGTCCTGGGATTACTGGCCGTGGCCGGCGGGGCGTTCGGCGGCGCCGCACCCGGCGCCGGCAGCAACAGTTGGGCGGTGGCCCCGAACCGGAGCGCCTCGGGCGGGGCGCTGCTCGCCAACGATCCGCACCTGCCGCTGGGCCTGCCGTGCGTGTGGTATCAATTCTATCTGGAGTGGCCCGGGCGGCGCCTGGCGGGGGCCACCCTGCCGGGGATCCCCGGCGCCCTGGTGGGGCACAACGGCCGGGTGGCCTGGGGGCTGACCAACACCATGCTGGACGACGCGGACCTGTACGCGGAGACGGCCGACCCGGCCGACCCCGCGCGGTACCTCACCCCGAACGGCCCCCGCCCGTTCCTGATGCGGGAGGAGGCCATCACGGTGCGGGGGGAGGCGCCCCCGCGGCGTCACGCGGTCCGGTTCACCGAGCACGGCGGCGCGCGGTGCCCGGTGGTTTCTGATGTGCTGCCGGCCGCCGGTGGCGGCCGGGTGTTGAGCCTGCGTTGGGCGGGGCTGGAGCCGTGGGCCGGGGTGGACGTGCTGCGCGGAATGAACCGGGCGAACACGGCGGCGGAGTTCGGCGGGGCGCTGGGGGGCTACAGCGTGCCGGCGCAGAACTTCCTGGCGGCGGATACCGGCGGGACCATCGCCTACTACTGCGGCGGCCGCATCCCGCGCCGCCCCGCCCCGAATCCCGGCGGCGCGCTGGACGGCGCCTCGGGCCGGCACGAGTGGCACGGCACCATTTCCTTCGACGAGAATCCCCGGGCCGTCAACCCGCCGTGCGGGTTCCTGGTGACGGCGAATCACCGGGTGGCGGCGTCCGGCCCGTGGCGCGCGCTGCCGCTCTTCAGCGAGCCGCCCTATCGGGCCGCCCGCATCCGCCAGCGGGTTCGGGCCGAGGCGCGGCACACCCCGGGGAGCTTCGCCGCCATCCAGACGGATGTGGCCTCGGTCCAGGCGCGGGCCCTGGTGGCGGGCATCCTTCGCCCGCTGTCCGGTGGTTTCGGGCACGCCAAGGCCCGGGCGGCCGCGGCGCGCCTCCTGGGATGGGACGGCGGGATGGGGGCCGCCTCGCCCGAGGCGGCCCTCTTCCATGCCTGGTACGCGCACCTCCTGCGGCGCGTGATCCGCCCGCCGCTGGAGGCGGCGGCACCCGGGCTCTTCGACGCCTACTTCTCCGTCTTCCATCTGGCCGTTCACGCCGCGGACGCGGTGCTTCTGGGCGAGGATCCGGTATGGTACCCGGAGGGCAAGGCGCCGGCCGTGGAGGCGGCGCTGGCGGAAGCCGTGGAAGAACTGGAGATGGCGCAGGGGCCGGACCCGGAAGCCTGGCGCTGGGGGGCCGCCCACGCCCTCACCCTGATGCATCCGCTGGGGGCCGTGGACCATCCGCTGGGCCGCCTGCTGGCCCGCTGGCTGCGCCTGAACCGCGGCCCGTTCCCCCGGCCCGGCGACGGGATGACCGTGAACCTCTCCGCCTACACGCTGGCGGCCCCGTACCGGCCGCTGGTGGGGCCCAGCCTGCGCGTCATCGTGGACTTGAAGGATGTGGAGGCGTCCCGCTGGGTGATCCCGGGCGGCAGCTCCGGCGACCCGCTGTCCCCCCATTACGCGGACCAGGTGGACCTGTGGCGCCGCGGCGACTACCTGCCCATGCGGTTCCTCCGGCTCGAGGAGGCGCGCCGCTCCGGCCCCGCCCTCCGGATCGTCCCCGCGTAGACGGAACGCGGCGCGGGGGAGGGGAGGCCCGCGGGGCCGCGATTTGTGTTCGGTGGGCCTCCCGGCTATCATAGCGCGACGGTCCGATCCCCTAACTCTTCGCCATAATGGAAATGCCCTGATGCCGCCCATACCGTGGTCCACCCCGCTTGAGGAGTGGCAGTTCCTGCTGGCCCGTGAGCTGGCCGAGGTGTTCCATGCCGAAGGCTGGGAGGCGCGGGACGGGGCCGTGCGCTTCCGTGGGCGGCTCCTGGTGGATCCGGAGCGGGCCTTCGCCGTCCTCTCCGAACGCCTGCGGCCCCTGGGTTATGTGCCCCAGCTTTTGCGCCCGGACGAGGTGGTGCTGCTGCGTCTGGCCCCCGCCCGGCGCGGGTTGGGCCTGCGCGGCTGGGCCCTGCCCGCGGCCCTCTTCGTGGCCACGCTCCTCAGCACGTTGTTCGTGGGTGGCACCGCGTATGCGGCCAGCATCATGGGCATCCTGGTGGTGCACGAACTCGGGCACTACGTCACCGGGCGGCTCTACGGGATGCGCGTCAGTTTGCCCTACTTCATCCCCATGCCCATCTCGCTCATGGGGACGATGGGGGCGGTCATCCGCATGCGCTCGCCGGTGCCGAACCGCAGGGCGTTATTCGATGTGGGCATCGCCGGCCCCCTGGCGGGGTTGGCCGTGGCCGTTCCGGTGACGATCCTGGGACTCCACCTCTCAAAGGTGGTGCCCGACGTGCCGGACCTGCCGGGCGTGTTGCGATTCGGGGAGCCGCTCCTCTTCAAGGTCCTCACGGGTCTCGTCTTCGGCACGGTCCCCAGCGGGCAAACCGTCCTGCTCCACCCCGTGGCGTACGCCGGGTGGCTCGGCTTCCTGGTGACGGCCCTGAACCTGATCCCTGCGGGACAGCTGGACGGGGGACACGTGGCCTACGCGGTGCTGGGTCGGCGTCACGACAAGGTGGCGCTGATGACGGTCTTCGCCTTGTTCGGCATGGCACTGTACACCACGCTCAGCACCGGCCAATTGCAGATGTTGTGGGCGATCTGGGGCGTGCTGCTGCTCATCCTCGGCTATCGCCACCCGCCGCCGCTCAATGACCTCACTCCGGTCGATCCCATCCGCCGGACCATCGGCATCCTGAGCTGGGGGCTCTTCCTGGCCCTCGTCACGCCCGTCCCCATCCAGCTCTAGCCGGATGCTGAAGAACGCTCTTTTCCGCCGGCTGCTCAAAAAGGCCCAGGTGCAAGGCGGCGCGCGATGCGCGGGGTACCCACGTGAGTGGGTCGGAGGCGTCCTCGGTCCGTACGTCGCAGCCCACCCGCTGCGGCCGAGGCAGCGGGGAGCGATGTTCGATCGCGCCAACGCCCGGCCCGCTGCCGCCGAGGCGGCGGGGAGAGATGTCGGGCCTTTTTCAGCAGCCGGCTAGCCCCGTGCCGCCCAAGCGCGCGATCCTGCCGGTGGGGAAATTGCCGGCCGACGTGCTGGCGCGCCTGCTGGCCGCCTGCGCGCCCGCGGATCCCCGGGTCATCGTGGGCCCGCGGGTGGGCGAGGACGCCGCCGTCCTCGACATGGGGGACCGCTACCTGGTGGCCAAGAGCGACCCCATCACCTTCGCCGCGGACGCCATCGGCTGGTACGCCGTGCACGTGAATGCCAACGATGTCGTCTGCGCCGGCGGCACGCCGCGCTGGTTCCTCATGACGCTGCTGCTGCCGGAGGGGGCCGCCACGGCCGCCCTGGCCGAGGCCGTCTTCGATCAGGTGCGGGCCGCCTGCCGCGAGGTGGGGGCCGAGCTGGTGGGGGGGCACACGGAGATCTCCGCCGGGCTGGACCGCCCGATCCTGGTGGGCGCCATGCTGGGCGAGGTGGCGAAGACGGCGTTGGTGCAGACGGCCGGCGCCCGGCCGGGGGATCACCTGCTGCTCACCAAGGGAATCGCCATCGAGGGGATGGCCGTGCTGGCGCGGGAGCGGGCGGAGGCGCTGCGGGCGGCGGGGGTGACGGAGGAGGTCCTGGCGCGGGCCCGGGAGTTCCTGCGCCGCCCCGGGATCAGCGTCGTGCCGGACGCGCGGGTGGCCGCGGCGGCCGCCCGCCCCCACGCGCTGCACGATCCCACCGAAGGCGGGCTGGCCACCGGCCTGCACGAGCTGGCCGAGGCCGCCGCGGTGGGCCTGCGCGTGGACGGGGACGCCATCCCCGTGCTGCCCGAGTGCGAGGTCATCTGCGCCGCGTTGGGGTTGGACCCCCTGGGCACGCTCGCCTCGGGGGCCCTGCTCATCGCCGCGGCGCCGGGTGAGGCGGGCCGGATCGCCGCCGCCTTGGCCGCGGCGGGGGTCGCCTGCGCCAGGATCGGGGAGGTGCTGCCCGCCGCTGCGGGGCGCACGCTGGTGGAGGCGGGGCGCCCGCGTCCCCTCCCCAACTTCCCCCGCGACGAGGTCGCGCGCTTTTTCGAGAGGCCGCCGGGGCCGTGGGCGCCTCCGCATTGACACCCAAGGGCCTTTTGCATACAGTCGGCCCACACGCCGTGTGGGGTCGCCAGCGGGGACAGGAGGTCCCGGCCCATGCATGAGGCCAGCGCCATCGCCAAGGCGTACATGATCGAGAGCGACGTAGACTACAAGGTGGCCGTGCTTCTCTCGGGCACGGAGTACCACAGCCGCACCATCTTTCAGGCCCAGCAGGCGGTGGAGAAGATGGTCAAGGCCTGCCTGGCCCTGCGCGGGATCTACACCACCGATCACAACATGTCGTCCCTCTTCAAGGCCGTGTACGGGCCGGAGATGCCCGGGGCGGCCGATCTGGTGCGGGAGGTGGATGCCCTCGAACGCCACGGCGCGCGCGTCCGCTTCCCGCTCTTCCAGCGCCCGGAGCTGCCCATCTGGATCCCCTCGCAGAGCTATCGTGGGGAGGACGCGCGCCGCGCCCTCCAGACCGCCACGACGGTGATCAGCGCCCTCCGTGCCTATATCGACAAGGCGCTCGCCTGAGCGCGGCCCCAGACGGATCCGTCACGGCAGGCCCGTCGCCGAGCGTCGGGCGCGAGGTTCCCGCGGCCGCCGTGCCCCTCAGTCTCCCACGTTGCGTGCGCCCCCGGGCCGGGGCGATCCCCGCAGGCCCCCACCGCCGCTGCGAGGACGCCCGGATCCCGGGGGACGTTTCTGGCCTCGCCAGGGGGGGTGCGGCGGGAGCTCACGGACGATCGTTCGGGGCTGGGTTTGGCCCCGCCCATGAGGCGCCTGTATAATGCCGGCGGACCCGTGGACTCGTCGCGGGGCATTCCTGCGGCCGGGCGTGGGGAACGGCGGGGGATGCGGTCCGGCGGGCGCGGGAGGGGATGAGCCGGCAGGCGGCAGGTGGTGCCGAAGCGGGGAGTCGAACCCCGATGAGCTTACGCTCACTGCGCCCTGAACGCAGCGCGTCTACCAGTTCCGCCACTTCGGCCCGGCAGGAAACCTTGTAGCGCCTTGGCGGTTTTATGTCAACGAAAAACTCGCGCCGGGGCCGGCCCGCCCAGGCGCCGTCGCCGCTGATCACGCTGCTCACCGATTTCGGCCTGGGGGATCCCTTCGTGGGGGTCATGAAGGCGGTGATCCTGGGGATCTGCCCTCGGGCGCGCATCGTGGACCTGGGGCACGAGGCGGCGCGTTACGATCCCCTCTCGGCCGGGTTCGCGCTGGCCACGGCCGTCCCGTACTTCCCGCCGGGGACGACCCACGTGGCCGTGGTGGATCCGGGGGTGGGCGGGTCGCGGCGCCCCCTGGCGGCCCGGATCGACGGGCAGCTCTTCGTGGCGCCGGACAACGGCCTGCTGGCGTGGCTCCTGGCCGGCCAGAGCCGAGCCGAGGTGCGGCAGATCGCCGATCCGCGCCTGATGCGTCTGCCGGTGTCCGCGACCTTCCACGGCCGGGATGTCTTCGCACCGGCGGCGGCGCACCTGGCCCGCGGCCATCCTTTCGCGCGGGTGGGCCCGGTGGTGGCCGATCCGGTGTGCCCTCCACTGCCCCGCCCGGCCCGGGAGCCCGGTCCCGCGGTGCGCGGCCAGGTCGTGTGGGTGGACCGCTTCGGGAACCTCATCACCAACGTGGGTCCAGAGACGCTGGCCGGCCTGGGCCCGGCGGCAGATGGTGGGCTCCAGGTGGAGGTGGGCCCGGGGCCGGTTGCCCCCGTCGTCTCGCATTACGGGGCCGTACCGTCCGGGGGCTTGGGAGCCGTCCTCGGCAGCAGCGGCCACCTGGAACTGTTCGTGAACCGGGGGAGCGCCGCCCTCCTGCTGGGGGCCGGCCCCGGCACGCCCCTGCGCGTCCGGCCCGCGGCCGGCGCCAAGAAGGGGACCCGCGGCGGGGGATCCAGGACGGAGAGCCCGTGAGAGAATTCCCGAAGGCTATAGGGCCTGGGGCCGCCCCCGGCGTGATCCCCCGCCCCGGCCCGACGCGGCCGCAGCGCCATCGGGCGGAGAGGTTGCCGGCGGGGTGGCGGGGGGTGATCCCGGCGGCCGGGCTCCTGGCCGCGGCGTGGCTGTGCGCGCCGGAGGCCGCGGTCGCCTCCTGCTTCTACCCGGCCGAGGAGATCGCCCAGGCCCACGCCCTGCGCGCCCGCCTGATGGACCGGGTGCGCGGCCTGGCCGAGGCGTTGGACCCGGCGGCCAAGGCGCCCCTGGGGCCGGAGGCGGCGGCCGGCCTGCGGCAACAACTCCAGGCCCTGGAGCGGGGCGAGGCGGGCAACCCGTTCTACCACTGGGCCGTGGGCGAGGTCCGCCACCGGGCCGGCGACCCCGGCGCCGGGGCGGATTTCAACCGCGCCGCTGCCGCCGCCAGGAACCAGCCGCTGATCCATTGGCTCCTCTGGGAGGCCTACCTGGATCGGGGGCAGTTCCCCGAGGCCGACGCCGAGCTCAGCGCCCTCCAGGAGATCTATCTCGGCTGGGGCCTGATGCAGTTCCCCCAGCTGGGGGACCGGCTCGTCCGGCGGGCGCGCCTGGCGCTGGGCCGCGGGAGTTTCCAGGAGGCCGCCATCCTCCTGGAGCGCAGCATCGACAGCGACCCCTCCCAGGCCACCCCGTACTACCTGATGGCCAGACTGCTGTGGCGGCTCGAGAAGGGGAACCTCCCCCGGGCGCTGCGGTTCCTTGCCGATGGGACCGTCCTGGCCTGGCAGTCGCGCGAGACCCGGCAGCTCCTCCTGGGCAACCTCCTGGGCGACGCCATCCGCGCCTTCCATCTCGGCCTGGGCGTGCTGGCCGCCATCGTGGTCATCCGCTGCCGCCGGCTGGCGGCCCACGACGCACGCCACCTGTCCCGGCAGCGTCTCACCCCCGCCGCGCGGGCCGCCCTGCTGACGGCCCTCCTCGTCCCCGTGGTCGTGGGCCTCGGCATCTTCTGGGGCGCCCTCCTGCTCCTGGTCCTCTGCGCCCCCTACCTTCGCCGCCGGGATCGCCTGGCCGTCTCCGCCATGGTGCTGGTCCTCTGCCTGCTTCCCGCCGCCTACCGCCAGGTTGCGCGCGATGACCTGACCAGCGGCTCGCCCAAGGCCGTCCTGGCCGAGGACATGGAGGCGGGGGCGCGGGGCGAGGAGTGCGTGGCGCAGGTCAGGCGGTGGATGCTGGAAAATCCGGACACGTACATCCCGCCCTACCTCCTGGGGTTGGCGTACAAGCGCCGCGGCGAACTGACGGCGGCGGCGCGGGAACTGGTGCGGGCCACCGCCATGGCGCCGGGGCGTCCGGCCCCCTGGGTGGCCCTGGGCAACGTCCGCCACCTGCAGGGGGACAGGGACGGAGCGCTGGCGGCGTACGAGAAGGCCGGGGCGCCGCCGGCGAATTCCGCGCTGGCCCACCGCAACATCGCCTTCATCGCCCTGGAGCGCCTCGAGTTCGAGCGGGCCCGGCAGGAATTCGAGGAGGCCTTCCGGCTGGATCCCCATCTGCTCTCGGTGGTGTCCTCCCCGCGACTGGCGCGGGCCGGCGGCTTCCTGGCCGACGAGCGGCTGGGCGAGGCGGATCTCCGCGAGGCCCTGGCCCCCGGGGGGCCGCGGGAAAGGGTCCTCGCGGCCGCCATCGGGGCCCGGACCGTCGGGCGGTTTCCCCTGCTCGCGCTGCCCGCGGCCGCGGGGGTCATCCTGCTGGCCTTCTGGGGGATGGCCCGCTGGGGGGCGCGCGTGGCCCAGGCCCGCGCGTGCCAGCAGTGCGGCAAGGTGTTCTGTCCCCGCTGCCAGGCGAGCGTGCCGGTCGGCGCGCTCTGCGCGGCCTGCGCCGCCGTGGTGCACCTCCGGCAGGGGATCGGGGGCTCGCTGAAGATCCAGCGCCGCTGGGAGGTGGAGCAGTTCCAGGAACGCCGGCGCCGGACCGTCGGCATCCTGGCCCCCTTCCCGGGGCTCGGGCACCTCTACCTGGGTCGGACGGTGGGCGGCCTGCTCCTCCTCCTGCCGACCCTCTTCCTGCTGTCCCAGCTCGTCGTGGGGCACCTGTTCTGGGGGCCGCTTCCCCTCCCGCCCGAGATGTCCTGGCTGCTGGGGGTCGCCACGGAGGTCCCACTCCTCTTGACCCTCTCCGGCGTTTCCGTTCTCCGGGCCGCCCGGCTGGTGCGCGTCGAGGAGGCCTGATGGCGTTCGAAGGCACCCTCAAGGATTTCGCCCTGCCGGACATCCTGCAGCTCATCTCGCTGCAGCGGAAGACCGGCGTGCTGACGCTGGATGCACCGGATGACGCGGCCACCGTGTATTTTCAGGGCGGGGCGGTGGTGGGGGCACGCTTCCCCCGCCAACCGCTGGAGGACCGGATGCGCCGCCTGTTGCCCTTACGAGGGCTGGTGACGGAGGCCCAGATGGAGGAGGCCGAGCAGGCGCAGGCCGAGACGGGGCAGCGCCTGTGGAATGTCCTGGCCCAGCGGCGCTTGATCCCGAAGGAGGCGTGGGACCAGGCCGTGGCGTTGGAGGTCCAGGAGCACCTCTATCGGCTTCTGGGGTGGCGGGAGGGGACCTATCGGTTCGAGACCCGGACCAGCCTGGACCCGGGTGAGGGGCGCATCCCGCCCCTGACGACCCAGACGCTCCTCCTGGAGGGCTTCCGTCGGCTGGATGAATGGCCGGCCGTCGCCCGGCGGATCCCGCGCCTGGAGGGGGTCTTCCAACTGTCGCGCCCGAATGAAGAGATCGACCTGAGCGCGCTGTCGGAACGGGAGTGCCGCGTCCTGGCGCTGGTGGATGGCCGGAGGCGGGCGGTGGATGTGGCGGACGCCAGCGGGCTGGGCGAGTTCGAGGCCTGCAAGGCCCTCGCCTCCCTCGTGGAGTCCGGCATCGTCGGGTTGGCCCCGGACACGGGAGGGGAGCGGGCCGCCGCGGCCCCGGCAAAGGCAGCGGCGGCCAGGCGCTTCGCCATCGCTTGGACCGGCTGGACCGGGTGGGGCGCGCTGGGCGTGTGGCTGGCGCTGAACCTCCTCGTGTTCCGGCCGTGGGCGCCCTTCTCCTCCCCCTCCCCGGCGGATCCCCTGAAGGTGGTCCGCGCGCGGGCGGGGATGGCCGCGCTGGCCCAGTCCCTGGACCAGTACCTCGCCGAGGTGGGCGGTTATCCGCCCGACCTGCAGGCGCTGGTCCGGCGCGGGCTGGCGGACGCCAGCGCGCTGAAGGACCCGTGGGGGCGGCCCTACCGGTACGAGCTGCGGGGCGCACGCTACCTATTGGGGAGCGCCGGTCTGGTCGAGGAGACGCCGGGAGGCGCGCCCCCGCCCGACGATCGTTAGCAGGCCGCCGAACCCCGCCGGGGGCTGGCCGGAAGGCCCGACACGTTTCCCCGCCCCCGACGCTGCCGGAGCGGTGGCGCCGCGGCGTACCGGGCTGCCCATTCCGCATTCCGCAATCCGTCCTTCGACGGGCTTCGTCGTGAGCTCAGCCGAACGGCTCAGGGCGTGCTGAGCAGCTTGTCGAAGCACGCATTCCGCAATGGGCGCGCGCCGCCGCGCGTCCGGGCCTTCCCCTCCGCCGCCGCCGGGTAGGGGCGGCTTGCGCGGGCCCGTGTGACGGACCCAAAGGGCGGCGGCCGCGCCCCGGCGGCACGCCCCGGCGGCAAATTGACAGCCCCCGGTTCGCATGGTAGAAGAAAAGCCCGCCCGAAGGGCCGCCCGCGCAGCGCCGGGCCGGGGCCGCCCGCGGGCCGGGGATCGTCGTGGGAATCCGGGGGAGTCTGGCCGGGTGCTGGAAGGCGCCGGGCGCTTCGGGAGGAGGCTCTGTGGGGGCCATGGCGGGGCGCGGGCCGGGCTTCTACGGCGAGGTCAGCGACGAGGGGCTGGCCTCCTACCTCAAGGGCATCCGCGCCATTCCCTTGATCCCCAAGGCCGAGGAGCTGAAGCTGGCCGCCCAGGTCCGCCGGGGTGACGAGCGGGCCCTGAAGAGGTTGGTAGAGGCCAATCTCCGCTTCGTGGTCCAGCAGGCGCGCAAGTACCAGGGCCATGGGCTCTCCCTCTCGGACCTGATCAACGAGGGCAACCTGGGCCTGCTGGAGGCGGCGCGCCGCTACCTGCCGGATCACGGGGTGAAGTTCATCACTTATGCCGTCTGGTGGATCCGGCAGGCCATCATGCAGGCGCTGGCCACCAGCCGGAGCGGCGTGCGCCTGCCGTTGCGCAAGGCGCGCCTCGTCGCCAAGGCCAAGGAGGCGTGGACCGACCTAGCCCAGGCGCAGCAGAGGGAGCCCAGCGAGCGGGATGTGGCCCGGGCCCTCCGGGTGGCGCCGGAGGAGCTGGAGGACGTGCTGCGGGTCCAGGCCGCAGGGGCCTCGCTGGACGACGAGCTGCAGAACGAGGAACGGCTCCTCCTCCGCCTGTACCAGCAGGCCGCCGCGCCGCCGGCCGACGAGGAGTTGATCCACCAATCTCTACGGGAGGACGTGAAGCGGCTGGTGGCCGGGCTGAAGGATCGGGAGCGCAAGGTCATCGAGCTCCGCTACGGCCTGGGGGCGGAGGACCCGATGACGCTGGAGGAGGTGGGCAGGCGCCTGCGGCTGTCCCGCGAGCGCATCCGCCAGATCGAGGAGCGGGCCAAGCGCCAGCTCTGGGCCCTGGCCCGGCAACGCCGCCTGAAAGAGTATCTCAACTGACGCCATGCAGCTCGCCGTCCCCGTCCGGCAGGTGCGCGTGGCCGTCCTCAGCACGGATGGGATCTGGAGCACCGGCAGCCTGTTCCTGAACCCGCTGGCCGCGAACCACTCGGGGTCCGAGACGGTGCTGGACCGGCTCAACGATCAGGAACTGTTCCTCCCGGTCCAGCTCCCCGGCGAACGGTCCATCACCCTCCTGCACAAGACCCACATCGTCCGCCTCGTGGTGGAAGAGGCACAGCCGGGCGACGCCCTGACCGAAGACCAGGAGAACCTCAGCGGGCGCATCGAACCGGTGCACTGCACGGTGGCGCGGGGGCAGCCGCTCTCCGGCTGGCTCTCCGTCCAGGCCCCCGAGTGGAAGGCCCGGCTCTCGGACTACGTCAACAACCTCCCCGGTACCTTCTTCCCGCTCTACGCGGACGACGCCCTCCACCTCATCAACAAGCACGCGGTCCTGCGCATCCAGTCCCAGGGATAACGTCCGTGCAATGCACGGGTGGACAAGCAAACCCCGGCGCCGCGTGAGAGGTGGGAGAAGGCCTTTCACCGGCGGGGCCGGGAATGGTCCCGGAGGTCACGGAGAGACGCCCATGCACAGGATGGCGGCGACACTCTGCGCGCTCGCGCTTTGCGCACTGGTCTCGTGTAGTTCCCCCACGAAAGAGGACATCATCGGGAAGACGCGGAACGTCTCCACCCGGGATGAGCTGGAAAAGGCCGCCGGCAAGCCCAGCGACATCGCCAAGCTCGGCCCCATCGAGAAATGGACCTACAGGGCATCCAATGGGGACGTGGTGTTCGTCATCGTCGGCGACAAGGTCACCCTCCAGGCCGCCGGCCCCCCCACGAAAAACAACTGACCTTTCCATTTTCGGGCAGCACCTCCACGGGGAGTGACCGCTCCCAGGCCTCCCCCGTGTACCGCCTTTCCTGCGGACCAACCGCTCGCGGCAAAGGAGACGTCCGATGGAACATCCCCGCGGCCTCGAGGCACCCCCTCGTAGGTCCACCCGGTCGCTTTGCGTGAAGAGGGCGCACCCTGCGGGGCGCCGGGCGGTCCACGAAGCTCGTCGGTGAGGACCCCGCCGGCCGGTCGTCGGCGGCCGGTGAAGGCCGGCGGGCGCCTGGCGCGGCTCGCCCAGCATGCAGCCGTGGAAGGCGTGACCTTCTCGGGCCGGCGCAGGCTGGCGCCGTGGCGGCCTCGTCGGCGGCCCGAAAGTCGACGAGCCCGCAGGAAGACATGGGCGCCTCCCTGGCATGGGATCGGGGGTCGGGGAGCGGGGTCGGTGAATGGGGTGCGGGTGAGAGAGAGGGGCGCGGCCGGCGGCTCAACGCCCGGCCGCGGCTCCGGGGCGCGGGGCCGCCGCCCCGGGCTTCTGGGCCCCCGGCACGGTCAGGACGTAGGTCTTGGAGTCGATGAAGAGGCGGACCAGCTCGGCATCGATGGCGTTGCCTCTGACCTCCATCTGGAGGATGTCCAAGGCCTTCTCCGGCGGCATGGCCCTCTTGTAGGGGCGATCGGACGCCGTCAGGGCGTCGTAGATGTCGGCCACGGTCATCATCTTGGCCTGCACGGGGATGCTCTCGGCCGTGAGGCGGTTGGGGTAGCCGGCCCCGTTCAGCTTCTCGTGGTGGGCGTAGGCGATGGTGGGGATGCGGCGCAGGTCGCGCGTCCACGGGATCTGGCGCAGGAAGTGGAAGCTGTGGGTGACGTGCGACTCGATCTCCAGCCGCTCCTCGGCGTTGAGGCTCCCCTTGCCGATGGAGAGGTTTTCGGCCTCCCGGGGGGTGAGGACCGGCTGGGTCTTCCCCTCCGCGTCCACGAACGTCTTGCCCGCGATCTCCGCGATCCGTTCGAAGCCCCCCTGGGGCAGGATGGTGGGCCGGTTGGCCTCCAGGATGAACTGGAGGTCGGCATCCAGCCGGGCCGTCTCGCCCCGCAGCCACTCGTCGATGGCCTGGAGGTCCGTCCGGGCCTCCTCCGGCCGGCGCGCCGAGAGGACGGCCACCTTCTGTTGCAGGGCCTCCAATTCGGTCTGCTTGCGACGGAAGCGGAAACGGGCCTTCACCAGCTCCAGTTCGTGGTCGTAGAGCTTGTTGGCCTTCACCAGCACGTGTTCGCGCACGCCCACCTTCCCGAAGTCGTGCAGCAGCGCGGCGAACCGCAGCTCCCGCATGTCCTGCGGGGTGAAGCGGACGGCGGCGTAGGGGCCCGTCTCCGCCCGGTCCACGTGCTCGGCAAGGGAGCAGGTGAGGGTGGCCACCCGCTCTGAGTGCCCGAAGGTGGTCGGGTCCCGCGTCTCGATGGCGTAGGCCGAGGCCTTGATGAAGCCCTCGAAGAGGTTCTGGATATCCTCGTAGAGGATGGCGTTCTCCACGGCCACGGCCGCCTGGCTGGAGAGAGCCTGGAGCAGGTCGATATCCTCGTCCCCGAAGGTGCCCTCGCGCTTGTTGAGCACCTGGATGACGCCGATGACTTCCCCCGGCTTGTTCGCCATGGGGACGGCGAGGATGGAGCGGGTGCGGTACCCGGTCTGCTGGTCCGTGGAGCGGTCGAAACGGGGATCGGCGTAGGCATCGGGGATGTGCACGACCTTCCCTGTCGCGGCCACGTGGCCGGCGATGCCGGTGCCGATCCTCACGCGGATCTCGCGCACCTCCAACCCCTGAGCGATCTTGGACCAGACCTCGCCCCGCTCCCGGTCCACCAGGAACAGGGTGCTCCGGTCCGCCTCCATCACCTTGGTCACCTCGCCCATGATCAAGGGCAGCAGGCGATCCAGGTCCCGCTCGGCCGCCATGGCCTTGCCGATATCGAGCAGGGCGGTCAGCTTCTCCACCCGCTTCTCAAGCCCGCGGTTCGCCATGGCGCGCGCCTCCCCTCGGCCGGGCCCCGCGTGGCCGGCGGCGCAAGACCCTCTGCGCCGTCGGCGGAACGACCCGTGGCGGAGCCTAGCCGAAATCCCGAGGGAGGTCAAGGTAACCGCCACCGCGGGTGCCCGCCACCACCGGGGCGCCGGCCCGGCCGCGTCGAGGCCGGCTGAACCGGCCCCCGCCGGTCGATGCGACGGCGCCGCGAAGCCGCGGTAAGGGCGGCGAACTCGACGGGGACTGCTCGGCCGCCAGGGTGGCTTGCCCCTCGCGGCTGTGTTAAAATACAAAAAGTATACGGCTCGTCTACCCAGGGTGGGCCCCATGCGGGTTGCGGTGAGGCGAGCCTCCCCCTGACCCCTGCGCCTGGGCCTGGGATGGTGCGGCTGCTGCCGCATCACCAAGCGGGCCGAGAGTCAGGCCCACCAAGCTGCCGAAAAGACCTCGATGTCTCTCTCCGCCGCCTGTGCGGCCGGTGGGCTGCGACGTACGCGCCCGAGACACCTCCGAGCCACCTGCGTTGGGGATCGCGCGCCGCGCGCCGCGCGCCTCGCCTCGCTCCTGGTGGCGAAGCCGGCACCGCAATGGGATTTTCCGCAACGTGCTCAGTGATGGGGGCCGAGGCCCGAGACGCGTGCACGTCTCAGTCCTCACACCTCGTCCCTCAGTCCTGGTAAGCGGGGGGAGGGGATGGATCGGGAGCCGGCAACGCTTCCGCAATTGCTCCAGGGGGCGGCGGCACGCCACGGAGCCCGCGTGGCCCTGCGGATGCGCGGCCGCGAGGTGCGCTACGCGGAGTTGTGGGGCGGGGCCCTGGCCATGGCGGGAGGGCTGCGCGCGGCCGGCGTCATGCCGGGGGACCGCGTGGTCCTCATGCTCCCAAACTCTCCCGAGTTCGTCCTGGCCTACTTCGCCATCCAGGTGGCCGGCGCCATCGTGGTGCCGGCCTACCCCCTCCTGAAGCCGGACGAACTGGCCTACCTCCTGGGCGACGCCGAGCCGCGGGCCGTCCTCAGCGTGAGCCTCTGCTCCGAAAGCATCCGCGAGGCCCGCACCCGCGCCGGGGCGGCCGTCCCCGCCTTCATGGCGGACCCTGAGGCGGGGGCGTTGGCCGAGGGCGACCGGGGCTGGAGGGACCTGATGGCCGGCGGGCCGGGGTCGGCCCCGCCCCCGCCGGAGGACCCGGAGGCCGTGGCCGCGTGCCTCTATACCTCTGGCACCACGGGCCGCCCCAAGGGGGCCATGCTCACCCACCGGAACCTGGTGTCCAACGTCGCCTCCTTCCGCGCGGTGTGCCCCGTGACCGAGCAGGATGTCTTCCTCACGGTGCTGCCCCTCTTCCACGCCTTCGGCGCCACCGTCATGATGCTGTACCCCCTGTCGGCGGGGGCCACCGTGGTCCTGGAGCCCCGGTTCGTCCCCGATGCGATCCTGAAGATCATGGCCGAGGCGCGCGTCACCCACTTCTCGGGGGTGCCGGCCATGTACGCCGTGTGGGCAGACACGCCCGCCCCGCCCCTGGATCTCTCGGCCTGGCGCATGGCCATCTCGGGGGCAGCGGCCCTGCCGCCCTCCGTGACCGAACGCTTCGAAGTCAGATATCCGGTGAAGATCTTCGAGGGCTACGGGCCCACGGAATGCGCCCCCGTCCTCACGGTCAACCCCCCGGGCGGGACGCGCAAGGTGGGGACCGTGGGCCCGAGCCTCCCCGGGGTGCGCCTCAGGATCGTGGACCAGGACGGGGCCGAGCTTCCTCCAGGGAGGGTGGGGGAGGTGGCGGCCTCCGGCCCCAACGTCATGCGGGGATACTGGCGGCGGCCCGAGGAGACGCGCGCCGTGCTGCGCGACGGCTGGTACCACACGGGGGACCTGGGCTCGTTGGACGAGGACGGCTACCTCACCATCGTGGACCGCAAGAAGGATCTGGTCATCGTGGGGGGTCTGAACGTCTATCCCAGCGAGGTAGAGCTGGTGATCGCCTCGCACCCGGCGGTGGCCGACGTGGCGGTCCTGGGCCTGCCCGATGCGAGCCGGGGCGAGGTGCCGCACGCGCTGGTGGTCCTGCGCCAGGGCGCGTCCGCCGCGCCGCGGGACCTGCTCCACTACTGCCGGGAACGCCTGGCCAAATACAAGGTGCCCCGCGGCCTGGACATCGTGCCGGCCCTGCCCAAGACGCCCACCGGCAAGGTGGCCAAGGGGAACGTGCGCCAGGAGCTGCTGGCGCGGCTTCAAAGGCCCGGCTCGCAGCCTGGCCGATGAGGCCAATATCTTTCGCCGCCGACGGCGCCGCGGCGGCGGCGCTGCGGCGGTGCCGCGCGCCTCGGGGGACGCCACCAAGCCACCGTCGGCGGGTACGCCCCTCGTGCTTCGCTCGGTATCCGGGCCTTCCTCTCCCCCTGATGGGTGTGAGGAGTTCCTCCAGGGCACGAGCGGTTGTTCAGGAACCGATGTGACGCATCGATGACGGGGGCGCCCCGATGGCCGACGACGGACCTCTGCTTCCAATCCCCGGTGGCGGGAGACGCCTGTCCCGCGGTCTGCTGGCTGCCGTCCTGATCGTGGGGAGTGCTCGCGTGGTCGCGTGCGGGGCCGAGCCGGACGAGGGGTGGTTCGAACAGGCCCGCGCGCGCATGGTGGCGGACCAGCTCCGCGCCCGGGACATCGCCGACCCGCGCGTCCTGGCGGCCATGGCCCGCGTGCCCCGCCACGAGTTCGTGGAGCCCTCCCTGCGGCGCCGGGCCTATGACGATGCCCCCCTGCCCATCGGCCACGGGCAGACCATCTCCCAGCCGTACATCGTCGCCCTGATGACGCAGCTCCTGGAGCTCAAGGGGAGCGAGCGGGTCCTCGAAGTGGGCACCGGGTCCGGCTACCAGGCGGCCGTGCTGGCGGAGGTGGCCGCCGAGGTGTATAGCATCGAGATCGTGGAGCCCCTGGCCCGGGCCGCGGCCCAGCGCCTGAAGGCCCTGGGCTACGCGCGCGTCGAGGTGCTGGCGGGCGACGGCTACGCCGGGTGGCCCCAGCGGGCGCCCTTCCACGGGATCCTGGTGACGGCGGCGGCGGATCACGTGCCCCAGGCCCTGCTGGATCAGCTTGCCGAGGGCGGGCGCCTGGTGATGCCCGTGGGGCAGACGGCGGACGTGCAGCGCCTGATCCTGGCCGTCAAGCAGGGCGGGGCCATCCAGACCCGCATCGTGGCCGACGTGCGGTTCGTCCCCCTGGTCGTGCCGCCCAAATAGGCGCGCCCCTCGTCCCCCACGTTACGCTGCCGCCCGCCCGCGGCCGCCGAGGCGGCGCGGGAAGACGCTGGTCCTGTTTCAGCGGCTGCTAGGGAAGGACGAGACGGCCGAGCTGGTCCTGGAGGGCCGAATAGACGAAGTTGCGCTGGGCGCCCTTGGCCCGGTACATGGCCTGGTCGGCGAGGCGGACCAGGTCTTCCTTCGTCTGGGCCTGATCCGGGAAGGATGCCACGCCCACGCTGCCCGTGATCTTCACCACCGTTCCGGCCTCCGCGTGGTACGCGTAGCTCTCCACCTGGGCCCGGAGGCGTTCGGCCAGGCGGAAGGCCGTGGCATGGTCCGTATCCGGCAGGAGGGCCACGAACTCGTCCCCTCCGTAGCGCGCCACCAGGTCGATCCCGCGGATGCTCCGCTTCAGCAGGTGGGCGATCTCCTTGAGCAGGCGGCTCCCGTGGAAGTGCCCGTGGGTGTCGTTCACCAGCTTGAAATTGTCCAGGTCGATGAACAGGAGGGAGAGGGGGCTGCCTCGGCGGCCAGCCCGGATCAGCTCGCGGTTGAGGATGTGATGGAAGTAGCGCATGTTCGGGATCTGGGTGGTGTCGTCCGTGATGGCCAGCTCCTCGGCCTGCTCGTACAGGCGCGCGTTCTCGATGGCGATGGCCCCGTAGCCGGCCAGGGCGGTGATCACCTCGAGGTCGTGGCGGTCGAAGCTGCTCCGCTCTGCCCGGTTGATGAGCTCGATGACCCCCTGGATCTTGTCCTTGCTTATCAGGGGGACGCACAGGATGGAGCGGGTGCGGAATCCCGTGGTGTCGTCCACCTGGGGGAAGAAGCGGAGGTCCCTCTGGGCGTCCTGGATCAGGATGGGCTGGCCTTCCTTGGCCACCCAGCCGGCGATCCCCTCGCCCACCTCCATCCGGTACCCCCGCACCACGTCCGGCCGCGGGCCGCTGACGATCTCGAAGGTGAGTTGGTCCGTGCGGTGGTCCATGAGCAGGAGGGACCACGCCTCGCACGGCACCATCCGGCTCGCCTTCTCCGCGATGAGGTTCAGCACCTCCTTGAGCTTCAGGGTGGAGGTGAGGGCGCGGCCCACGTCGTTGAAGGCCGAGAGGGCGAAGCGCTGCCGCTGGAGGTCTTGCCGGAGGGCGCTGTTCTCGGCCGCCGCACGGATCACGGCGCAGAGTTGCTCGGCGTCGAGCGGGGGGGCCAGGGTCCAATACGCTCCCTGGGCCAGCACCGAGGGATCCCCTCCCCGGGCCTGGACCAGGATGTAGGGGAGCGCAGCCTCCACGTCCCGGATGGCGCGCAGGAGGTCGGGGGGATCCCCGCGGGCCACGGTGAGCAGGAGGATCTCGGCCGCGTCCGGCTTGAGCAGGCGGTGCACCTCATCGAGGTCCGCCACCGAGTGCACGAGGCACCCGTTGGCGCTCAACGAGTTGAGCAGCTCCGGCGTGAGCAGTTGGGCGCGATCGATGGCGATGACCGTGGTCACACGCCCTCCCTGGGGCGCCGGCCGGGGCCCCGCGCGCGGGTGCCCGGAAGCGCCACAATGGCAGACCGAAGACGAAATTCTTGCACAATTCTCTCCACTTTTCAATGCTATCGTCCGAACGCAAGGTCCGCGGCCGCCGCGCTCCGTCCCCCTTTTGCCTTGCCGTGAACCCGGCATTTTTGCTATTAATGACGCAACTTTCCGCCGTTGGCTCCCCCGGCCAAGCCACCGGAAAGAGTGGCAACCCACCCCGGGTCCCAGTTCCTCAGAGAGAGGGCGTGGGATTCCCGCCTGAGCCCTGGTAGGCCAGGCGGGGGCCCGGCCTGCGGCGGGCGCCCGGGGCCGCCCGGAGCGGACGCCTCGCGTTCCCGGAGAAGACCCGAGGCCAGCATGGCGAAGACCTTCATCGCAGAGTGCAGGGAAGGGCAGGCCGTCACCTCGTTCTTCCTGGTGCGGGCCAAGGAGATCCGCCGCCGCCGGAACGGAGAACCCTTCCTGAGCCTCAGCTTGGGGGACCGCACGGGGGAGCTCCCGGCCGTGATGTGGGAGGGGTTCCAGGAGGCCGCGGCCTCGCTCCACGACGGCGATGTCGTAAAGGTGCAGGCGACGGTGGGAAGCTACCAGGGCGAGCGGCAGCTCCAGGTTCAGCGGATCCGCCTGGCCTCCGAGGAAGACGGGGTCACCCTGGAGGACTTCCTGCCGCGCTCCCCCCGCGACCCTGCCCTCGCCCTGGACGTGCTGCAGGCCGCCAGCCGGCGCATGCTGGACCCGCACCTGAGGGCGCTGCTGGAAGACCTGTGGGCCGACGCCGAGTTCGTCCGCGCCTTCAGCGACGCCCCGGCGGCCAAGGGGCTCCACCATGCCTACCTGGGGGGGTTGGTGGAGCACACCGCCTCGGTGGTGGCGCTGTGCGAGGTGATGGCCACCCATTACGAGGGGGTGGATCGGGACCTGCTGGTGGGCAGCGCCATCCTGCACGACGTGGGCAAGCTCCGCGAACTGCAATGGCGCGGCACCTTCGAGTACACGGATGCCGGGCGGCTCCTGGGGCACATCACGCAGGGCGTCCTGTTCGTGGAGGAGCGCCTGCGGAAGTTCCCGGACTTCCCGCCGCCGCGGCGGGACCAGCTGCTGCACAACATCCTGAGCCATCACGGCGAACTGGAGTGGGGATCGCCCAAACGGCCCAAGACGTTGGAGGCGGTGATCCTGCATCACGTGGAGAACCTGGACGGCAAGGTGAACCAGTTCCAGGCCTTCGGCCGGGAGCACCGGGATCCCGAGCGCCCCGGCTGGACCACCTATATCCGCGTGCTGGACCGCTACCTGTACGTCGGCCCGCCGCCGGGCGAGCCCGGGCCGGCGCCGCCACCGCCGGGGCCCGGCGAGGGGGACGGCGAGCCATGATCCCGCTGCGGGACAACATCCCGTCGCGCCGCACGCCGCTGGTCACCTACGCCCTGATCGGCGCCAACGTGTTCGTCTACTTCCTGCTCCAGCCGAGTTCGGAGACGCGGGCCGGCCTCTACTTCACGTTCCAATGGGGGCTCGTCCCGGCGGACCTGTTGGGCGGCGTGCCCCGGGTGCCGCACCCGGTGCCCGTCACCTGGACCGTGATCACCTCCATGTTCCTGCACGGGGGCTTCCTCCACATCCTGGGCAACATGTGGTACCTCTGGCTCTTCGGGGACAACGTGGAAGACGTGATGGGCCGGGCCCGGTTTCTGGTGTTCTACCTCCTCTCGGGGGTGACGGCCGCCGCGGCCCAGGTGGCCATGGACCCCACCTCCCGCGTGCCCATGGTGGGGGCCAGCGGGGCCATCTCCGGGGTCCTGGGGGGCTACCTGCTGCTCTACCCGCGCGCCCGCATCCTGGCGCTGGTCCCGCTGGGCTTCTTCATGCAACTCATGGAGGTCCCCGCCGTCGTCGTCCTCGGTTTTTGGATCTTCGTGCAGTTCTTCAATGCGTTCCTGATGCCCGCCCACGGGGGAGGCGGGGTGGCGTTCTTCGCGCACATCGGGGGGTTTCTGGCCGGGATGGCGCTGGTGCACATTTTGAGGGTACGGGAGCGCTACCGCTCCTGGGGGAAAGACTGGTAGGCGGCGCCGGCTCACGAACGTGAGGGCGCGCCGCGGCGATCGCCGGCGCCGAAGTCTTCTGGAGCCGGGCGTGGGGGGTGAGGCATGAAGGGACCGATCGGGGTGGTGGGGGTGGGGCGCATGGGGGCGCCCATGGCGTTGAACCTGCAGCGGGCCGGCTACGGGGTGGTGGTGTGGGACGCGAACCCCAAGGCCCGAGAGCAGTTCGAGGGGCACGACGGCATCGCGCCCGCGCGCAACCTGGCGGACATGGCCAAGAGCTGTCACATCGTCCTTACGGTGTTGCCGTCGTCGAAAGAGGTGGAGGCGATCCTGCTGGGCAAGGACGGGTTGGGGCCGCACCTGCGGCCCGGCACCGTGATCATCGACCACACCACCGCGGACCCGTCATCCACCAAGAAGGTGGCCAAGGCATTGAAGGGCCAGCAGGTGAACCTGCTGGATGCGGCCATGAGCGGCGGGGTGGCCGGGGCCAGGGCGGGGACCCTGACCCTCATGGTGGGCGGGGACGAAGCCGTCTACAACACGTGCCATCCGATCCTCGAGGCGGTGGGGAAGGACATCTATTACCTGGGGGGCCATGGCTCCGGCCACGCCATGAAGCTCCTGCACAACATGTGTTCCATGACCGTGTTCCTGGCCACCTGTGAGGCCGCCCAGCTGGGGCTGAAATGGGGCTTCACCCTGAAACAGGTCATCGACGTGCTCCAGTCGGGCAACGCCCGCAGCTACGCCACCGAGGTGCGTTTCCCGCGCTACATCATCCCCGGCACCTTCAACTCCGGCGCCGACGTGGCCCTCTTCGACAAGGACCTCGGCCTGGCCCTGAAACTGGCCAAGGACCTGAAGGTGGCCACCCCCCTCTCCGCCGAGACCTACAAGCCCTTCCTCAGGGCCATGAAGGCCCGCCGCGGCGCCGAAGACCACACCCGCCTCTTCCAGCGCCTGGCCCCCGGCCGCCGCAAGAAGTAGGGGCGTTGCCACTTGGCTCCCGTGGCCGGATCGCCTCCGGGGTTGAGGGGGGCATCCGGGCGCGCCCCCGATTCTTGACAGGGTGGGGGGGCGGGGGTACCATCGCGCCGTTTCTCGGGACGCGGGGAGGTCCATGGCGGGGCGCGGGCGCAAGAACGGCAACTCGTTCTACGAGCTGCACTGCATCGGGTGCAAGCGGCTGGTGCGCGAGGAGGAATCGAGCACCCGGTGCCCCTCGTGCGGGAAGCCGCTCCAGGTCACCTACGACTACGGCTACATCAAGGCCCGCCTGAACCGGTACTCGCTGAAGCGGTCCCCCATCAAGGCCCTCAAGTACCTGGACTTCTATCCCATCCTCAACCTGGACATGGTGGTGTCGCTGGACGAGGGGGGAACTCCCCTGTACCCGACCCACCGCCTGGCCGAGCGGTACGGCCTCCGGCACCTGTTCATCAAGAACGAGGGGGCGAACCCCACCGGCGTCTTCAAGGACCGGGGCACGCTGGTGGAGATCACCAAGGCGAAGGAGCAGGGGGCCCAGGCCATCGCCGTGGCGTCCACGGGGAACATGGCCGCTTCGGTATCGGCCTATTCGTCCAGCGCGGGGCTGCCCTGCTACGTGCTGGTGCCCGAGGGCACGGCCATCGGCAAGCTGGCCCAGGCCCTCTCCTACGGGGCGCGGCTCCTGCAGGTGCGAGGCACCTACACGGACGCGGCCCGGCTCACCGAGGCCATGGCGGAGCGCCACGGCTTCTACCTGGCGGGGGACTACGCCTTCCGGGTGGAGGGGCAGAAGTCGCAGGCCTTCGAGATCATCGAGCAGCTGGACTGGCAGGCGCCCGCCGCGGTCATCGTCCCGGTGGGGGCCGGCACCAACCTGGCGGCCATCTGGAAGGGGTTCAAGGAGTTCTACGAGCTGGGCCTGATGGAACGGCTCCCCCGCATGATCGGCGTCCAGCCCGACGGCTGCTGTCCCATCATCTCGGCCTTCAACCAGGGGCGTGAGGACGTGGTGCCGGTGGAGAAGCCGGTGACGGTGGCCACCGGCGTGGCCGCGGGCGACCCGCCGGACGGGGTGAAGGCCCTGGCCGCCCTGCGCGAGTCCGGCGGCTGCGGCGTGATCCTCACCGACGCCGAGATCCTGGAGGCGCAGCAGGAGCTGGCCCGCCTGGAATCCATCTTCGTGGAGCCGGCGGGGGCCATCCCCATCGCCGCCTTGGGGAACCTGGTGAAGACGGCCCGCGTCCGGCCCGACGAGGTGGTGGTGTGCGTGACCACGGGCAACGGGTTGAAGGACCCGCGGGCGGCCCTCAAGGTGCTGCCGTCCCCCGCCTCCATCGAACCCAGCACCGCCGAGGTGGACAAGTTCCTCAAGCTGCGGCTGTACGAGATCCGCGCCGCCGGGGCCAAGGAGGGCGCCAAGCGGCTCACCGCCCGGGAGACCTCCCGGCGGGAAGTGGCGGACATGGTGCGTGAGGAACTGGGGGTGCGGCTCACGCCCGAGTACGCCAAGCGCGTGGCCGCCCTGGCCTCGGAGTTCACCAAGAAGGGGAAGGTCCTCACCAAGGCGGACCTGCAGTATATCGTGGAGAACGTGCTCAAGGGCCTCTCCGACTCGCCGGGCGTCCTGACCGTGAAGAACTTCACCATCTCCACCTCGCTGCACGGGCAGGCCGAGGGCCGGGTGTGGATCGAGCTGGACGGGAAGGCGGTGGAGATGGCGGCCGTGGGCGTGGGCCCGGTGGACGCCATCGTGAACGCCCTCAAGGCCGCCGCCGAGAGCCGCAAGAAGCTCTTCTTCGACCTCATCGACTTCCAGGTGGAGATCAATTCGCCCGGCACGGACGCGTCGGTGGAGGTCACCATGGTCCTGAAAGACGCCCGGAACAACCGGGTGGTGGCCACCGGCACCTCGCCGGACATCATCGTGGCCTCGGTGAACGCCTTCGTGGAGGGCTATAACGTCCTCTGGGCCCGCCAAAAGGCGTAGCAGGCCGCTGAAAACGGCCCATCTGCGGCGTTGGCCCGGCCGCTCGTCGCTGCGGCGTACCGACCGCGTACGCCTCACTCCTCGCGCTCCGTGCCGCCTTGCACCTGGGCCCTTTTGAGCAGCCTGCCCCGAAACGGGTTGTGGCAGAACTGGGCGGGCGCCGCGGAGGGAGGGGCGGATGCCGGAGAAGATCACCGACCGGATCGTAGCGTTCCGGCTGCCGTTCGTCATGGAGCCCAAGCCGGGGGTGCGTATCGAGCGGTTCGTCCAGGCCTACCTGATGAAGGGCTCGCGCCCCACGCTGGTGGACGCCGGCGTGGCGCCGGCCCACGATATCCTGGTGAAGGAGCTGGCGGCGGCCGGCGTGCTGCCCGAGACGCTCTCCCTGGCCATCAGCACCCACGAGCACGCGGACCACGTGGGCGGAAACGGGGCGCTGAAGACCCGGTACTACCTGCCCTTCGCCTGTCACCCGGCGGCCCGCCGCTGGGCCGAGGACTACGCGCTGCAGCTCCGCGAGCGGCCCCTGCCCAACGGGGAGGTGCTGTTCGGCGAGCCCATCCGGTTCGATCGGGCCCTGCAGGACGGCGACCGGGTGGACGTGGGCGGCCTCACCCTGGAGGTCGTCTTCACCCCCGGCCACTCGCCGGGGCACATCGCGCTGCACTGCCCCGAGGAGCGCGCCCTCATCGCGCAGGACGCCCCGCAGCCCGTGGGGGGCCTGCCCCTGTACAACGATGTCCCGGCCGTCCTGGCATCCCTGCGCCGACTGATGGCCGTGAAAGACGTAGACCACCTGCTGCTCGGCCACGAGCCCTACCACCTCACGGGGGAGGCGGCGCGGAAGTATCTGGCCGAGGGCGAGGCCTACGTGCGATCCGTCCACGCGCAGGTGGAGAGGGCCCGGGCCCAGCTCGGCCCGCCGCTCTCCACCGAGGCCCTCACCCGCGAGGTGCTGGACGGGCTGGGACGGCAGGCCGCCCCCGTGGTCCCCATGATCGTTCAAACCATCGAGGCACACCTCCGCTGGACCCCGTAGCAGGCTGCTGAAAAAGGCCCATCTGCGGCGTTGGCGTCCTCGCGCACTCGCTGCGGCGTACATCCCAGTACGCCTCACTCGGCGCATCGTTCGCCGCCTTGCATCTGGACCTTTTTGAGCAGCCTGGACGGGAGCCCGTTTTCAGCCGGCTGTTCGCGGCGAGGGCCGTCTGTTTGCTGATCCCGGACCTCTTGAAGCTGACGGCTGAGGGGCTGACGGCTGATGGCTGAAGGCTCCGCTGCCCCGACCCCCCACCCCTGGCCTCCGGCCCCCCGCGTCTTGGTGATGGGCGCGGGGGCGGTGGGAGGGTACTTCGGGGGCCTCCTGGCCCGCGCCGGCGTGGAGACGACGTTCGTGGCCCGCGGCGCCCACCTGGAGGCGATACGCGGGAACGGGCTGCGCGTCAGGAGCCCGCAGGGGGATTTCCACGTCCCCGCCAGGGCCGTGGCAGACCCCGGGGAGGCCGGCGCGGCGGACCTGGTGCTCTTCTGCGTGAAGTCCTACCACACGGAAGAGGCCGCCCGCGCCCTGGCCCCCGCCCTGGGCGAATCCACGTCCGTGCTCACGATCCAGAACGGGGTGGAGAACGAGGCGGCCCTGGGGGCGGTGGTGGGGGAGGGGCGGGTGCTGCCGGGGGTGGCCTACGTGAGCGCGGCGGTGGAGGCGCCCGGCGTGATCCGGCACCTGGCCGAGGGCAGCGTGGCCTTCGGCGAAGCGGATGGATCCGTGTCCCATCGGGCCCGGGCCATCGAGGCGTTGTTCCGGCGCGCCGATGTAAGAGTCACCCTCTCCGATAACATCTGGGGCGTCAAGTGGGCCAAGCTCGCGTGGAACGCCACGTTCAACACGCTCAACGCGCTGGTGGGCGGCACCTTCGATCGTATCGGAGCCGATGAGGCCCTGCTGGGCGTCGGGGAGCGCGCCATGCGCGAGATCGCGGCCGTGGCCGTGGCCGCGGGGGTCCGCTTCTCCGAGCGGGCGGTCGCCCGCGGCCTGGCCTGGGCGCGCCAGGCCCTCCCGATCAAGACCTCCACCTTACAAGATCTGGAGGCCGGAAGGCGGCTCGAGCTGGATGCCCTCACCGGCGCCGTGGTCCGCAAGGCGGCCGCCCTGGGCGTGCCCGTGCCCACCGTGGCCGCCCTCCACGCCCTGCTGGCGGCCCGCTGCCGCTGGTAGTCGCCCGCTCCCTGTCTTCCCCCCGGGCTTGTCCCGTACTCCTTTTCCTGCCGGTGGGGCGGGGCGCGGCCTCGCCGTCGCCTCTCCGGACACGATGCCCTCCGGGGATGCCGCCGAGGGAGGGGCAAGTCTTCAGTCCAGGCCGTTGAATACCTCCTCCCGCCTACGGCGGCGAGCCGTATGCCCTCCGTCGTCTCCCCTCCGCGCCCGTGGCCTAGAGCGAAGAACGGGGTGGCGACCCCCAGTTCCCGCTCCCCGCCTGGTCCTCCCCGTCCCCCGTCTGGCAGGCTGCGGCGTGAGCGGGCGGGGGCCGCCAGGGGGCAGGTCCTCACGCAGGGGGCAAGTCTCGCAACGGGGTACCGACCGGCAGTAATCCTTCCCCACCATCACCAGGAGCGCGTGGTATTCGTTGAACAGGGCGACGTCCCGGGGCAGGTGGGCCGTGAACAGCGCCTGCGTCTCGTCGTAGCCGGCGCCCGGCCGGAGGAGCCCGTGGCGGGCCAGGATGCGCCGGGTATAGGCGTCCACCACGAAGATGGGGATGTCCCCCGCGTAGAGCAGGATGGAATCCGCCGTCTCGGGCCCGATCCCATTCACGGCCAGGAGGTCCCGGCGCAGGGCCTGGGGGGCGGCCCGGAAGAGGCGGGAGAGGCGCAGGCCGCACCGCCGCCGCAGGAAGCGCAGGAGGTTCTGCAGCCGCTTCGCCTTTATGTTATAATACCCGGCGGAGCGGATGAGGGCGGCCAGGCGCGGGCGCGGGAGGGCCGCCAGGGGCGCGGGGCGGAGGGCCCCGGCCGCGCGGAGTCGCGCCATGGCCTTCTCCACGTTGGTCCAGGCGGTGTTCTGGGTGAGCACGGCGCCCACCACTACCTCGAACCGGGTGCGCGCCGGCCACCAATGCTGAGGGCCGTAGGCGTGAAACATGAGGTCGTAGAGCCGCACGAGGCGTCGGCGAATGGGAAGGTGCTCGGTCCGCCGTTCCGCCGTTCCGCCGTACGGGGGCTCAGGTGTGCGCATGCCGTGGACCCCTGAGGCATATGCCGCGATCTCCGTCTTGCCCCGCGATGGGGCGGGATCGTGGCGCCGGGCAGTCTGCCGGGAGACCCTGGCGCCGTCAAGGGAAATCCAGCGGCGGGGGGCGCCGGCGTGAGGCGCCTGCTGGGGATCGATTATGGGGAGGCCACCATCGGCCTCGCCGTGAGCGACGAGACGGGGCTGATCGCCCAGGGCGTCCAGGCGCTGCGCCGGCGGGGTGGCGGCGCGGACCTGGAGGCCATCGCGGGCCTGGCCCGCGAGCGGCAGGTCGGGGCGATTGTGATGGGCCATCCCAAGAACATGGACGGCACCATCGGCCCGTCCGCGCAGGCCGCCGAGGCCTTCGCCCGCGCGCTGGGGGACCTCACCGGCCTCCCGGTGCACCTGTGGGACGAGCGGCTCAGCACCCGGCAGGCCGAGCGGGCCATGATCCACGCCGGTGTGCGGCGGGCCAAGCGCCGGGCCGCGCTGGACGTGGCCGCGGCCACCCTGATCCTCCAGGGCTTCTTGGACCACCGGGCCCTGGCCGCCGCCCCGCACGACTCGGGCGAAGACGAGGCGGCCGATGCCTAGCTCCGCGCGGGCCCTGGCCGCCGCCGCCGCCCTGGGCTTGGCCAGCGTGACCTCCGTGGCGGTCCTCCTGGCCGCCGCGCCGGTGGGGGACCGGGGAGACCCCCCCCGTGTCGTGTACGTCGCCCGCGGGGCCGGGGCCGGCCAAATCGCGGGCGCGCTGGCCGAGGCCGGCATCATCCGCAGCCGCTGGGCCTTCCTGGGGTTGGCCATCCTGCGGGGCGACGTGCGCCGCCTCAAGCCGGGGGAATACGAGTTCGCCCTCCCGGCCACGCTGGGGGCGGTGGTGGCCAGGATGGTTGAAGGGCGCACGATCATCCATTTGGTGACCGTCCCCGAAGGCTTCACGGTGCGCGACCTTGCCGGGCGCCTGGCGGCCGAGGGCCTGGCGGACCCCGGGCGCATCCAGGCCCTGGCCCGGGACGCATCGTTCGCCGGCCGCCTCGGGCTGGACGAGCCGTCCCTGGAGGGGTACCTCTTCCCGGATACCTACCGCCTCAGCCGGGGGATGACGGAGGAGGAGATCCTGGCCTTGATGGTGGCCCGGTTCCGCGAGGTGTTCGGGGTGCCCGAGGAGCGGAAGGCGCAGGCCCTCGGACTGGACCGGCACGCCATCGTCATCCTCGCCTCCCTCATCGAGAAGGAGGCGCGGGTGGACGGGGAGCGGTTCCTCATCTCCGCCGTCTTCCACAACCGGCTGCGGCGGCTCATGCCCCTGCAGGCGGACCCTTCCATCCTCTATTCGTTCCCGGAGAAGCGCGGCCGCCTCACCCGCGCGGACCTGCGCCTCCCAGACCCCTACAACACCTACGTCCATCCGGGTCTGCCGCCGGGGCCCATCGCCAACCCGGGGAAGGCCTCCATCCTGGCGGCCCTGGAACCGCCCCCGGTGGTGTACCTCTACTTCGTCGCCAAGGCGGACGGCACGCACGCCTTCTCGCGCACCCTCGCCGAGCACATGCGGGCGGTGCGGAAGTACCAGGGGGCTCGCAGAGAGGAGGTCTCGGGGTGAACGCAGCGCGGACCCGTTTGTGGTTGGCCGGCCTGGCCCTCGTTCTCACGGCCTGCGTGAGCCCGGTGGAGGAGGCCCGCCAGAAGGATACCGCGGAGACGCAGGTGGCCCTGGCCCAGGCCTACCTCCAGCAGGACGACGTGCGGAAGGCCCTGCCGGCCGCGCTGAAGGCCCTGGAGCTGGACCCCAAGAATGTGGACGCGTACCTGACGCTGGGCCGCATCCGTCACATGGAGGGGCGTTGGGACCAGGCCCTGGAGGCCTACCAGCAGGCCCTGGCGCTGGACCCGAAGCGGGGCGAGACGTACTACCTCATCGGCGTGGTGCGCTACCAGATGAAGGACGTACCGGGCGCCATCGAGTTCCTCCGCAAGGCCCTGGCGCAGCCTGCCTACTTGAGGCCGCAGGATGCCCACCTGTACCTGGGCGGCATCCTTTTGGACCAGGGGAAGATGGACGAGGCCCTAATCGAGTTCCGCAAGGCGGTGGACGTGGAGCCCGAGTTCGGGCCCGCCTACAACGCGATGGGGTACGTGCTGCTGCAGCAGCAGCGGCCCCAGGAGGCCATTGAATCCCTCAGCCGGGCCGTCCGCTTCACGCCCACGCTGGTGGCCGCCTATCAGAACCTGGGCAAGGCTTACCTCCTGGTGGGGAAGAAAGACGAGGCGCGGCTCAACTTCAAGAAGGTCGTGGAGCTGGCGCCGGCCGACGCGCCGATGGCGGCGGAGGCCCGGAAGGCCCTGGCCGACCTGGGCGGCGAGGCCGCCGCGCCGGCCCCGCGCTGAGCGCCGCCGTCCCAGGCGCCCTCCCCGCGCGCCTGCCGGCGTCCTCCGCTTTTGCAGGCCGCCCAATTGCTTGCGCTACCGCAGGCTGCTCAAAAAGGCCCAGGTGCAAGGCGGCGCGCGAAGGCGGGGCACCCACCGAAGGTGGGTCGGAGGCGTACTCCGGGTACGCCGCAGCGAGCGCCCGAGCGCGACAACGCAGCAGATGGGCCTTTTTCAGCAGCCTGCTCGATCCGGGACGTGCGATGGCCACGCCGACGAACGTGATGGATTGCACGGCGGAGGAGCTCCGGGCCTTCGTGGAGGGGCTGGGGGAACCGCCCTACCGCGCCCTGCAGCTTCTCGGGTGGCTCTACGTCCGGGGGGCGCGGAGCTTCGCGGAGATGACGGACCTGCCGCTGGCCCTGCGCCGGCGCCTGGAGGCCGAGGCGTGCATCCCGACGCTGGGCCCGGCCCGGCGGCAGGTGGCCGCCGATGGCACCGAGAAGTTCCTCTTCACCCTGGACGACGGGAAGCAGATCGAAGGTGTCCTCATCCCGGACGCCGAGCGGCTCACCGCCTGCATCTCCACCCAGGCGGGCTGTCCCCTGGACTGCAAGTTCTGCCTCACCGGCGTCATGGGGTTCTCCCGGAACCTGCGGGCGTGGGAGATCGTGGGGCAGGCGCTGGCGCTGGGGGCCGCGGCGGGCCCCCGGCGCCTCTCCAACATCGTGCTCATGGGGATGGGAGAGCCCCTGGCCAACGCGCGGCAGACCTTCCGGGCCCTGGAGGTCCTGCTGTGCCCCCACGGCCTGGCGTTTCCCCCCCGCCGCATCACCCTGTCCACGGTGGGCCTGGTGACCGAGATGGCCGCGCTGGGCGCGGCCGGTTACGGCGTGAACCTGGCCGTCTCGCTCTCCGCCCCCACGGATGTGCTACGGGACAGGCTGATGCCCATCAACCGGCGCTACCCGCTGGCCGAGCTCATGAAGGCCTGCCGGGCCTATCCCCTGAAGCCCCGCCAGCGGATCACCTTCGAGTATGTGATGCTGGACGGCGTGAACGACACGCCGGAGATGGCCCGCGCCCTGGTGCGGCTCCTGCGGGGGCTGCGCTGCAAGGTGAACCTGATCCCGCTCAACCCCGCCCCCGACCTGCCGTTCCGGCCCTCGCCCCGGCCCCGCATCGAGGCCTTCCAGCGCGCGCTGAAGGCGGCCACCGTGACGGCCACCATCCGCGAGAACCGGGGACAGGAGATCTGCGCGGCCTGCGGCATGCTCTCCCTGCGCGAGGGCCCCGCTCCGGCGGGGGGCGGGGAAGAGCTCCGATCCCAATCTCCGATGCCGAAGCCCTTGCCCTCATCCCGCGTTCCCGGCCCCTGACATCCGACCCCCGGCCTCCCGGGAGGTATTGACAGTCGGGGCCGGCTTGGCGTAGAAGCAACGACGGCCGTGCGGCCCTGGCCTCCCCACGATGGGAGGCCGGCGGGGGGCGCCCTGCGGGCATGCCGCCGAAAGAGGAGAGACGGGCGTGAACACACTGCCGGCGTTCGGCGTGGAGGCCCCGGACTTCGTGCTGCCGGGGGCGGACGGGAAGGACGTGTCGCTGCGGGAATTCCGCGGGCGGCCGGTGATCCTGCTGTTCTACTGTTTCGACTGGGGCACCATCTGAACGCCGGAACTCGGGGAGCTGGTCAAGCTCCACGGCGAGTTCGCCAGGCGGGGGGCCCAGGTGCTGGCCATCAGCGCCGACAGCCCCCATTCCCACCGCGAGTACGCGAAGCGCCTGGGCGCCCCCTTCCCGCTGCTGAGCGACATCCACCGGACGGTCTGCAAGCAGTACGGGGTATGGGAGGAGGCCCGGAACGTCCCCTATCGATCCAGCTTCGTCATCGACGCCGAGGGGACCCTCCGCTGGGGGCAGGTGGGCGACCGCCACATGGTCCGCGACGGCACGGAACTGCTCCGCGTGCTGGACCAGGTGAAGGCGCTGCCGCGCGGGTGATTTCGGACGCCGGCGGGGAGACCCCCTTTGAGTCGGCCGGAGGTGACTGACCTCCGTCCCGTCGTGTTCACAGCATCGTTGTTCACCATCCTGCCACCGCCCGCTGGACCTCGTAGGCGGCATCGCCAACGCCGCCCAGGATCCCGCCGAAGACTCCCCCGGCCGCCTTGAGGACCCCGCCGGCTGTCCCCGTGATGGAAGGGATGAAGCGAGACATGTAGCCGTTGTGACATTTGTGGCAAGAGAACTTGAACTGAAAGCCGCGGTCGGTGGACAGGTCCCCGTAATCCCCCACAAAGTTGATCAGCGACATGAGGGCGCCTCCTCGCCCCGGAACGCGCTCGCGCCCCTCGGTGCGCGACGGCGGAACGTGGTTATGGTCCCTCC
>Ga0187780_10000322_pt1 | contig 36567 bp, 25 predicted proteins | sample 1015_Q2_SP10_20__FD_132429 | JGI IMG/M metagenome (GOLD analysis project Ga0187780, IMG submission 132429) | Tropical peat soil microbial communities from peatlands in Department of Meta, Colombia - 1015_Q2_SP10_20_MG | ecosystem: Environmental > Terrestrial > Soil > Wetlands > Peat | place...
AAATCCGCAAAAACGTTCCCCGAGGTGCTGATATTGTTCACGTTGGTGAAGGTAGCCACGCCTTGCAGGTCCCCTGTATTCGCGCCCACCGGCGGATTCGTTTCGTTTCTCTGGGCGATGATGAAGAGGACGCCGAACTGAAACGTGTGTTTCCCCTGCGCCAGCGTGGCATCATCTCGAGGGCTATAGGTAGGATTGGAATGGCGCCAAGGCATGTAGCTGGAGTCCACCTGAAAGCCGTTTCCCCCGTACGCCGCGTTCGTGCCTGCAATGACGATGCCCGGAATCTTGTCGCCGAACCCGTTGTTGAATATCCAGCCCAGGCCACAGGGCGCGCTCCCGTGCGTGTCAATGAGACATGGAGGATTGTTAATCACCGGCACTTTTGACCGGTCGAGAGTGGTGACTCCCGGGCCGGCCAGATTGGTCAGAGTGATATGGTCCGTGGCATACGCGAATGCAACGTCATTGACCAGGCGGTTCTTGATGGTGGCGGTGTAATGCACCACCATGCTGGTGCCCGGCCCTACGAAATCGTTTTGCACGGTGGGGAAGCTATTGTGAATGAATCCCCATTGGGGCGCGGGAACGACGGTACTCCATGCGTCATGAATGTAACGGAAGTAGAGTTTTTGTGAGGCCGAGAAATTGTGATCAATGCGGAACAATTCTTCCCGCCAGCTGGTTAGCGGGGACACCGCCGCGACGTAGCACGACTGGATATCAGAGTTGCATCCGGTGGTCGAGTTGGGAAGCGGAATCAGATTCGTGTCCAGCAGGGCGCGCGAGCGCGGATCGATGCGTACAAGGTTATCCTGGCGCAATGGCGTGAATGCTCCGGGCGGCGCAGCGCCCGCGCCTCCCGCAGGATTTCCGGGACAGTCGGGCATGTACGGGATCAGATCACCCGTTCCGTCCTGATACTTGTAGGGTTTTCCGGTGTTAGGGTTGACGACACCGGGTGTGCGGAAGAAGTAGGCCGAACCCCCGTCCGCGCGAGGCGCCGGACAGACGTCGGAGAAATCCCCGAACATGCCTGCGGGCGCTCCGAGGCAGGCATCCGCCGGCGTAACTGCATTGCGGCAATCGCGCTCGGCCAAGCTCGGAACGGCCTGGTTGAAATCCACGGGCTCGCGGTCGTGCCGGTATTCTTCCGAGAAGAAGAAAAATGTCTTGTCCTTGTTTGTGTTGTAGTGGCCCGGAATATACAAGGGGCCGCCGATGGTTCCGCCCGGCTCGTATTTCTGGTACAGGGGTGCGGGATGGGTCGGATCATCGAAATAATTGCGCGCATTGAAGATATTATTGCGGGCGAAAAAGTAGGCGTCACCGTGAAGAGCCTGGCCGCCGGATTTCGTGGTGGCTAACGTCGTTCCCGAAGCGCTGCGCCCATACATGGCGCCGTAGTTCGAGGTCAAGACCTGCAAGTCGCTGATGGCGTCAACGCTGGGGTAGACGATCAGCGTGCTGCTGCTGCCGTTTATGCTGGGATTGAAGATGTCTCCGCCGTCCACGTCATAGCTGTTGTACTCGACGCGCCCGCCGTTCACGCTGTATTTCACGCTGCCTTTTACGCCCACCAGCGCTTCGTCCTGCCCGGTCTGATTGCTGACTCCGGGCGCCAGGGCGATCAGCTGGGTGAAATTCCGCCCGTTCAAGGCGTAGGTGGTAACTTCCTCGTTGGTCAGGGTGCCGGCAATCTGGGACGTCTCTACCTCCACCTGGGCCGCCCCCTGAGCGGTGACCTCAACCTTTTCGGCTTTGGCAGCCGGAGTCAGGGTGATATCTACCCGCAGGGCTTCACCGGCGCCAACGCTAACTCCATCCTTCGTAAAATCCTTGAAGTTCGGAGCCGCCGCGAGGAGCTTGTAGGTCCCCGGCGGAACGTTCGCGATGTGGTATTCGCCCTTTTGATCCGACGTGCCGCTGAGAACGTTCCCAGCGGCGTCCAGCGCCGTCACGGCGACGCCCGGAATCACCCCGCCTGACGTATCCGCGACGGTTCCCGCAATCGAACCATTGCCCGCGGCCGCCTGAGATTCGCTCGGGGCGGGGGTTTGTGCGCCCATCGGGAACGCACTGCAAGCCATGAGGCCCAAGAGGGCCATCAAAAATACCATTCTGCGCATCGTTCGATTCACTCCCGCTGGAAATAGCGGCTATCCTGGCAGCGGCGCGGTTACGTAGCGATGAGACCGAAGTTGAATTCAGGTGAATATTGAGCAGATGGAGTGCTTCGGGCGCGTCGCAACTACTCTGCGAGTGATCCTCGGTGCGTTGATGTCCTGTAGGCCGGCCGGCACAAACGCGGCGAAGAAGTCGCGATGCCAGCGACAAACTGAACACGTGGTCTGCGGTTGAGTCGTCGAGTGCAACCGCAAGCCATCTGTTCAAAACGCAACTCGCGATTCAATGCCCGTTCACAAACACACGCGGCGCAGCGAAAAGCATCGCGATTTCATTGGAGATTTCTGTTCTCTTCATTCCTTCTTAACAGACGTGCGCAAAATTCGCCGCAGCAAGGGGACCCGTGATCGTAGTTGACACAGACTCCGGCACCCACGGTTCTTGACGAATGCATTTTGCGAGCGGGCTTGCGTCCCGCCGCAGCTGGATCGCGGCGGTGAGTTATCGAGGCGTTCAGGTCGCGCCGCAGAGCAACGGTCAGCGCTTGCAGCACTGCGAGGATAGACCTCGGCCGGGCGAACGCCTGCAATGCAGGCGCTTGCCCGTCAACCCTTACACTGCTCAAACTTTGAGAGGAGAAAATAGTGATGAATCTGAGGAAGCTCTGTACCGCAGTTCTGTCGGCGGCGGGAACGCTCTTGCTCGCCTCGACCAGCTTTGCCTCGCCGTCCTCGCCCCAGATCTTGGCCGTCGGCTCGTCCGGGATCTTCACTTCGATGGGGATCGCCGCCGTTAACGGGGATCCGCAGACCGGGGCCAGCACCATCTGTGGATCGAACTTCTGGTCGGCATCGGGGTCCTCGGGCCTCGCCTACGCTGTTGACGGCCGTACCGGCAAAAGCATTCCCAATGAGGGCGGCAGTATTTGGGTCGCTTGGGACGCTGATCCGCCGAACGTTGTTTGCGCCTACCTCTCCGTGGACTCCATTGTCGGTCAGCGTTTGTTCCTCGGCCAGGGAGCGGCCGGAAACGCTACCTTGACCGTCACGGCCGCGGCGAAATCCACCGCCGGCGCGAATGCGGTCAGCTTCGTGCTGGACACTGCCACAACGGGCCTGCCGGCGTCGGTGTGGAATGTCCTTACGGACAGTGGCGCCATGGACCAGCACTTCAATGTCGCCTTAACCGATATCCGCCCCGAGGACGGCCAATACGCCTATACTCGGGCTGCCTGTAACCGCGCCAACCAATATGACGTTTCCTGCTTCGGTTATGGCCCGCTCGGCGGTGTGGGGACGGCCATCCTGAGCTCCTATACCGCCACCTCGGCCCAAGTGGTCGCCTATTCGATCTCCGGGACCGACCCCTTTACCGGGCTCACGGTTCCCTCCTTCCAGACCATTCCGATCGGCGCCACCCCCATCCTCCTCTTCTACAACACGACCAACACAACCGACGGTCTCGGCGCATACTTGCCGACCAATATCACGGACTCGACGGCAGCGATGATCTGGTCGGGACAGTTCGGTCTTGTGGACCAGTTGGTTGGTCGCCAGACGGGCTCCACGAAGACCCTGCATGTTGTCCAGCGGGAGCCCGTTTCGGGAACCTACAACACCTTCGAGTTCCAAATGATCCACACCCGAGACAGCTACGGCGGGGCTTGGAGCCAGGAATTCGGCTTTGGTCCGACACCCAGTTGCGCGGGCTTTACGTTGGGAAGTCCGAAATACACGCCGCCCGTCGAACCCGGTGACCTCGGCTGCGCCAACCCAATGGACGTGGCCGGCGCGATGGGGACGACGTACGGTGGCCGACGCACCCGCGGTATCGGCACCGGTGAATTGGTCGGCGCCGTGAACTCGTCGAACAACCCGGACAGCATCGGCTACGCCTTCTGGGGCCTGGGCACGTTCGGAGGAAAAACCAATACCAAGTACATGACCGTAAACGGCGCCGAGCCGCTCTTCGCGAACTATCAAACCAACAACGGCGCGCCCCCCAGCTGCAGCGGCTACTTCAACGCGGCGCCTGCCTTCGGTTGCACGGGCGCCTTCTCTCCCATCAGCAACGTCACATTCGCCAACCTGACGAACGGCAGCTACCGCGTCTGGTCTACGATTCGGGCCGTCATCTACTCGAGCTACACGCCTCCCGCGACCGGTCCTAGCGTACAGACTCTGATTCTAGGTGCGCAGGACCAGGCTCACGTCAACGTCCCGGACTTTGTCCCGACCGTCTACTGCTCCTCCGGTTCGAGTGGCAATTGCACGGGCGGCACAACTACAGGGATGCCCGTCTTCCGCAGCCACTACCCCATTTCCGGCACCAACCCCAATAACGGGGTGATCTCACCCTCAAGTGAAGCGGGTGGCGACATGGCGGGCAGGGCCTTCTACAATGTCCAGGAGTCGGAGTTCTATAGCCTCACCGGAAACTACCTCTACACCTTTATCGAGTAAAAAAACACCCAATAGGAAAAGGCAGGCAGCGCAGGCTGCCTGCCTTTTCCGTTTTCTTATCCACCTTTGGGCTTGTTTGGTAGTGATACGCGGGTTTGGCAGACAGAAGTCACCTTTCCTTTACCATCGTTTCACACGCCCGCTATTTTGGATTTCTACGATAGCTCGCCCGCAGTTCAGTTTATCGCGAGGGTTGACGATGCATTCGTTTATGAAGCCTTTGGCAGTGTGTTTCTTGTTGTCTCAAATTGCCTTGCCCTTGTCGGTCCTGGGTCAACAGTCTCAAGCGGCCGCGCCCGGGCCGGAGGTGAAGACGGCGGAGCCCAAATCGAGTGAGAAGACAGCAAAGGAGGGCCATCCGGCGGCTACCTATCAAGAGGATTTCGCGGCTCTGCCTCTGGAAAAGAACCACCTAACGGCGGAAATTCCCGTTATCGGTGAAAGGGATGACACCCCAGGCAAACCATTCATCCGCGAGCGCTGGCAGGTGATGTGGCGCCCAGGAGATCCTCTGGACCTGTACATTGTGAAACCTCGCGGGGTGGAGAAGCCACCGGTCATCCTCTATCTTTACAGCTATCCCCAAGATACGGAACGCTTCACACAGGATTATTGGTGCGGCCAAACGACCGGAATGGGCTTCGCGGCGGTGGGGTTCGTGTCCGCCGTTACAGGACACCGCCTCGAATACCGTTCTCCGAAAGACGACTTTTTCAACCAGCTGCCGGAAGCCCTGGGAGCAACCGTCCATGATGTGCAGATGATCCTGAACTATCTGGCGAGCCGCAACGACTTGGATATGAGCCGCGTCGGGATCTTTGGCCAAGGCTCGGGAGGATCCATTGCCATTCTCGCGTCCGCTGTGGATCCGCGCATCAAGGCTTTGGACGTTCTGACGCCGTGGGGTGATTGGCCCATTTTCCTTGCCCAATCCCATATCGTTCCCCAGGAAGACCGCCAGCAGATCAATAAGCCGGAATTCCTGGAAAAGGTAGCGGGCCTGGATCCGCTGCAATGGTTTCCGAAAGTGAAAGCACAAAGCGTAAGAATCCAGGATGTTCGCCGCGATGGTTATACGCCTGACGCGGCTCAAGCGCTGATGGAAGCAGCCGCACCCGAAACTGCGGAAATTGATCAATTCGGTGATACGGCGGCGCTGGTCCCTATGGCAGGCAACGGGCGGCTGCTCGAATGGCTGACGTCTCAATTGCGGCCGAATGCGAAGCCTCAGGTTGCTCTGGACAAGTCTCAGCGCACGCACGTCTTCCCGGCAAGAATGCCCGCGGATCCGCTCGGAACAACGCCTTAGAGCTTCGCGTCGCATGCGGACTGGGAAGCGCTGGCCTGGCCCAATGTGAAACGGATGAATTCTGCCAGATGTATTCAACCTTTCGCACGTCGTTCTCATTCCGTTCACATCGCCTTTTTAGACTCCCCGCTCTCGCTTGTGTGAACCGGCACTCTTCACACCAAGGGACCATGCTACATCGGATGACTCGCTGCTGCGTTGCTGTTCCCACACTTGTTCTCGTCGTGTCTCTGCTTGGCTGCGGCTCCATAGGCCACGGCGCCTCTTCGGGCCAGATCAGTGACGCCATCACGGTCCAGATTACGAACGTCTTTCCTAACGACGCGATTCAGGCGGGGACCGCGCAGGTGACGTTGATCGCGGTGGTTTACAACGATGTGCACGGTGAAGGCGTCACCTGGTCCCTGACTACGGCCAACACAAGTTGCTCTCCTGCTTGCGGCACTCTGGTGCCTTCCGCGTCGTCGAATCTCAGTGCAGTTTACACGCCGCCCACCAAGGGTGCTCTGAATCAGCAAGCTACGATCACCGCCACGTCTGTCGCGGATCCCACCCAGGAATACTCCTTCATTTTCACGATAATTCCACCTCTGAGCGTATCCATCACCAACAAGTTTGCTTCCGTGCTGGCGGGTACTCCTGCGGTTATCGTCAATGCTGCGGTTGCCAATGACGCGACGAATTCCGGCGTAACTTGGTCGCTAGCGGCCGGCGGCTCGAATTGCTCACCAGACTGTGGCACTCTGGTGGCCTCGGCCGCACCCAGCTTCGCGGCCCTTTACACTCCGCCGACAAGCGCCCCTGGCGGCGCCAGCGCGAATCCGACCATCACCGCGACCTCAGTTGCCAAAACTTCCGCCTCCGACAACTTCAGTTTCACCATTGCCAGCCCGGCCAGCCTGCTGAAAGGCAACTACGTTTTTCTGCTCCGGGGATACGACACGTTCTCAGGGCCGATGGCCATGGCCGGCGTCATCAGTGCCGATGGCAAAGGCAACATCACCACAGGTGAAGTGGATATCAACAACGGTGGCGGAATTACATTTGCTTCCGCCCCGCAGACGGGAACGTACACCGTGGACCTTTCGTTCAATCAGATTCCAAAGGTTACGCTCGAAATCTCAAGCTTCCATTTCGGAGACTCGAGTATCGACCTCAAGTTTCGAGTGGCTCTTTCCGCGGATGGCAAGCGCGGTCACATCATCGAGTTCGACGGCAGCAGTTTCATCAACTCTGGCGACTTTCTGCTCCAGGACTCATCCGCCGTGTCGGCGGCCCCGTCCGGCAACTTCGCTTTTGACTTGGATTCGGATGCTCCCTTTGGCGGCCGCACCGTTGCCGCGGGACAACTCGTCTTCGGGGCTTCCGGGATCACCGGCGGCGTCATAGACCAAAGCAAGGCGGGCAACCCGGCTCCGACCTTCTCGAGCCAGTCTCTCAGCCCTAGCGCGGTAGGCGCGCCGGATTCGAATGGCCGCGGGACTTTGAGCATCACGGTGAATGGTCTGACTAACAACTATGCCTACTATATTGTGGACGCCGGCCACATCCGGCTAATCGAGATTGATTCAGGCGTGAACTTCGGCACTGTTCAGGCCGGCACCGCCGTCCACCAGGCGGCCCTGACCGCAGACAGCATCAATGCCACCAGCGTGATCCAACTAACCGGGATGGACGAGGCGAGCGGCACCAACACTCCCGGCCCAGACGTCATTATTGGCGTGATGACTATCTCTGGCGGAAATGCATTCACGCTGACATTCGATTACAACGACCTGGGGGTCGTCTCAAGCCAGCATCATCCGGCCCCCGGTTCCATTGCTTCGTTCGATCCTTCCACCGGTCGCGCCGTAATCTCATACCCGGGCGGGTTCCAAACAGGTTTCATGGACTCTGCCGTGATCTATTTGTATGACCAGGGTTCGGGCTTCATCATAGACACCGATATTTCGACCCCCGATGGCACTCCACCGGACCAGGCCATCACCAACAATGCTTTTTCAGGAACCCTGACGGAGCAGGCCGGAGCCCCCTTCCAGGCCGCCGCGATTTCTGGAAACCTGATCGCGGGATTTGGCGCGTCTGCATCCCCCGACATTCCCAATTGGGATCTCGCACTTGTCTTCTCGAACACTTCGATACCGCCCTCCTACTCGGCCTTCGGGGAGCTTGCCTCGGTCCCTTCGGAGGACAGTCTCGCTTCCAATGCGCAATTCAAGGGGACCTTCACGTTGCTGAATGCCTCCCTCGGCTATGGCCAGTTGAAAATTCCCGCCGCCGTCTTCGGCGATTTCACGTCTGGCACAACGGTGACCGCGTCTTTCTATCTGATCGCCCCCAATCAATTTGTGCTGATCGGCGTGACACCCGGTGAAGACTCGGGAGTGGCATTCTTCGATCCGCAATAGCGCGAAGGGAGCGACGTTGGAGAGCGGAACGAGCCCGCAGCGCACCTGCCGTGGGAGCGCTTAGAGAAAGGCCGTTGGAAAGTCGAGCTTGGACCACAGGAGCGCTAGAAGCCCGTGCATAGTTCGCAGTCCTCATCCGTGAACGCCTATTCGCCGCATGAGCAGGGAATCCCCTTTGTGAAAGCCGAATTCCGTCCCGACGCAGCTGATGTCGTCAAGGATAGAGCTGTGCGCCGGATGTTGTTTGTGGCCGTCCTGGTGGCGCTGATCGCGCGGCTGATCGTCGTCGGTTTGGTCTACAAGAGGTTTCTCGACCCGAGCCGCAACCACAGGGAGTTCGCGTGGGAGATCGGACAAGTGGCCTATTCGATTGTCACGGGACGCGGCTTTGCGGACCCCTACTCGGTGGGCACCGGGCCGACCGCGCTGCTCGGGCCGGTTTTCCCCTATCTTCTCAGCGGCATATTTGCGATTTTCGGCGTTTTCACGAAGGCCTCTGCAGTGGCCTTTTTGGCCATCAACTCCCTGTTCTCCGCGCTTACCTGCTTGCCTGTCTTCTTCATTGCCTGGAAGAGTTTCGGGCTTCCGACCGCCAGGCTGGCGGTGTGGTCCTGGGCGTTCTTCCCGTATTCGATCTACTTCGCCACGGAATCCATGTGGTACAACTCGTTCGTAACGTTGCTTCTGGCGTTGATCTTCTTGGCTGCGCTAGATCTCGAGTCGTCCGATCGTGTCTGGGCATGGGCGGGTTTCGGCTTTCTCTTTGGCATATGTTCGCTTACGAATCCTGTAATCTTGGGAATTCTGCCCTTTCTGGGGGGATGGCTCTGCTATCGCCTGGCGCGCGAGGGCCGAAACTGGGGAAGAGCGGCCGTGGCCGGTGTGCTGGCGCTGATTATCACGATTGCGCCCTGGCTAGTTCGCAACTATCGAGCTTTCCATCAGCCGGTGTTCCTGAAGGATAATTTTTGGCTGGAAGTCTGTGTCGGGAATCTCACCACAGCTCCGGATTGGTGGAACCAAGACATCCACCCCTCGTACATCCCCGCGGAGATGGCCGAATTCCGGCGGTTGGGCGAACTGGACTACATGGCGGAGAAGCGACAGCAGGCCCTGCGCTTCATCGAAGACCATCCTGCATTGTACGTGGTGCGCTCGATTCGCCGGGCGGCGTACGTGTGGACCGGATTTTGGAGTTTCCACCGCGCTTACCTGCGCCATCTGCCCCAGTATCTCGCTAACATTCTTATACTCACGCCTCTCACGATTCTGTCGTTTCGGGGACTTAACGGGGCGTTTCGCAAGGCGTCCCAGACGGCCATGCCCTATTTCCTCGTTCTTCTCACATTCCCTGGCATCTACTACCTGACTCATCCGGATCCGCGCTATCGCCATCCTATGGATCCGCTTCTCGTGGTTCTTGCCTGCTCCACGGTTGTTTCGTGGCTAGGTTCCAGGCGAGGAACCGCCGTCAACCAGTTAGACTGAGCTGTTTGCTTTCCTGCCGGCCAAGCCTCGCGCGAATCCCGGTCAAACTTATTCTGCCGATCTCGCTTGATTAACTAAACGGTCACAAACTCGGGTATGTCTCCAAACATTCACGCACATTTCCATTTGCGTTTATGAACGATGAACACAGAACAAGCACCCTCCGTGCCATGGCCCGAGAATGTCGGGTTTCACGCGTGGTGGTGCAGCAAGAACAAAACGGCGCCAGAGCAGTTGAAAGGAGATCCGCGATGCATTTGAGGGCGTTGGGTCGGAGTCTTGCGCTTCTGGTTGGTTCGTCCGTACTTGCTGTGCCTATTCAGGCGATCACGTCTCCTAACCCCGTTCCGTTCCTCAACCCCTTGGTGCCTTCAGCAACGTCTCCGGGAGGGCCAGCCCTGACTATCGTCGTGACAGGGACCGGTTTTGTCTCAGGCTCTGCGGTGGAGTGGAATGGGAGTCCCTTAGCAACAACATTTGTAAACGGGTCCACGTTAACGGTCACCGTGCCGGCGGCCGACTTGGTTTCGCCCACGACGGCCACCATCACTGTGGTCAGTCCCGGGCCGGGGGGAGGGGTCTCCAATTCCCAGTATTTTGTCGTCCAGGACGCGGTGCCTCAAAACTACTTCAGCTCCAGAGGTATCACAGGCTATTGCAATCTCACGTCACCCGTGGCCGAGGGAGACTTTGACAACGACGGAAAGTTGGACATCATCGTCGCCTCCGGTCCGAACGTTTACACTTTGAAGGGCTACGGCGATGGCACGTTCGCTTCGGCCCACGGAAGCGGCGGCCCGGCAAATTCGGTGATCACGGGAATCCATGTCTTCGATGTCAACGGGGACGGGAAGCTGGATCTCATCGTGAATGGAAAACGCGGAACCATAGGTTTCTTAGCCACGATGTTGGGCAACGGCGACGGCACTTTTCAGGCCCCGGTGGAAACGGATTACAGCGGCGCGGCTTCTTCCTCGGTCGTCGTAGCCGATTTCAATGGCGACGGCGTCTTGGATGTGGCGCTGGTCAGCGCGGGTGCGGTGGAAATGCTGCTCGGAAATGGAGACGGCACTTTTCGCAGCGGGCCCACGACAGCATTGAGTTACGCGGGACGCGATGGCATCGCCGCCGGTGATTTCAACGGGGATGGGAAACTGGATCTTGTCATCACGGCCTATGACCCGTACTCCCAAGGCTACAATTTCGTCGGCCTCCTGCTGGGGAACGGCGACGGTAGTTTCGGGCCCCTCCAACAAGTGGCCGGCTCCGGAACCAGCTACGTCGGATCTATTACGGCTGCAGTCGGCGATTTCAACGGTGACGGCAAGTTAGACATCGCCACGGCCATACAGACGGCCGGGCCGACGATCCAAGGGTTCATTTTTGTTTCCCTGGGGAACGGAGACGGAACGTTTCAAGTCGGCCAGAGTGTCCCGAATGTCGCCTCGGTCACCACGCCTTTGTTGGTGGGCGATTTCAACGCTGACGGCAATCTTGACCTGGCGACCGGTGGCTTCTTTTACTACGGCCAGGGTGACGGCACCTTTCCGACCTCCAATGGGTCTTCTGGCGCGCCGACCTTCGTGCTTGCCGGAGACGCAAACGGCGATGGCTTGTTGGATGTATTTGACGAGGCCATCACGATCCAGTCCTCAAGCAGTGGTGTGACAGTACAGTCCGCGATTGGTCTGGAACTCCAGGTGCCTCCACTTCCCGATTTCAAAGGAGTGGTAGCGCCCTTGAACACCGCCTTGGTGCCGGGTGGCAGCGTATCCTTCACAGTCACTTTGACGCCGCTCTACGGTTGGACGGGTGACGTAACGTTCGGTGCGACTAATCTCCCGAACGGGATCACCCCTGGCTATAGCCCCGTGACCGTGAAGGGCGGGAACGGCGTTTCGACCATCACTTTGGCTGCCGCGAACAACTTGCCGTTGGGGGAATACACCTTCACCCTTTCTGGAAACTCCGGGACGCTCACGCACAGCACCACGGTCACTGTGACTGTAAACAGCTCCATTGGCGATTTCGGGGGGATTGTTAACCCGGACATTCAAAACATCGCGCAAGGGGGAACGGCGAACTATCCCATTACCATGGTGCCTTTTGGTGGCTTCGCAGGTTCCGTTACGCTGAGCGTCTCCAATCTGCCCACTGGGGCAGCGGCAAGCTTCAGCCAGAACCCTGTTTCCGGCAGTGGCTCTACCGTTCTCACCATTATAACCTCAGGGGCCACGCCGGAACCCCAGGTCTACACCCCGACCATCACTGGGGTCAGCGGAATATTGTCACACAGCCGAAATGTCTACCTCGGAGTCGCTCCGGTGGCGGAGGCCATTTCTGGCTCGATCACGCCTTCGCAAAGCATCTCTGCATCCGCTGGCGGGACGGCCAGTTACGCTATCAATCTCACGTCCCAGAACAACAACTCCAACGCGAACATCTCCTTGGCCGTCAGCGGCGTACCCGCAGGCGCCACCGCGACCTTTTCTCCGCCCGCTATTAGCGGTGGGGCTGGGAATTCAACCTTGAATGTCACGGCGCCGGCCGGAGCGTTGACACCTGGAACCTACAACCTGCTCATCACCATGCTGCTCGACGGTGCCGCCGCTGAGGAGACAGTGACATTAACTGTGAACCCTTAGGGAAGTAAGTGGGCGTGAACGATGCCGCGCGCCGGCTATCCGGTCGGGAAGACTGGGGCGCCGCTGTCGGATGTCGCTCCGTCCGCGCCCAACCTCCTGACAATATGGGGGTCGGTACGCCAGGGCGGGCATAGCCAGCGCTCTTTCACACCAGAACGTTGACATGGTGTGAAACCCCTCCGATTGGAACTCTTCTCGGCGGTCGCCTTGGGGCTTGTTCCTGTGCAAAATCCTGTAGCTATGTCTATGAAGGCCCGCCATTAGCGCACTTTCACAGAATTTCAACGTTGCATTATTGCCGCGCTGACAAAGTGGCATTGCTGATCTGGTAGGCTTCCGGAGATTTTTGACCCGCAGGGGAGCAGGGCAGACGCACACCTGCCGGCAGGCCGGTTTCGCCGCCCTTGATCTATGGTCGCTTCAACCTCAACCGCTCTCGAACGGCTGCCGCTAGCGCCACCTGGCGCGCTGGATGAAATGGAAGTGTCCGTGGTGATGCCCTGTTTGAACGAGCACAAGACGATTGGGACTTGCGTTCGCAAAGCCATTGTTGAGCTGGAACGGCTTGGGATTCGCGGCGAAGTGGTGGTGGCCGACAATGGCAGCACCGATGGTTCGCAAGATATCGCCGAGTCGCTGGGTGCGCGCGTGGTGAATGTAAAGACGCGCGGGTACGGCAGCGCCCTGCAAGCAGGAATCGCAGCGGCTCGTGGAAAACTCATCGTGATGGGCGATTCGGATGACAGCTACGATTTTGGCCAGATCGGCGAATTCGTGAATAAGCTGAATCAAGGCCATGACCTGGTGGTCGGGAATCGCTTTGCCGGCGGAATCCAGCCGGGAGCGATGCCTCCGCTGCATCGTTACCTGGGGAACCCGGTATTGACCTGGCTAGCGCGACTCTTCTTCGGATGTCCGGTGGGCGATTCGCAGTGCGGCTTGCGGGCGTTTCGCAAGCAAGCCATTCAAAAGCTCGACCTGCAGATGCTGGGGATGGAATTTGCCTCCGAAATGATCGTCAAGGCTACGCTGTTTCGTCTCCAGATCGCCGACTTGCCGACGGTGCTTTCGCAAGACGGACGGGACAGGCGCCCCCATTTGCGCACGTGGAGCGACGGCTGGCGCCACCTGAGATTCTTGCTGGTGTATAGCCCCCGCTGGCTCTTTTTCTATCCTGGTATCGCATTGTTGCTGCTCGGGGCGGCTGTGTGCGCGTGGCTGCTTCCCGGGCCGAAGGTCGTGGGGCGGGTCGTGTTTGACGTGGATACGCTTCTGTTTGGGGCGATGGCCATGCTCGTTGGCTTTCAATCGCTGAACTTTGCGGTTTTCAGCAAGGTGTTCGCGATCACGGAACGTCTGGTGCCCCCCGACGCCAAGTTCAGTCGCGCGTTCCGCTATATCACGCTGGAAACGGGGCTCATGGCGGGAGCGCTGCTGATGCTTGTGGGAGTGGGACTGTGGGTGTTTGGCCTGAGCTATTGGAACAGTCATCACTTTGGTCCCCTCGATCCCGGCAAAATGCTTCGGATCGTGATTCCGGGGTTCCTTTCGCTGACGCTGGGAATCCAGGTCATTCTGTCGAGCTTCTTCCTGAGCGTACTAGGCATCGCTCGCCGGTAGACATTCCAGGCTAGCCGGTCTGCCATCGCGTGTCCGGATAAACCATGGGTGAAAGCTCATATCAGATCGTCGCGACGGCTTCTCCTCGAGTCGGCAGCGAGGCGGAGCAGTCCAGCAGCAGTGGGTCCTCATGGGCGATCGGCCTTTCGGCGCTGTTCATCTTGAGTCTGTTTCTCCTCTCGCTCGGCATCGCGAGTCCGGCCGCTATTCTCTATACCCTCGGAACCTTCGTGCTGTTCATGCTGCCGGGTCTCGTCGTCATGCCCGTCTTTTTCGAAGACGATCCGGGAATCCGCATGGAACGCACCGTCATCGGCGGAGTTTTTGGGCTAGCCATCAGCAGTTACACCGCGATTGTCGTCGGGTTCGTGCATGGCTGGTCCCCCAGAGCCATCGTGCTGGCCCTCGTAGGCCTGACTTGCGCGTGCGCCGCGCTGGGACGCGTCTTTCGGGGCCGCCTGCGCTTGCCCGTTCGAAAGTGGACTGGGGTGGACTACAGCATCTTCGCCGGAATGGCCACACTGCTTGTGCTATTCACTGCGGTCCCTTCTCTCCACGTCGGCAAGCTCACCTCGCACGGTTATGCCTACACCTGGCTGTACGGCTTGGATTTTCTATACCGATCCGACGTGATCGCAGCGATGACCACGAAGCTGCCGCCCGACCTCTTCTGGATGAGCGGTGTTCCGCTGCGGATGTACCTGGTGGGTTACGCTATGCCCGCCTTCGCTTACGCGGCCAGCGGGAAGACGATTGCGCTCCATTCTGTTCTGTTACTGATGACATTGGGCCTTAGCTTTCTGACGTTGGGAACCATATACATCTTCCTTCGTACGCTCTTCTCCGAAGCGAAGGTGCTGTTGTCAGCCCTCTTCATCGCCGTCTGCGCATATAGCTACTATTGGGTTTACGATCTGGTCAAATCCATACTGATGAAACCGAATCAGCGCTTCCAGTTCCACGATGGCGTCTCGCACCTTCTCCAACGGACTTTCCTGGTGGAACCGCAGGCCGCTTTGGCCACGTCGCTGCTCCTCATCGTGCTGTCCATACTGGCGCTCGCTCGCTACCGGCTCAACGATTGGGCGCTGGCCGTCTTTCTAGGCATTTGTCTGGGAGTTTGCTTCGGCACAGAGGCTCTGCAAAGCGTAGCGGTGATTCCGTGGTTTGGTCTGTTTTATTTGGGCCGCCTGGTGCTGGCCAAAAGGTCACTGCGCGATGAATATGGCCCGTTTCTGGCCGCCGTGTTTTCGTGCGGCATTATCTGCGGCAGCTACTTCCTATTGGGAATGTACCAGCATTCGACGTCTCATTTGGTCACCTTCGGCCTCAACAAGTGGGTTCTCCAATTCGGGCTGGCTTATTTTCCGCTCGAGTTTGGACCGCTCCTCCTATTGGGCGTATGGGGCTTGGCGCGATGGTGGCGAGGATCGCGCGAAGATTTCGGCTGGCCATTAGTGTTTTTTGGCGCTGTCACGATGACAGAAGTTTTGTTTTTGGTTCCCTTGCCGCCGCCGCGGATGGCCGACCGGCTCCTTCCCGTGGTTTTGCTTCCGTTCGCCGCCTATCTGATTCGGGATCTATGGCTCGCGCAGAGCAAGCGCTCCACGCGTCTCCTGGTGACCGCGGTCATTCTTGCTGCGATCCCCACCTTCTTCACGGACATCTACTGCACTTCGAACATACATGACATCTACTACACCCGGTACGTTCGCGTTGAAGATAAGCAAGCGTGCGACTGGATTCGTCAAAATCTTCCGGAAACGGCGGTCATCCAGGGCGATTACAATTACTTCGCCGGTGGCCCCGATCGAGGCCTCTATGTGTCCTTGATCTCCAGTTTTGGACAGAGGCCACAGGTGCTCGGTTGGTTTTCGGGCGCTGCGATCCTGGTTGACGATGGTTGGCGGATTGCCCGCGAGCGCCGCGCGGACATAGAGGAGACCCTAGGTTCAGATGATCTGTCTTCGCTTACGCACTTCATCCAAAAGTATTCCGTTGACTACCTTTATGTGGGTCCGTTCGAACAGGGCAAATACCAGCATCTTCTCCCGCTGGTTCGAAGCGCGCCTGAGGAGTTCCGTGAAGTCTACTCGCAGAACGGCGTCAGCATTTTCCGCTGTCTCTCGCGTCGCCAGCCAACTGCAGCACAAGACGGCGATGCCGCCAACGATCCTGGGGAGCGAAGACTGTGAAAGTAACGATCGTTTCTCCGACCTACAACGAAGCCGAAAATATACCGCGCCTCATTCACGACGTTGGCGCGGTCCTTTTGGGGATTGATTATGAACTGCTCATCGCCGACGACGATTCCCCGGATCGCACCTGGGCTGTCGCTCAGGAGTTGGCTGCTCAGAATCCGCGCGTTCGAGTCGTTCGCCGCACCACGAATCGGGGCCTCAGTCCGGCTGTTATAGAAGGCTTTTTGTCGTCCTCTAGTGAATACGTTGGCGTCATAGACGCTGACCTTCAGCATGATCCGGCGATCCTGCCGCGAATGATCGCTGCGTTGGATTCCGGCGCGGAGATTGCGGTTGGCAGCCGCTATACAGAGGGCGGAGCAACGGGAACCTGGAACGCCGTTCGGCGGTTCGAATCCTGGGTCGCCACCAAGTTGGCTCAGACTTTTCTTGGCGTGCAGCTGACGGATCCGATGTCGGGATATTTCATTTTGCCGCGTGATGACTTCAATCGCATTCACAAGGAACTCGGTTCTGGCGGTTTTAAGATTTTGTTGGAGATCATTGCCCGGTTGGCCCCGTCGAGACTCGAGGAGATTCCGTACACGTTTCGATCGCGCGTGTCTGGTCGGTCTAAGTTGTCCTCCATCGTCGTTCTCCAGTACCTGGGACAACTTTGGAGGCTGTCCTCTGTCAGCCGTTACGTATCCGTCCGCTTCATCAAGTTCGCCTTGGTCGGGGCGTCGGGAACGGTGGTCAACCTTTGCGCTTTCGCATGTTTTGCGCAGCTGTCGGGACTTCGGGATTGGCGGATTTCAGGATTGGCGACGCTTTTTGCGAACCTGACGAACTACGTTATGAACAATGCTTGGACGTTTGTGGATCGAGCGCACAGCGGTTGGTCCCTCCTGCGGGGGTATGCTTCTTATCTTGGACTTTCTTTGGTCGGACTGTTGGCTTCCACGTTGACATTCGCCTGCCTCACGCGCGCGCATGACATGTATTGGCAGCCTCTTCATTCGTCCATCGGAGCATTCCTCCTCGCCCTCGGGTTTCAACTCGCTGCCATCGCCGTCGGCACGGTTTTCAACTACAAACTGAACAGCCGATATACCTGGCGTGACAATATGGGGAGGGAAAGGAAGCTTTTCGATCTCAAGAGCCTCTCGCGAAAAGGTTGCAGCCTGCAGAGCAGGAGCGCTCTGCCAGAGCGGCCTAGCTCGCCAGGGAATCCCGGTTAAATCTTCACGTCGCAAAGCTGACCAAACCAGGTTCAACGTTGCCGCTGGAGCAGGACCCACTGTTCCGACTCCGCAAGATTGCGGTAATTCTTCGAGAGGATTGGTTCGCAGATTCGCAGCAGCGTGGCTACGGTTGGCGGGTTTGGGTCGGCTTTGGGATATATGACAAGGTCCGCATCGCCGATGAGCCGCTCCGCCGATGGCGCGGAAGTCTCGCTAACGCTGGATCCGTCATCGAGAAATGGGGAGCCGCCGCGAGGAGGTTGCCTCAACAGGGCGTAGCTAAAAGGGTTGGCAAAACACAGGCATACGATTCGTTCCGCGGCAGTCGTGTGCTGCCGCAGCAATGCAATACCGTCGTTCACGCGACCGGTCATCAGATGCCCGTTATGCCACTCCGCGCCCCACCAGATCGCGTCGGAATAATCCTTAAACCCGAGAGCGGCCATTTGAGACGCGTCAATGTGGGATCCCGAGGGCGCACGACCCATACGAACCAGCGTTTCTGACTCCCAAGCACTTACAAGATCCGTGGCCGGCGGCAGGGCCGTAGCGACCACGACAACAAACAAGCACATTGCCAGACCCCGTTGCATCTCACGCCGCTCGGGGGTCCTGCTGCGGATAAGTTGGTCAACAAGAAGCAGCATAGCAATCAGGCTCAAGGGCAAGACGGAACGCTGGTAATTCGATGCGGCCACAGCGAAATCGCAGGCCAAGACCAAGAATATCCATAGCCAGTTGCGATTCAGGATGCTGAAAGCCTTTCGCTTCTCTTCGCCGGGAAGGGCCTGTGCAAGCAAGGCCAGGCCTACCAGCGCGGCTATCGTAGTGAAGTTGCGAAGCGGAATGCGGACGAGAGCCCTGCCCAAGGCTCCTTGGGTCACCCTTGCTCCCGCAGCAATCCTCAAATCCGTCACCATGGAGCCCAGATGCCAGTGCAAATACCAGGACATCGGCAACAACGCGGCTAGGAATCCGCACACCAGAAAAAGGCCGTGACGCTTGTTCTTAATCCGGAAAACATAGACACACGCCAGAGGAACCAGCGCCACCATGAAAAAGTTCGCCTTCAGAAACAGCAATAGCCCGAGCGCAAGTCCCGACGAGCAACCTCCCCATTCCCCCTGGGCGTGGCCATCCGGGTCCGGTGCGCCTAACAACTCGATGAAGATGAGGAGGAAAAGGACATAACCGAGCCGGTTGTACTGCATGGCGTAGGTCGTCAAGTAAGAGGGATCACCAATCGCAAAGGGCGCCAGCCAAAGGCAAACCAGCAAAACGGTGCACACAGTGGCGCACAGGGCGCCCAAGCGGTTGCGAACGACAGCAAACGACCAAAGGCCCAGTACGACCCCCAGCAGGGCCGTCACGTACACAATGCCTTCGACACGGTAGTGCGCAAATTTAAGGCCTGCCGCCCAAACCAAGTAATAGAGAGGACCCATGGCGCTGTAGAAATCGACATGGGGCACCTGCCCCTGCAAGACCCGCCAGCCACCGTCGAGGAAGCCGAAGACATCGTGTCCGTCCACGGTCATTTGGGGTAGTCCGACCGCCAGTGTTGCTCCGCAGGTCACCAGAATGGCCAGAAGGGATAGGACGGTGACGGCAGGCGCCTTGGCGGAGGCCACGAAGGCCGCCGTCAAGAGCTTGGGATACTCCCGAGCCAACGATCCGGGCGTACCGGATTCTGGAACCGTGGTTGCGTCAACAATGGTCCCGGTGGACCGCCCTTTTGGCGGCGCCGGCAAGGTGGAATCGCTCGTGACCAATCTGTTCATCCTATCTTCCCTCTAGGGGAACGGACCCGCACAGGCAAAGCTGGCACATGCAGATTCAACTTTGCCGCTTGAGCAGGACCCAGTGTTCCGACTCCGCAAGATAGCGATAGTTCTTCGCGAGGATCGGCTCGCAGATCCGCATCAGCGTGGCTACCGTCGGTGGGTCTTCGTCGGCTTTAGGATATATTACGACGTCTGCGTCGCCGATGAGCCGCTCGGCCGTTGGCGCGGAAGTGTCGCTAACGTTGTATCCGTAATCGAAAAAGGGCGAGCCGCCGCGAGGCGGGTGCTTCAGCAAGGCGTAACTAAAGGGGTCGGTAAAACATAGGCAAACGATTCGCTCCGCGGCAGTCGTGTGCTGCCGCAGCAAGGCAATGCCGTCGTTCACTCGACCGGTCATCAGATGCCCGTTATGCGCGGTCGCACCCCAGATCGCATCGGAATGGTCCTTAAACCCGAGAGCGACCATTTGAGGCGCGTCAATGTGGGCTCCCATGGGGGAGCGCCCCATACGAACCATAAGCTGCGACTCCCACGCATTCACAAGATCTGTAACCTGCGGCAACGCCATCGCGAGCACGAAAAGTAACAGGCATGCCGCCAGACCCCGTTGCATCTGGCGCTGCTCGGGGGTCATGCAGCGAACAAGTTGGTCAACGAGAAGCAGCATGGCAATCAGGCTCAAGGGAAATCCTGCACGTTGCTGATTCGTTGCAGCTAAAACGAAATCGCAAGCCAGGACCAATAAGAGCCACAGCCAGTTCCGATTCAGGATGCTGAAAGCCTTCCTCTTGTCTTCGCTGGGAAGTGCTTGTGCCAGCAAGCCCAGACCCAGAAGCGTGGCTATCGTGGCGAAGTTGCGAAGCGAAATGCGGACCAAGGCGGTTTTCAACGCTCCCTGAGTTACCCTTGCTGCTGCCGCGATCCTGAGATCCGTCACGAAAGAACCCAGATGCCAATGCAGATACCAGGACATCGGCAACAATACCGCCAGGAATCCGCACACCAGAAGAAGTCCGTGACGCTTGTCCTTCATCCGGAACACATAGACATACGCAAGGGGAATCAACGCCACCATGAAAAAGTTCGCCTTGAGAAACAGCAATAGCCCCAGCGCTACTCCCGATGAGCAACCTCCCCATCCCCCCTGGGCGGGACTGTTCTGGTCCGGTGCGCCAAACAACTCGATGAAGATGACGAGGAATAGGACATAACCGAGCCGGTTGTACTGCATCGCATAGGTGGTCAAGTAAAAGGGGTCACCGATTACAAAGGGCGAGAGCCACATGCAGACCAGCAACACGGTGCCCACGGTCGCGCACAACGCACCGAAGCGGTTCCTAACGACGGCGAACGACCAGAGGCCCAGCACCACCCCCAATACGGCGGTGACGTACACAATCCCTTCCACACGGTAGTGCGTGATCTGGAAGGCTGCCGCCCAGACCAGGTAATAGAGAGGACCCATGGCGCTGTAAAAATCGACATGGGGCACCTGCCCCTGCAAGACCCGCCAGCCGCCGTCGAAGAAGCCGAAGACATCGTGTCCGTCAACGGTCATTTGGGGGAGTCCGACCGCCAGTGTCGCTCCACAAGTGGCCAGAATGGCCAGAAGGGATAGGACGGTCACGGCGGGAGCTTTGGCAGGTGCAACGAAGACGGCAGTCAAGAGCCTGGGATAATCCTGAGCCAACGATCCGGGCGTACCGGATGTCGGACCCATCGTTGCGTCAACAATGCTCCCGGAGGACCGCCCTTTTGGCGGCGCTGGAAAGGTGGAATCGCTCGTGACCAACCTGTTCACGTTGTCTTCTCTCCGACGGAACCGCCCGGGCAGATAAGAATTGTACGAAGCTCTTCCAGATCAGGGATTCTCGATTACATCGTCCCGCAACAAGGCCGCGAATCAGAGAACCTGAAGGCGTGGCCAGCGAAATCGGATGCTAGTACGGTGCGTCGCCCGCTACATTACCGGCTTATGAAAGTCCGATGATCTGCCGGTTAAGTGAGACGAGCTTCGAGTGCCCCAGGGCGTTTCCAGCCGGAAAGCACATCTCATCGAATGAGCGACTCAGTGCTGCCGACTCCAAACCGCACTGATCGAGTAGGCGGAAGCGACTCGGGTCAATCGAGCATTCAGCGTATCCGCCAGATGATCGGAGAAACTGCCGTCAGCTCGTTCGCCTAAAACCACAAAGTTTGATTAGGAAGCTGGAATCGCGCCGCTCTTCCTCAGACGTCTTACATTGCTTCGAGCCGCAGATGGACTGTATAGGTCGGATTGCCGCCGGACACAATCATTGCAATCGTGATCGGCGCCGAACCCTGAGAATAGAAAACGAAAGTAAATGGGAGGGAATCGCCTATATTTTGAAAGGAGACAGGGGAGCCGGTGTTCTGATATTTCTGGCCGCTTTCGTCGGTATAGCCCCCGACAAACTGCATGGTCGCACCCGGCGCTGCACCCGTCACAGTCATGTATCCCATCAGTCTGTACATGCCACTGGACGCGTACGGGGGGAGCGTATCCGGTGTCCCGGGCCCGGAGTTGTTTGTCGTGAAGATCGTATACGGACCGAAACTGCCCGTCAAAGTGGCGTCTGCTGAATACACAATCGTGGAAAGCCCGTATCCGGCCGTGGCCTGGCCCAAGTATTGCTTCACGATACCGTCTGGAGCGACTCTAAGCGCGGTGGGCGAACACAGAGCCCCTCCTCCCGTAGGTCCAGTGGGAATACACGTATCTCCTGTCGCCGCCTCCACGGCTACGCCGCCTCCCGCCGATCCAATCAGCGCCGCGCTTCCGTCGGTGTCCACGTCCAGCAGGGACCTGGGTTGACCGCCGGCATATGCTTGGAGCACGAACTGGTCGTCCGTGTTCACGGTAAATTCCACTACGCTATCACTCGGAGCCGCCGAATTATGCAGGGCTAGGGGGGCGTGCCACGTCCCGGTCTGATCCGTGAACTGCACCCAGTTGTACCCAGGAACGTAGGATACGATCCCGCCCAAGAAGCTTCCTTGACCGCGCGCTGTCGCCAGTACGATGAACAGCACGCCAACCAGGACAGTCATCAGAACGATAGTGGGTCTTCGCAGGAACCTTTTCATGATTGCCTCTCTTCGTGCCGCGGTATTATCTGGTTTCCACGTGCAGGGGCGCCATGCGAGCGTCTGCCAGGCGCCCGCTTGCGGAGCGCCGTTATGCGTTTAGGCGCCCGTCCTGTGCCGGGAGGATCACCGCTCTCTCTCGGCAACCCCTTCTTTGCAGACTGCTCGGGCTGGCGGAAATATCACACGCCTGCCGCTGAAGAAATGAAAGTGCCGTAAATTCCCTATGAATGCCGGAGTTTTCGGCTCGTGCCGTCTGCCGGATTCGGCCATTCCGTAGTCGCCGCGATTCGACTTCACGGGTCGAAGCTGAACAGGGAATCGTTCATCTTCCACAGCGATGGTTCCAGGTACGCCTCCTCTTTCTTATGGACCATCACGATGCGCGTTCGTCGGGCGCACAGAAATCCCGCGCGTCTCATTTGTTTCACCAGTTCTGTCGAATCCGGCTCCCCGTCATAAACCGCCCACCGAACGCCCAACGCCCCGTCCTGCCGCGCCTGCCGGACCAGGACCCTCACCAGACCACAGACTCGTTCCGTATCTTCCAGCCTCCATTGACACACGCGCACGAATCTCGTGGCCGATCCTCGCTTGGCAATAACAAAGCTGCCGGTCGCGCTTTCCACTTCAAAGCGCAAGTACTGCCCCTTCGGGTATCTCCACTGCAGAGACTCGGTGTCCTCGAAAAAGGACAAACGGGCGTTTTCTGCCGTAAAACCATTCCTTCCCACCGGTGTTGCTCGAATCCCTTTGACGGAGAGTAGAGGCGCCGCCAGCGTCCAGGCCGCACTCTGCACAATTCCAGCCGCAAGCAGACCCAATCGCTCTCGTCGAGAAACGTTCGGCGTCAGGCGCGAAGCCTTGCCAGGTCGTAGAATCAGAAGACACTCCCACAGCGGGAATTCGACCGCCCTCAACCCGACTTTGCGGGTGAAGACCTGGTTCTTTTCGTTGGTGGAAGCAAAAATAGGCCCCCACCCTTGTTCCTGACAATGTTTGAAAAGCTGGTCGAGCAAAACGATAAACGCCGGTTGGCCGGCATTTTCGTAGCCTCGAATCTTCTCCTTCCGAAAGTTTTGCTGCAGGAACGAGTATTCGGATTTTGCCGGAATTATCCGGCCCTCTCCGAAATTCGTTCGGAGAGGAAACACGGACGTGTGCCCGACGATTCGTCCCCCTTCGGTCTCCAGGATTGCGTGCCACGCGGGCCCGGCCGGGTTGTGTTTTACCCAGTGGACAAACTCATCCAAGGGAATGTTCCCCGAAGTCAGGTGGTTGTACTCCTCCAAGATGACTCGATTCTCGCCGCTCTTCAGGGGCGCCCTCTCGATTCGCATCTTAAGCATCGAGGTGAACCTCCTCGAGGAGGCCTGCGTTTTGATACCGGGCCAGGGTCGCTTTCAGGAACTCTTCCGCGCTCATCCATTTTTCAGCGCGCTGGTCTTGCGTCCGCGCCAGTTTCCAGAACACGCCGTTGATTTCCGGTGGCACTTGGATGGCTTCCATGGGGTTATGCCACAAGATCGAGACTCCTCCCCATCCCAGCTTTCGGCTTTCCTTCAAAATTTCTTCGGCGACCTCTTGAGGTTTTCTCCGGAGGACGCGCGCGGCTTCTTGTAGGCTCCCGTCCATGATTACCAGCGGAATCTCCAGAAAGGAACAGGGGCGTTCGTTCTCGAAGTCATACGGCGGAAACGCGAAATTGGCTCCGTTTCGAAATCCGCACATTTCGGCGAATCCGAGCGATGAATCGTAGACCAGCCCCGCATCGTGGATTCCCTGGTAGAGCTTGCGGTGGCGCCCGAACCGCAGCCAGTGTTGCCGGCTGCCTTTCGGTTTGCGTCCCATCACCTTCGCCAGCGTCTTTGTTTCGGCGGCCAGCATCCCCCGTTCGGCCAGGCTGTTGTAAGAAGCATGGACCCCGACCTCGAAACCTCGGTCGGCTGCGCTTCGCAATTGCGGTGCAATCTGCTCAATTCGATAGTTTGGATCACGGCGATGGTCGCGACGCGGGACCACGAAGAGAGTTGACCGAAAGCCAAGCGATTCGATGGCCCCCAGCATGCCAGGGATGTAATGGCCTATGGCGTGTCCTCTCAGAAGACCCGCGGCCATCTTTACATTCGAGAAGAAAAAGGAAGGACTGCGATACGACAGAACCGAAATGATCACGTTCTTGCCCAGCCGCTGGATGGCGGCGCTCCGGCGGGTGCCATAAAAATCAATGTCGTGCGAGCAGACCACCGCATGCGTCCCGCCGGGCAGTGGTGACTTGGCTTTCGGCAACGCCTCAATTTCCGGATTGGCCTGGAGAGCGTTCTCCATCCACGCCATCAGAAGTCCGGCGTATGGCTTGAGGGGTGAGATTCCTTGCTGATGGAAAACTGTCTCCGCGTAGGGGATCCGTCCCACCGCGTCTCTTTTGTCGCTGGCCAGTTCGAAGCTGGCCGACAGCCACTCGAAAATCTCGCCGAGCCAGTCGGGGTTCCCGGTCAATTCGTCAATGCCGTGAGCAAGATGGAAATCCGCGCCGGCATAGCGTCGCCTGCGAAGCATCGGCGCTGGCGCAGTCGGAGGGCGAGGCATGTACCGAGCAGGAATCTGCAATTCTCGCTGCTGACGACCCTGCACGTTCTTTTGACCGTAAACGCAGCGAATCGCTGCGGCGTCGCCTTCTGGAACGACCGAGTAGCCGTAAAGCGCGGCGAACACACGCAAGGAGTACTCCATGCGGGACCGCACGACACCCGTCACTTCGTCTCCGAACTTCAGGCAAATCGAGTCGCTCGCCATCGGCTGGCTGGCTTGCTTGGGGAAATGGAACCGCCCAGCGCCCTTCAGTTGGCCAATCCGCGCAACTGCAAGCCGCACACGCTGTTGCGGTTCCCCTCAATTTTCGCCAAACACCGGCCGCGAAGAGTTACACCCAGATGAAGCAGGCGTGAATTTTGGACCAGGCGTCCGGCGTTGCAAAGGGGTTCAACCGAAGCCCTAAGACCCGCTCTTCAGAGACTCAGGCTGCGAATCCCTTCGGGAAGAGAACGGGCATGCACGGCCCGTCGGGCACGATCCACACCGGTGTGCGGGGCATGTTTCGCCAAAGATGCAGGCCCATTACTCGCACCTACGGTTGCAGGCAACGCGTCGAGCGTGGGATTCAGATGCGGCACTGCTCTCTGGGGCCCACTCCTTTTCCGCATTTCGGCGCTCCGAATTCCTGGCGAGATTTCCTAAGCCTTCCTAGGACATGGGCCAAAATCCGAGGTATCAGATTTCTCATTGTTAAGGGAAAAACCTCGGTTCTGCATGCTGCACTCGCTTTGTTTATTGACAACAAATAGCCTTACGTTTTACCAATAACGATGGAAATTTCTTAGGCTAGGCGGGTTCGAATCCCACCCTCTCCGCCAACCTCCGCCAAGGCTTCGGCTGGCAGGCCATTTGGGCGAAGCCAAAATGCCCGGAGCGAGCGCAGCGAGTCGAAGGGCCCCTCGGCGGAATCAGCCCCAGGCCGGTGACCACTTTGCTACATCGAACCTTCGAATTGGTCGACGGAACGCCGATTTGCGCCTAAGCTAAAAACAGAGTATATCCACCTGCGCGTCTGTCTGTTGGGCGCAAAAGGCGGCTCAGCAATGGCTTTCGATCGCGCGAAGCTCGACCACTTGGAGCACCGTGAGCTGCAGTTGACAGTTCTCGCGGCGGTGATTGTTCTCATACTGGCGGCCGGCGACGCGCTCCTGATGTATCCCCTGGTTTGGGTCCATCCAGCCGAAGGAACCAAGTGGCCCATGCGCGTGGCCTTCGTCGGGTTCTGCGTGCTGGCCGTGCTGTTCGTGGGATACCTGCTTGACCGGCAGCGCACAGTGAGGCAGTTGAAAGACGAACTCCTCGAAGAATTCCAGAAGAACATCAAACTGCGCGATCAGAGCAATACGGACTTGCTACAGTCATTGCCTGACCTGAACCGTTTCCAGGATTGCCTGGCCATGGAAGTGCGCCGCGCCGCCAGTGCCCAGAAGGCCTTGACGCTGGTCGTCGTCAAGGTGACGTTGTCGCGCGGCACGCCCAATTCGAATGAGGGGAGAGCCGCACTCGGCGAGGCGGCTCGAGCGATGACGCGAAAGTTGAGGCCCTCCGATTCGGTCTATTTGTTCGGCCCGGGACTGTTTGGGATCGTGCTGCCGGACACGGACGCCGGCAATGCCAAACTGGTGGCCTCTCGGCTTGACGAGACACTGCGAGCAGCCGCGGCCGGCAATGCCTTTAAATTTGAGGTGCTTCTCTACAACTACCCGCAGGACGTCCACAGCGCCCACGAACTCGAAAAGGCGGTTCACGCCTTGCTTCCCGATAGCATGTCTTGGGAGCTTGCAACCGGCACACCGTAGTTTGACTCTCAGTCCGCGGTAATCACACGGCGTGCGGCGATTCGCCCTTAGATGATTGTGTTCTTGCCTGTAGGTCATGCCCAGCTGATGCTTTGTCGTAGTGCTGTTGAGAGCTTGACTTCGATTGAAGTAACGGCGTATAGGAAGACTCACGGTGAGAAACGTAGCAAGTCGTCTGCTTTTGCGCCGAGTTGCCTGCGGCGACGCTGACGGAACGCCAGACTTTACCGAGTTCGCGGATTTCGATTGGGTGCTCTTGCCACAGGAGAAGCCACTGTGCCGCAGGTAAGCCGGGGAATTCCGGCGGCGGAAATTGTGCCGCTGGCAACGCTGGTCAACTACCAGGACGGCTCTATCGTCAGCCGCGTACTGATGGGAGGCCAGAGCGCCACGGTCACGCTGTTTGCGTTCGATGGCGGGCAGGCCTTGAACGAGCATACGGCGCCGTTCGATGCCATGGTGTACGTGCTCGAGGGCGAAGCCGAAATCACGGTATCCGCCAAGCCGCTGCGCGTGCATCCAGGCGAAGCTGTGCTGATGCCAGCGAATGAGCCCCATGCGGTGCGAGCCCTCGCGCGGTTCAAAATGCTGCTAGTGATGGTTCGTTCCTAGTCGTAATTCCAACGTTGTGGTGGGGAAACTCAGTTGTGGGAAAGGCTGCGCCGGATGCGTGCTCGATCGAGCGGGTGTCACCGGCCGAGTTGCTGCTTGAGGCGTTCGACCTCGTCGCGCAGTTTCGTCAGCCGGTTGGCGATGGAGACTTGGTACCCGAAGAATATGACCCAGACGGCAATCCAGGCGGTGAAGAGAAAACTAAAATTTTTCATGATCTGTCCTTCCCGGTAGCAGGTGAAAGAGCCGAGTCAGAATTGGTCGAGCGCGCTTCCACCGCCAAGCGGAGTTCGTCGAGTTCATGCCGGAGACATTCCAGGCGGTAGCGGTCCAGCAACAGCGGGATCATGATCCCAAAAACGGCGACGACGCACAGCAGGAGAACCCGTGCCATGGTGGGATTCAACCCCGAGCCCTGGCCGCCCAGAATCACCGGCTGCGGGTGCTGTGTTCTCCAAAGACGATTGGAAACATACACCAGCGGCACGTCGAGATACGCGAAGATGCCGAAAACGGCGGAGAGCGTAGCGCGCCGCTCCGGGTCTTCCAGCAGGCCGCGCAAAAGCAGATAAGAGACGTAGAGCAGCCAGAGGATGAACGTGGTGGTCAGGCGCGCATCCCAGGTCCACCAGACGCCCCATACCGGGCGCGCCCATAGCGGGCCGGTGAGAAGGCCGATGGTACAGCCGATCACGCCAACTTCCGCAGCGGCCACGCCGAGCGAATCCCATCGTTGTTGGCGGGTGAGGAGATAGGCGACGTTGGCCAGACACACCACGGTGAAAGCCGTAAACGAGGTAATCCACGAGGGAACGTGGAAGTAGAAGATACGCTGAATCTCGTGCATCGTCCGCTCATCCGGGGCGATGTACAGAGCCGCGTAGCCGGCAAATATAACCAGCGCCGCAACCACGACCGTCCCTGCGATTCGAGTCTTCATTCCGAACGCCTCATTCATTCCTCCAACAGGAAATCGCACAAAAGCCAGGAGGCTGAGAGGAATACAATATCAAATCCGGCCAGAAAAGTAGTCCACGTCCGGTCCAGCACCGGCTCATCGGCGAGCAGCGAAACCGTCGCCTCGACTGCGGCGATGAGCAGCGGGGCCAGAATCGGCAGCAAGAGCAGCGGGAGAAGCAATTCCCGCATGCGCGCGTGCGCCGATACCGCCGAAAACACCGTCCCGGTAATGACCAGCCCGAGCGTCCCCAGGACCAGCACCAGAATCAGCCGGCCGATCACGCCCGCGAGTGAAACGTTGTAAAGCACGGCGAACACCGGGACAAGCACCACCTCCGCAAGCGAAAGAAAAATGAAATTCGCCAGCATCTTGCCCAGCAGGATCGCGAACGTAGACACCGGCGCCATGCGCAGCGCGTCCAGCGTCTGGTTGGATTGCTCGCGGGCGAACGAAGGATGCAGCATCAGCGACCCGGCGAACAAGAACGCAATCCAGAGCAGCCCGGGGCCGTAGCGGCGGGATTCCTCCGGCGTGGGATTGAAGGCAAAGCTGAACAGCACCACCACGACCATCGCAAAAATGATGGTGGTATTGAGCAGTTCGCGGGTGCGAAATTCCAGGCGCAGTTCCTTGGTCAACAAGATCGCGGCGGCGCGGGCCGTGCTCATTCAGGCCTCCGACCGCAGCGCGGCCAAGATCGGGCGCGGATCGCCCCTGGGGCCGCTATCGCGCTCAATGCGCCCGCCCGTCAGCAACACGGCGCGGGTGGCTAGGTCGAGAGATTCATTGCGCGCGTGCGTGCTCATGACCACCGTGCAGCCGCCTTCCCGAAGCCGCGCCAGAGTCTCGCTGAACCACGCCAGCCCCTGACGGTCCAGCCCCGCCGCCGGCTCGTCGAGAAGCAGCAGGCGCGGGCCGTGCAACAGCGTGCGGGCGATGGCCAGCCGCTGGCGCATTCCGCGGGAAAATGTGCGCACGGCGCTCCCGGCTCGCAAGGCCAGACCGCACGTCTCCAGTCCACGCGCGACCCGTTCCCGAATGTCGTGAAGGCCGTAAAGTTGTGCGAAAAGTGTGAGATTTTCCTCGGCGGTCAGCTCGTCGTAAAGCAGCGTGTTGTGGCCAACCATCCCGACGTAGCGCTTGGCGGTCGCTGGAGCGATCGGATCGTCCGCGTCGGGTTGCGCGGCCGCTGCGGCACTTGAAGGTTGCAGCCTGCCGCCTCTGCGCGCTTCGCTTGCGAGATGCACCTGCACGCGGCCGCTCGACGGGTTCATCAACAGCGCGGCGATGCGAAGCAGGGTTGTCTTTCCCGCGCCGTTGTGTCCCAACAGCGCGACAAATTCTCCGGGCAAGATTTCCAGCGTGATATCGCGCAGGGCGACGAACGACCCGAACCGCTTCTCGACGCGCTCGAAGGATAGTCCTAGACCCGCGGTCTCCGGCACGGTGTGGGCCAGTGATGCTGAGTTCGCCGTCATGGAAGGGGATGCGGAGCCGGACAACGTGTGTTCAGCCTTTCACCAAGTCGCGCAACCGTTTTTGGACGCGCTCGCGTTCGCGGGAGTATTCCTCGGCACTGATGGTCCCTGCCTCGTGCCGCAACTCCAGGCGGAGCAGGGTATCCTTCAGTTCGTCCAGGCTCCCGCGCACGGCTTGATCCACGGCCGCTGCTTTCGGCAAAGCTGCCTCTCGGTGCCGCGAAACGGCCGCTTCCGCGCCGGGCGCTACTACGGGCACGGTTTCGGGGCGGCGCCACAGATAAAACAAGCCAAAGGCAAAGAGCAGGGCGAAGCCGGCCACCAAGATCCATTTGAGACTGTCCAGCCGCGCCGGCATCGTGCTCACGCTGGCCACCGGCGCCGCACCGCCGGCCTCGGCCCGCGAATTCACTGCGGGATTCTGCGAATCGTCGCCACCCGCACCGCCGGACGCTGCGCCGTTCTGGGCGGGGACGGGTGCCGTGCCCGAAACGGATACGGCCAGCGAGGCGTTCGCCGCTATCGGACCGTGCATGTAAACATTGAAGCCCTGCTGCTGACCGGCGGGAGAGAATCCGTCGGCCGCGATCCGAACTGTGGGCTGGGCAAAGACCGCTACGTGCTCCTCGGCGTAGCGCGACACGAGCGCAAGCTTCGTCTGCTGCCCGGCGTACGGCACGCGATAAGACAGTCGCACCGAGCTGTGCCCGGGCCGGAACGGAAACGCGATGGCCTCCTGGTTCTTTCCCTTGTCCAGGGGGTTTTGGTTGACCGGCATGCCGGAGGCTCCCACGGCCGAAACGTCACCTAGCTGTGCCCCGTTCGGCAACGAAAACAGAAATGAGCCGTCGGCCCGATAGTAGGCGACGGGAGGCTGCGTGTCGTTCTCGATGTCGTACTCCTCTCCGACCATCAAATCCGATCCGCTCGGCTGAAAGATAATGGCGTGAGCCCGCACGTGGAACGCGCTGGGCTTGTCCGTGGAGTCAAAGACTTGCAGGTCCCCGTTAACCTTCCCGGGCGGCAGCGATTCGTAATAGTTCACGCCGCCATAGGCCGCATTGAGCAGCATGGGGGCTGTTCCGATCATGGCGTTTTCAATTTGAAAGTGGCCTTGAGCGTCTGTCTTAGCGCTCGCCACCGGCTGCATGGCTCCTTGCAATTGCATCAGGACGATGTCTACTCCGGCTGCCGGTTTCCCAGTGGTGCCGTTTGTCACCGTACCCGAAACCGTGCCGGCCCAGGATGCCGCGGCCAGACAGCAGGGAAGCAGGGCGGCAAGAAAAACACGCGCCCAGGAAGAGTGAAACAGAGGCGTCACGAGAAGGCGTGAGAGGTCGAGGAATTTTTGGATGCACAATGGCTGGTTTGATCGGTGTAAGTTCATGCGTGGCTACCCTTTTCGGAAGCGGCCCGGCGCGTGGCCGGAGTCGGGGTGCTGCCGGTCAGGCTGTCCATTTCGGCCAGGACGCGCGCCGCTTCAATTTCGAGCGACCGTTTCGTTTCCTCGTAGTCGCTTTCGGAAAATTTTCCCGCGCGATACTCGAAGCGCAGGTCGCGCAGGTTCTCGTAGATGGCGTCGCGCCGGTCCATCAACTGATCGAGCCGCGTGCGGTGCGGCATCGCGTCAGCAACATCCAGGCGCACGCGAAAGACGAACGCTAGCGTCGCGCCAGCCAGCAGCACGCAGGCGATGGCCGCTCCAATATCGAGATTACTCATCGGATTCCTGTTGGGACTCGTGGCGGGCTCGATCCAGCAATTCCGCCGGCACGCTCGGGCCGCCCGCTGGAGCCAGGCCTGCCCTCCGGCGCCAGCGGCGCACCATTTCCCAGACGATGTAAAGAGCCAGCAGCGGTGCCAGGATCGGGATCACCCAGGCCATCCAGTTGAACCCTTTCGCCGGCGGCTCGGCCAGCACGGTCGGCCCGTATTCTTGGACAAACGATTGCAGAATCAGGTCATCGGAATCGCCCCGCGCCACGCGCTCGTCAATTTCCTTCAGCATCGCGCGCGAAGTCGTGCAGCCCACGTGATTGCAGGCTATCAAGCCCTGTTTGCACGAGCACATGCAAAGCAGTTTTTGCCCAATCGCTTTGGCGCGAGCCGTCTGCTGCGCCACACTCGCAGGCGCGAAAAGCAGCATCAGCGCCAGCAACGGCAGGAGCAACCGTGGCCCCGACCGGGCCGCAGCCATCCGCATCTCGGCAACCCGGTTCGCGCGTGTCCCATGATTCGTCGCGCTAATCATGGCTGTCCGCACGAGAGGCACCGCCCACGACTGGGACACGCGCCGGAGCAAATCCCTCGCCGGCTGGCGCCCTTTCGGCCGCGGCGCGAAGCGCGAGCACGGCACGCCGGCTCGGCAACATGGCCAGGCCGGTCCCCAAAACGACCACAATGCCCCCCAACCAGATCCACTTCACCAGCGGATTCAGATAGGCGTGGATGATGGGCTGGTTGTTGTCGGGGCTGCGTCCGGCAAAGACGACGTAGAGATCGCGCAGCGGCGAGCTCTCGAGCGCCACCCGGCTCTCCGGTTGCTGGCTGGCGATGAAGAAACGCCGTTCGGGATAGAGCATCATTTCCGAACGGCCGTTACGAAAAACCTCCAGAGTGGCGCGCTCAGACTGATACACGGGCGTTTCCATGTTGTCGAAATCCTGGCTGACGATGGTGTAGGGGCCGATCGAAAGGCTCTGCCCGGGCGGCATCTCTTTCTGAACGTCCTGGTTGAACGCCGAGCCCGCGATGCCGATAAAGACCAGCACCATCCCGAAATGCACGATGTACCCGCCGTACCGCCGGGTATTGCGCATGGTCAGTTCGCCGATCGCGCTCAACAAATTCGTGCCGTCGTGTTGGGCGATCACGCGCGCACCGCGATAGAACTCGGCAGCGATGGTCAGCACCACAAACACCGAAAGAATCAGGCAGACCAGCGGATAAAACTCCCGGTATCCCAGTGTGAATACAGCCACGCCCGCGGCCACCCCACCGGCCAGCGGCCACGCAAAGTTTCGCCGCAGAGCGTCCAGCGAAGTCCTCCGCCAGGCCAGAAGAGGTCCCGCACCGGTCAGCAGCAGCAGGAACAGCGCGATGGGTACGTTGATCCGGTTGAAAAACGGCGGGCCCACGCTGATCTTGCTCCCCGTCACCCATTCGGAAAGCACCGGGAAAAGCGTGCCCCACAGCACGGCGAAACACGCGGCCAGTAGCACGAGATTATTGAAGAGAAAGCTCGACTCCCGCGAGACCAGCGAATCCAGCTCATGGTCACTGCGCAAATAATCGTGGTTCTTCCACCAAGCCACCAAGCATACGAGAAACGAGAGCCCCAGAAAAGCGACGAACCATCCGCCGATGGACGACTCGGCAAAGGCGTGCACCGAACTCACCACGCCGGAGCGCGTCAGGAAGGTTCCCAGAATGCACAGCAGGAACGTCACAAACACCAGCCACACGTTCCACACCTTCATCATGCCCCGCTTCTCTTGCATCATGACGGAGTGCAGAAACGCCGTCCCCGTGATCCAGGGGAGCAGGGAAGCATTTTCCACCGGGTCCCAGGCCCAGTAGCCGCCCCAGCCCAGCACGGCGTAAGCCCAGTGCGCGCCCAACAGAATGCCTACACTCTGAAAGCACCAGGTCAGCATGGTCCACCGGCGCGTGACGTGAATCCATTTCTCGCCCGGATACCGCCCCAGTAATGCCGCCAGTGCAAACGCAAATGGAATCGTGAATCCCGTATAGCCCAGGTAGAGCATCGGCGGGTGAATCACCATTTCGGGATACTGCAGCAGAGGGTTCAGCCCGTTGCCGTCCGCAACTCGCGCTACATGGAACACGCCCGCGGCATCCGCGCTCGCCAGAATATGAAACGGGTTGGTGACGAAATTATTGAGCAGTAGAAAAAAGGTCTGCACGCCCGCCACGATCACCCCGAACCACGGCATCAACTCGGGATGCCGCTTCCGGTTCAGAAACAGCGCCCAGAAGCCGTAGATGGAAAGCAGCCAGCTCCAGAACAGCAGTGAGCCTTCCTGCCCGGCCCACAGCGCGGCAAATTTATAGAACAGCGGCAGGGAGCGGTTGCTATGCGATGAGACGTACGCCAACGAGAAATTGTCGGTAAAGAAGAAATACTCGAGGGTGGCTACCGCCAGCGTGACCAGGCCGAAAACAGCCATGCCGGCGTGACGGGCGCTCTTCGTGAGCAGGACGCGGCGCGAAAGTATCCCCGCGATCCCGGCGACGAGCGCGTACACTGCGGCGACCAGCGCCAGCAAAAGCGCAAACGAGCCGAATATATCCATGCGTTCCCCTCAATCGTCCAAACGTCAGCCGCCAGCAGCACCGGTGGTTGGAAGGAGGCTGGGCTGGTTGTTGCTCTGTCCGGGCGGAGCCGCCCCGCCGGGCGTAGAGCCCGGGTTCGCCTCGTATTTCGAGGCACATTTTGCCTGAACCTGCTCCGCGGTAAACCGGCCGTCGGGAGTCAAGCGGCCCTCCACCAAAGCCTGCGCGCCATCATGGAACGTATCGGGGAGGGGATCGCGGCCCGTATAGCTCACCGGCAGGACCTTGCCCTCTTCTTCGAGTACGAAATCCACGTGACCCTCGGCGCGGGAAATGGAGCCGGTCCGCACATTACCGGAAACCCGCATGCGTTGATGCAGCTCGGAGCCCTTCAGGCCGGACAGCTCCGAAATCGTGTGGTAATACGTGTGGCTTTCCGTGTAACCCACGTAGGCCAGGACCAGCAATGTGGCTACGATAATGCCCGATCCGATCAGAAATTTTGCGCGGCCTTTCATACCTCAGCTCCCCGTGGTGTTATCCCCATGAAAAATCTTAGCATAAGGGGCCCCATCTAGCCGAAGCCATAATCGCCGCGATCCGGCGCGGACCGGCCGTGCTATCGGCCCGTGTGGATCCCTCTCAGAATCCTCGGTAGGGAAAGGGGGGAAGGAACATCCCAGCCGTCAAAACCGAGGGAGGGTGTAATTCCAAAAGCTGGTAAACGAGAGTGCGGTCGGTTCCTCAGTCGGCGGAGGCGGGCGCCGCTGGAGCGTAGTATCCGGCCCGGCTGCGTACCGAAACCTTGCCGTGGTGCGACTGCACCTGGACACGCACGGTGCGGAACGTGCCGTCCTTGGCCGTGTTGGTGGGGTAGTAGCCGAGCGTGTATTGGCTGCGAATCTCACGCGCCACGCGCTCGCAGGTGGGAGTCACCTCGTCGAGAGTGGGAGGGAAGTACGCCTGCCCGCCGGTGGCTTCGGCCAGTTCCGTGAGCGCCTTCTTGGCGTGTCGCACCTCTTTCTTGTCGTGCTTGAGATCCTCTTCGCTGAACACTCCGACGGCGTAAATAGTGGCGCTCGATTGCTGCGCGGCGTGGATCGTTTCCTCGAAGCTATTGCGGCTCAGATTGTCCTCTCCGTCGGTAACGATCAGAAGAACGCGCTTGTCTTTGTGGCCCTTCTTGATGTGGCCGAGCGAACCGATCACCGCGTCGTACAGGGCCGTTCCCGCCCGCGCCTCGATGCGCGAGAGGGCGTCGTTGAGCTCGTTGATGTCGCTGGTGAAGTCGTGTTCGGTGTCCAGGTAGTACTCGTCGTTGAAATTCACGACGAAGGCCTCGTCCTGCGGGTTGCTGGTGCGGACGAAGGTCAGCGCGGCGGCGTTCACCTGCGCGCGCTTCTCGCGCATGCTGGCGCTGTTATCGATCACCAGCCCCATGGTCACCGGAATATCCGCGCGAGAGAAGAACGAGACCTTCTGTTCCACGTTGTTTTCGAAAACGCGGAAGCTGTCCTCGTGCAGGTCGGGAACCAACTGGCCCTCTGCGTCCGCTACCGTGACGTGCAGCACCACCAGGTCTACGTTGCTCTTCAGCACGTGCCCTGGCGCCGTCTGGCCCGGCGGCGGGGGAGGGGTGGGCGGTACCAGCGAGTTAAGGGAGTCTTGGGCGTGCGAGCCGGGAACGCCGCTAAGACAAGCTAGAAGCAAAATGGCAATGCAAAAGCGGGAAGCCAGGCTAATGGCCGGGCGCAAAGTAACCGGTCTTGGCGAACACGGTGAGCGGTGGCAGCCCCTTAGGAGGGTGCAGCTTGACTTTAACCTTGCGCCACTTGCCGTCTTTGGTTCGGTGACTTGGCATGTAACCGAGAACATACTGGTTGCGCAACTCCATGCTGATTTTGGACGCGATGTCGGGCAGTTCCCCCACGTTATTCACGGTGAAAACGCGCCCGCCGGTCATCTCCGTCAGGTCGTACAGCAACGAAGGGCCCGCCCGCTCCTCGGGGGTAGCGCCTCCGCTGAAAAGCCCGATGGCGTAAATCTGAACATCGGCCTCCTGCACGTACTTGCGGACTTCCGATTCGCTGTACCTGCTATGATTATCCCCCCCGTCCGATAGGATGAGCAAAGCTTTCTTCGCGTTGTGTGCTCCTTTCATCTGACTTAAGCCGAGGTAAACACCATCGTAGAGGGCGGTCATCCCCCCGGCGGAAGTGTACATGAGGCGGTTTTGCAACTCGTCCACGCTGGAGGTGAACGGGCTCACCAGTTGCGCGCGCGTATTGAAATTGACCAGAAAGAATTCGTCCTGGGGGTTGGCGGTGTGGAAGAATTGGACGGCGGCCTGGCGTGAGCGGTCAATTTTGTCCGCCATGCTGCCGCTCATGTCGAAAATGACGCCGATGGAAACGGGGACGTCCTGGCTGGAAAACCAGACAATCTCCTGCT
>Ga0187780_10000323_pt1 | contig 36513 bp, 32 predicted proteins | sample 1015_Q2_SP10_20__FD_132429 | JGI IMG/M metagenome (GOLD analysis project Ga0187780, IMG submission 132429) | Tropical peat soil microbial communities from peatlands in Department of Meta, Colombia - 1015_Q2_SP10_20_MG | ecosystem: Environmental > Terrestrial > Soil > Wetlands > Peat | place...
CTGTGAGAAATGGAGAGCGCCTCTCGCGGCAGGACGCCATCGAAATCGTCTACCGCGAATGGTTCACCCACCAGTCAGAGATGGACCCAGATTTGCTCGATACTCTGGTGAGAGAGGAAAGGCAATTTCGAAAGGAAAGCGGAAAGAAGTAAGGTTAGTTTCTTCCTGTTGCCCTTCAGTACACTGCTATCTAATGGCCATTCTTTTTTCAAAGGAGTGGCCATGCAATCAAACCGCATCTGGCGTCCGCGCACTTGGTGCGCAGAGTCTGGGGTAAAGCCCAGCACGCTTTACGCCCTTCGCTCTGAACTTCAACCGTATAGTAAAAAAGTCGGGGCGCTTCGATTCATCACCGAACCGCCGAATGAATGGTTGCGGCGTGTAGATGAAATTTCGCCCAAACGACTGACTGACGAGACCTACACTCGACGCCGTGGTTCGGCTGGAGGCGCTACACGTTCTGGCAACTCAAGCGCAACACCCTCGCCCGACTCTGGGCCAGCCCGGATCTCCAACAGCGGGTGGAAGGAGGCATCATGATCGCCGATGCACTACTAACCCGTTTGAATGGTGTAAGACGTGCGGGACCAGAGCGGTGGCTTGCAAAATGCCCAGCTCATCATGATCGGCATCCTAGTGTAGTGTCCCAAAAGAAACTAATGTATATGGGCGAGCTCCAACGGTTATGCTTCACAACCGCTGGAGGCGTTGATGCGTACTGGTCGGCCGAAACAGTCGTTGCAACTTTCGCTGCAGGAGCGGGGTGATCTTGCGGCGATCGCAGCCTCGCGCAGTTTGCCGCATGGTTTGGTGCGCCGCGCGCAGATGATTGTGTGGACCGAAGAGGGCATGGCCGTCACCGAGGTAGCGCGGCGCATGAAGGTGACAGCCTCGGCAGTGGCGCACTGGCGGGGTCGCTTTCGCGAACTGCGTCTGCAAGGCCTGCACGATCAGCTCAAGTCTGGGCGCCCGCGCACGCTGGACGAGGAGCGCATTGCCCAGTTGCTCAACACGGCCATGCGGCGCAAACCTAGGGCGAGCACCCATTGGAGTGTGCGAACCCTGGCGGCTGAAACCGGAGTTTCGAAGAGCAGCGTGCAGCGTTACCTGGCCCTTTTCGGGGTGCAGCCGCACCGGGCCAAGAGCTTTAAGCTCTCCACCGACCCCTTCTTCATCGAGAAGCTGCGCGACATCGTGGGCCTGTACCTCAATCCACCAGACAAGGCCCTGGTGCTGTGCGTGGACGAGAAAGCCCAGGTGCAAGCCCTCGAGCGCACCCAGCCGGTATTGCCCATGGGGCTGGGCTACATCGAAGGGGTGACCCACGACTATTTTCGCCACGGCACCACCACGCTGTTTGCCGCGCTCGACATCGTCAACGGGCGGGTGTTCACCCAATGCAAGGCACGCCATCGTCATCAGGAGTTTCTGAGCTTCTTACGCCATATCGATGCTGTGGTGCCGCAACGGCTCGATGTGCACTTGGTGGTGGATAACTACGGCACCCACAAACACGCCAGCGTCAAAGCCTGGCTGGCACGGCGCCCGCGCTACCACATGCACTACGTTCCAACCTACAGCTCCTGGCTCAATCAGGTCGAGCGCTGGTTTGGCTTGATCACCCAGCGCGCCATTCGCCGCGGCTCGTTCACCTCGGTGCCCGATCTGCGCCGCCAAATCGAACGCTTCGTCGCGGACTGGAATCAACATCCGCAGCCTTTCGCTTGGACCGCCACCGCCGATTCCATCTTGGCCAAGCTCGAACGATTAAGCAAAGTTATCTGTGGGACACCACACTAGGAAACAATTGAAACAAATCGCCTCGCTCGTGACACATCTGGATTACGAGGAGGGGACACACTGGACCGCCCGCCCCGGGGTTACGGAACCGTCATGGGAGGCCAGTCATGCTACCGAACAATGGATCCGCATCCACACGGCCGATGGATGTCGCTATCGTGGTGGTGTACAGCGTTCTCTCGGTGGCCTGGCTCGCGATCGACTCGCTTTGCGCACAATCCATCGGACAGGATGGAGCGACGTGGTATTTGCGGACGCACCTGTGCGCTCTGGGCAGGCAGGTCGACTGTGACGAGCGCGGGTCAAACCACAAGAACCCCGCCGCGGGGGCGGTTCAGTCGAAACTCTGAAAGAAAACGCCCGCTCGTTTCCGAGCGGGCGTTCTTCACTTCTACTAACGCTCCCGAACGCTGTCCGGGAGAACTGTCTTCCTCACGCGCTGAGCTGGTCTCCCAGCGGCAGCGTGCGGATGCGCTTGCCGGTTGCGTTGTAGATCGCGTTGACGAACGCGGGCGCGAACGGCGGAACGCCGGGCTCACCCACACCGCTCGACGGGACCTCGATTCCGTTCGGCACGATGTACGTGCGCACGTCCATCGCGCCTTCGCCGATACGCAGCACCTTGTAGTCGTGGAAGTTGTTCTGCTGCACACGACCGTTCTTGAACGTAATCTGCGTGTACTTGGCGATGCTCAACCCCATGACCGCCGCGCCCTCGATCTGAGAGCGGATGCGCTCGGGATTGATCGTGAAGCCGGCGTCGATCGCCGTATCCACCCGCGGCACCGAGACGTTCCCCTTGTCGTCCACCGCAACCTCGACCACTGTCGCGACGTACGTCAGGAAGCTGCGTTGAACCGCGATGCCCATCCCGTGACCCTTCGGCAGTTTGCGTCCCCAGCCGGCTTCTTTGGCTGCGATCTCGACGACACGACGGGTTCGTGCGGTATCGATCGGGTAGGTGTCCCACGGATCGCCGTAGTTCCACAGATCGTTGGTCACCGTCTTGCGCGGGTCCACGATGCGCGGCGGGCCGATCATCTCGAGCAAAAAGTCCTTCTGATCCTTGCCCATTTCGGCAGCCAGCTCCGCCACCATCGACTGCATGGCGAACGCGTGCGGAATGTTGTTGACTGAACGGAACCATCCGATGCGCGCATGCGAGGTCGCTTCACCGGTTTCAAGGCGCAGGTTCGGCACGTTGAACGGCGTGTCGATCAGGCCCAGGCCCAGCTCGAGCGAGCTTTCGCGATGCGGGTCCGGCATGAAGTTCGACATGAGCGATGGCGCGACGCTGCGATGCCGCCAGGCCACTACCTTGCCGCCCTTGATGCCCGCAGTCACGTGCTGATACGACACCGCGTGGTAGAAGGCGTGCTGAATATCGTCCTCGCGCGTCCACACCACTTTGACCGGCTTGCCGCCCATCGCCTTGGACAGGATCGCGGCTTCCAGCACGAAGTCGCACTTCGACTTGCGCCCGAAACCGCCGCCCAACAAGGTAACGTTGACCGTGACGTCGTCTTCCTTCAGGCCGAGCAGCTTGGCGACATCGCCGCGCGTCCCGCCTGGGCTCTGCACGCAAGCCCACACATCGGCTTTGTTGCCGTTGATCTGCACCACTGCGGCTGGCGGCTCCATCGTCGCATGTGAGAAATGCGGGATGTAGTAATCGCGCTCAACCACCTTGTCGGCACCGGCGAGCGCCTTGTCGACGTCGCCCTCGTTGCGCTCGACGCGGCCGGGCTTGTGCGCCTGCTCGGCCATCTTCTGCTTGAAGGCATCGGAGTCGTAGTCCTTGTTGGGACCGTCATCCCACTGGACGTTCAACACCTTGCGAGCCTTTGCGGCGGCAAAGGTATTGGTCGCAATGACGGCAACGCCGCCCAGCGGAGCGAACTTCGCCGGCATCGGCGTCGGGTCGATCTTGACGACCTTCACCACGCCCGGCACTTTCATCGCGGCGGCTTCGTCGTACGACACCGCTTTGCCCAGCACGACAGGTGGCCGCTCGATCTGCGCGAACAGCATTCCAGGAACATGAGCGTCCTGCGCATACACGGCTTTGCCCATGGTGATGTCGCGCAGATCGGTGATCTGAACGACACCCTTGCCGATGTAGCGGAACTGCGACGGGTCCTTGAGCGTCAGGCTGTTCATCGGGGGCGTCTTCAATGCAGCGGCCGCTGCCGCCAATTCGCCATACCCGAGTGACCTGCCGGTCGGGACGTGGATGACTTTGTGGTTCTGCGCGCGGCACTCCGTATCGGACACGCCCCACGTCAGAGCCGCTGCGTCCTCCAGCATCTGGCGCGTCGCCGCGCCGCAAGCACGCATCGGCTGGATGAAGTGGCGGATGCTGCGCGACCCATCCGTGTCCTGGTTGCCGTACTTCGGCTCGTTCCCCGGGGCCTGCACAATCTTGACGCGGGACCAATCCGCTTCCATTTCGTCCGCGACGACCATGGGCAGGCTGGTGCGTGAGCCGGTTCCCATTTCCGAACGATGCGCCACGATCGTGACGGTTCCGTCCGGAGCGATGGACACGAACACATGCGGGTCGTACACAGTTCCGCCTGGCATGCCGTCGGCGCCGGTCTTGTATGCGTTGACCGAGCCGCCGTCCGCCAGCACCGAGCGCGGGAAGAACTGAGCTGCGATAACGAGGCCGCCGGTTGCAACGATGCCTTTAAGCACATCGCGTCGGCTAACGTTCTCAATGACGGCCCGATGGATGACTTTGTGGTTTCTCATCTTAGGCCCCCTGCGCGGCGGTCTTGATCGCCGCAAAAATACGCTGATAGCAACCGCACCGGCAGATGTTCCCGGACATCGCGACGTAAATTTCCTCGTCCGTCGGCTTGCCCTTCTCCGAGATCAGTGCCGCCGCCTGCATGATCTGCCCAGGCTGGCAATAGCCGCACTGCGGAACGTTCTCTGCCCGCCACGCCTTTTGCACTGGATGATTGCCGTCAGTCGACAGGCCTTCGATAGTGGTCACCGCATGGCCCGAAGCCTCTTTCATGGTGACGACGCAGGAACGCACCGCTTTGCCATCGAGGTGCACCGTACACGCACCGCACAGTCCGACGCCGCAGCCGAACTTGGTACCGGTGAGCGTGAGCTCGTCGCGCAGGTACCACATCAGCGGCATGTCGGGATCGCCGTCGTAGTTCCTGTCTTGCTGGTTAACTTTGAGTTTCATCTGGTATTCCCCCTTCGAGTCGGGATATTTACTGCATTTGTAGTGTGCACACTCGCTTTCGTCTTGCGTCTTGCCAATGCAGCAGCAAACGCGCTCTACAAGGTGCGCTGAAACTGTACTCCTTTGCGGGCGAATACGGTATGGGTCTCACGACGCGATCAGTTCGCGCGCACGCGGCGCTGTTCTCCCAGGTCTTGTGCGCGTGAGCACGACGTTGCTGCCCAGGCCGGGAGCCGGGAATTCGGCCACGGCATCGGCTGGTCTCGCTCTCATCCTCGCAGTTCGGGCACGATCGCGAGTCGACCGGGCGTCGGTGAAAGGTCTAGCGGTGCTGAGGATCGATCCTAACGCGTTGATGGGATTAACCATTTCCACAGGCTTTCAATATCCGAAGGACCTTCTCCCAGCCATCCAGCGCGCGGTCCACAGTGCCATGACGTTTTTCGACAGCACATCAGGCTCGCGCTACTCTGGCCACCGCTGCGGGATTTCCTACAACGCAGATGAATGATTATTAGCTTGATTTCACAGGCCACGTGGCCTCCGTCAGAGTGAGCACACGGTGACCTTCGACAGGATCATCGACAGAATGCACAACACGCTCCGCGCCCTCGTCGGCGCCGCCGGCGCACTGCTCGCCTTCAGCGCCGCCGCTGGCCCGATCACGATCACCTTCGACACGCTGGCGGACGGCATCACTCCGCTCCCGAACAACAGCGCGGTCGACGTTCAGTATCTGGCCGACGATGTGACCATTTCGGGGAGCGCCACGGTGACGCCCATAGCCACCAGCGACGATTGCGCCGGTGGCTGCGGCAGCCTCGTGCAGGGCCAGATCCTGGAGAACTGGAACTCCAAGGGCGCCCGTGCGCAGACGATTACGATCTCGTTCACGAATCCTGTCAGCGACATCTCGTTCGTGTTTGTCCCGTTCGGGCAGCCGGGAGACAAGGTTTCGGTACAAGCTTTTGCCGCAGATGATCTCGTCTTCCAGGCGGCAGCAGGGACTCAACGAGTCAACGCCTCGGACTTGAGTTACCTGTTCTCGGTCGACGCCGACGACGTGACCAGCCTGCAGCTGTCGCGCCCTGGCAATTGGGTGTTTGGGTTGGACAACCTCACCTTTACCGTCGACGATCCTCCGATTTTGGCGGCCGCCGTGGCACTTGATCCGGCCGCGGTCCCGGAACCGGCAAGCCTCGCGCTGGCTGGACTCGCATTCGCTGCTCTCGGCCTGTCGCGCCGGCGAACACGGTAGTTCCCGCTCTTCTAGCCAAGACTGCCACCGTCCGCGCGCCACGGGATCCGCTGCCCGGCGAGCCTGCGCCGTTCCGGCCCCAGCCTGGTTGATTCCGAAGTCAGCAAAGCAGCTGGCCGAAACCTTGCTCTTGCGCCTCTCCAATGGCCAGTCGACGCAGCGCAGCCAGGAGCGCCCCGCTCACTTTCCGATTCAGTCGCGTCCTCGCATGCGTGGCTGCGGCGTGCGCTGTCGTCGACTCGCCCGCAGTCTGCGCGGGCAAGGCGCCCGAACTGCGCGCGCTCCCTACGCTCAGGGCCGCTGCCCCCTGGGGGGCGGCGGCGATGGTCGTTCTCGCGCCCCTCGTCCTCGCGCGACAGCTCAGGCGCCGGGCGTCGCTCAAGCCCGACTCGAGCATGTCATCCCTCCAGCGGCTTTCACAGAGAGAGTTCGAGCGTCTACTGACTCAAAGCTTCAGGGCACAGGGATATGACGTAGAGGAGCGCGCTCGGGGCGATTCCAGGGATGGCCTGCGCTTCGTTCTGCGCAAGTCGAACCAGAGAATTCTCGTGCGCAGCCTGCACCGCACCGGCGCCCAGGTCGGCGTCGAGGCTGTGCGCGGGCTGCATGAGGTGATGTCGTCCGAGGCCGCGAGCGGCGGCCTGATCGTGACTTCCGAAGAAGTCGGCTCCGACGCGCGGGCGTGGGTGGCAGACAAGCCGATCGGACTGATCGAGGGACGCGCCCTCATCGAGCTCATCAACCGCGGAACCGGGCGCAGGCCGCGATACACCGAGCCCTCGCCGCGGCGCGAACCCTACCTCGGGCCGCCGCTTGCCGAGCTACTGGACTGCCCCGTGTGCGGCGCGCCCATGGTTCTGCGAAAAACACAGGCGCACGCCGAGTTCTTCGGCTGCTCCGTGCCGCACTGCCTCGGCACACGCCCCGTCTGACATCCGTCGCTGTCGATATACTGGCGCCGCGCGCGGTCAACGTTCCGCGCGCAGCCAGGAGAGCCAGCCATGCCGGATATCGACCGCCTCGGGAGGCTTCAGGCCCAGCTGCGAGAATTCGCAGCGCAGCGGGACTGGGACCAATTCCACACACCCAAGAATCTGGTCATGGCGCTGGCAGCGGAGGCCGGTGAGCTGGTAGAGCCGTTTCAGTGGCTGACCCCCGAACAGAGCACCCGGCTGCCTGATCAGACACGGGCTGAGGTCGAGCTGGAAGCGGCGGATGTGCTCCTCTACCTGCTGCGTCTATGCGACAAGCTCGAGATCGACCTCGTGGCCGCCGGTGAGAAAAAACTGAAGCTCAACGCCGAGAAATATCCCGTCGAGAGAGCGCGCGGTAATGCCCTCAAGCACGACAGGTTGTAGGCACGCCGATGCGTGAGACGGCGCCGCCAGCGTACTGTGATCGGTCTGACCCCTGCCACGGATGACAGTCCGAACGACGCGCTGCTCTGACGCATGCTCGCCTATCGCCATCTGTTTCATGCCGGCAACTTCGCAGATGTCTTCAAGCACGCTCTGCTCACGCGCTTGCTGCTTCTGCTCGTGCGCAAAGACAAACCGCTGCTGTACCTGGATACGCATGCAGGGACCGGGCTGTACGATCTCTCGCACCCATGGGCGCGCAAGCTCGACGAATACGAAGACGGAATCGCGCGGCTGTGGAAGCGGAGCGATCTGCCGCTGCTGCTGCAGCCCTACATCGAGGCGGTGCGCGCGGAAAATTCCGGCACCTCCCTGCGCTTCTATCCTGGATCGCCGCGGATCGCGCGCCGGTTGTTGCGGCCAGGCGATCGGATGGTGTTGTCGGAGCTGAACCGCGACGATTGCGCCGCGCTGGCGCGCCTGTTCGAGCGCGAGCGACAGGTTGCCGTGCGCTGCATCGACGGATACCAGGCGCTCAAGGCTCTGCTGCCGCCCGTCGAGAGGCGTGGGTTGGTCTTGATCGACTCGTCTTTTGATCGAGCGGCCGAGTTTGCCAGGCTTACCGAAGCGCTCGCTTCTGCTCATAAGCGCTTCGCGACAGGCGTCTACGCAATCTGGTATCCGCTCATGACGCCGGCGACCATGCACGGCTTCGAGCGGGGTATCGTCGCCGGCGGCGTGCGCAAGATCCTTCAGCTCGAGCTGATGCCCCTGCCCGAAGGCTGGGCCTTCAGCCTGCGCGGTTGCGGCTTGTTGGTGGTGAACCCGCCGTTTGGGTTCGAGCAGGAAGCGCGTTCGCTGCTCACCTGGCTCGGGCCCGTGCTTTCGCAGAGGGATGAAGCGCCATCTGCAACCCAAGAGGTGCGCGTGCGCTGGCTTGTACCGGAGTAGTTGGGGCGGCACACGCGCGTTAGACTTGTTCGATGACGAAACCGCCAGCTCCGCTACGTCCTTCCCGCCCTCGCGCGAAGGCGGCCCGCGCGCCGGTGCGCAACGTTCGGCTCGGCGCGCAGACGCGCAAGATACTCACCAAGCACTACCGCGCGAAGCACGGTGTGCGCTGAGAACGCGGGCTTCGCTGTCAGTTCGCACCGGCGCCAATCTGCTCGGTAACCCAATCCAATATCAGCGCCAGCCGCGGCGGCAGAATGTCCTCGGCTTCCTCGGGTGTGATCCAGCGATACTCGAGATCCTTCTTGTCCGTGCCAGGCGGAGCGTGCAACGTTACTTCGGAAGTCTTGGACTGAGCTAGGTAGTAGCGGCTCACGTTTCCGTCGTCGAACGCGATCGTCTCGCGGAACGCGTCGTCACCCCAGCTGAGCTCGAGCTCGACCAGGCCGGTTGCCTCACGCGCTGCGGCGAGCGCGACCTGCAGGGGATCTTGACGATCGACCAGCAACGCCTTGGGAAAATCCCAGCCCTTGGAGCCGCGGAGGGCAAGCAGTCGATAGCGCAGCCCGTCGAAATGGACCGGGACGATGCCACAGGACAGGATCTTGCGCGACGGGAGGTGGAGCGGTGTCATGGTATCGAGAGCGGGTTTGTTGAAGAAACGTCGGTCACCGGAGAAATTGTAAGCGAACGACCGTCGGCTGCCGAAGACAAGGTGGTGCACGCTAATTATCGCGCGGCGTAAGTCGAATGTAAGCGCGAGTTCGTGAGTCAACGCCGTCGCGAGGTATGCCGTTAGAGTCACGTCGAGACGCTCGTCTCGCGCCCATCAAAGGAGAAATCGTCATGACGCTTTCACAGACTGCGGTGATTCTCGCCGTGACTGCACTGTTTGTGCAGCCAGCGGTCGCTCAGAATACTGCCGACATCGTGCAGCGCAACGTGAACCAACAGGAGCGCATCGAGCAGGGTCTGCAATCCGGCCAGCTTACGACCAAGGAAGCCGCCAAGCTGGAAAAGGGTGAGGCGAACATCGAGAAGATGGAGCAGCGCGCGGAGGCCAACGGCAAGCTGAGCGATGCGGAGAGGCGGCGCATCGAGCAGGCGCAGAACAAGGAGAGCCAAGAGATCTATCGCGACAAGCACAACGGGCAAACCGGAAACCCGAATTCCGCCTCATCTCAACGTATGCAGGCCGACGTGCAGCGCAACGTCAATCAGCAGCAACGCATCGAGCAGGGCGTTCAGTCCGGGCAGCTGACCAATCGCGAGGTGGGGAACCTCGAGAAAGGGCAGGCGAACGTCAACCGCAAGGAGGCGCGCGCCGGAGCCAATGGTCACGTGAGCGCCAGCGAACAGCAGCACATACAAGCGGCGGAGAATCACCAGAGCCGCAAGATCCACCGCGAGAAGCACAACGACCGCGAGCGCTGATCGCGCCGCGGCGCCGCAATAGAAAAGCGCCCGCATCTGCGGGCGTTTTCTTTGAACTTCGTGTCTGCGCTCGAGCTAGTGCCGATCGATGCGCAGCGCGGTGCCCCATGTCCGCCGCGTCGGTGCTCCCTTCCCGATCCCCGGGTGCAACCCGACGCAACGCCATCCGCAAGGCCTTAGGGCCGGGTACACGGAGTAGACCGGGTAGTACGGCGCATAGCCGACCCCGTAGTTGGAATCGCTCGTCGCCGCCGCTAGCCGAGCCTCCATGGACTGGCGCCACAGCTGCGCGTCCAGCCGAGCGCGCTCGTTTTCAATCTCCTCCCGCCGACGCCTGTCCGTCACCTGCGCGAGCTGATCCTGCTCGGCTCGCAGCCGTGCCCAGGCTTGCGAAGCCGCTTGCTCCCGTTTCAGCGCGCACGCGTCATCCGCGCACGCGCCCACCGCTGAAGTGATGTTGGCGCCCTGCACCGCCCCACGGGGGCAGGGCGCGTCGGCGTACAGCGTTTTGCCGTCCGCCGTGGTGCAGCGGTAGATGTCCGCTTTCGCCGCACCCCAGGGTGCGGCGATGAGCACGAGCAGCATCGCCAGCGCGAACGTCCGCCATTGCGCAGCTCGAGTCATGGCTTTTCTATCCCGGGCTGTCCTCATTTCGACTTCGACTATCATACGCGGCTTCTCCCTGAATCGTTGGCTATCCTGGTGGCTCGTTCCGTTCGCAGGGTCCTGCGTTGGGTTTTGATATCGCTCGCGGTGGTTATCGCGGTGCTCATCTTGCCCGCCGCCGTGGTGAGCGTGTTCGGAATTTCGATCAGTGCCGCGCCGTGGCGCGCATCCATCGCCCAGGCGGCCAGTCAGGCTCTTGGACGCCCGGTCACGCTGGAGGGCCCCCTGGAGCTGATACCGACGCTGCGCCCGACGCTCAAGGTGGGCGGTGTCCGCATCGACAGCCCTCCCGGTTTTTCCGCGCCGCAGTTCGCGAGTCTCGGCCAGGCGCGCCTGCGTCTCGAGCTACTTCCGCTGCTGCGGAACGAGATCCGGGTTGTGAAGGTCGAGGCTGAGGACGTACGTGTCCGCCTCGAGGAGGCGGCAGATGGCCGGGTCAACTGGGACTTCGGCAGTCCGTCTTCCGCACCAGCATCTCCCCAGCCGGCGGCGAGTGGCGCTGCCCCGGTGCGGATCGAGGCGATCGAGTCCGTCGCGTTCAGGAACATGAACGTCGAGTATGTGAGCGGTGGCCGCAGCCGCTATTTCGCTTTGGATGAGATGGTTGGCGAAGCGGCGCTCGGGCGGCCCGCAGTGCTCACGCTGCGCGGCGCGGTCGAGAAGAGCTTCCCTTACACCGTCCGTATCGACGGCGGCCCCTTGTCTGGCCTCAACGCATCCGACAAGCCCTGGCCGTTCAAGCTTCATCTGGAATTCGTAGGTACTGCCCTGGAGGTCAACGGAAGCATCAAGGATCCACTGGGTACGCCCGCGGTCGACGTCACTTTCGGTCTCGGCACGCGCGATCTCGCGGAGCTGGAGCGCCTGCTCCAGACCAAGTTCCCGCCGGTTGGCGCGACCGGACTCAGCGGCAGGGTGCAATGGGACCGGGGTCGGCTTCGCATTTCGGAGCTGAACGGCGTCATGGGGGAGAGCGCTTTGCACGGCGAGCTCGGCCTCGATCTGACCGGGAAGCAGCCGCGCGTCAGTGGGGACCTGACCTTGCCTGTGCTCGATCTCGAACCTCTGCTTCGCAGCGAGGCGCAACCAGCGAAGCCGCAGGCACGCGGACCGCCCTCCAGCGAGTCGCTCACGGGCCAGCTCGAGGAGACGCGGAAGAGCGCCGCGCGCTCCGTTACAGAGGCGAAGGAGACCTTGGCCGAGGCGGAGAGGCAGAGCTACAGCCTCAAAGAGCTCGGGCTGCTCGATATCGATCTCGCTCTGAAGATCGAGAAATGGAAGGGGCTGCCGGGCGACGTCCGTGACTCGGCGCTCCACCTCGTCCTGCTGGAGGGACGGCTGAAAGCCCCAGTGCAGACCAGTGTGGCAGACGTGCCGTTGGTGGGTAACGTGGAGGTGGACACCACGGCAAAGGTCCCCGATTTTGTGCTGTCGCTGGGAACCGAGCGCTCGAAGCTCGGACGATTGGCCCAGGTGTTCACCGGCGTGCGCGGCGTGGAAGGCGAGTTGGGGCGCTTCGGGCTGCGTTTGAAGGGGCGCGGCGATAACCTGGCCGCCATCGTGCGCACGCTCGACGTGCGGGTGGGTATGACACAAGCGCGGCTGAGCTACGGGAACGTCGAAGGCGGCAAGCCGGTGGAATTCAGGCTCGACGCCTTCGATGTTGCCATCCCCGCCGGCGGAAAGCTGAACGGCCGTGCGCGAGGATCGCTGCTCGGCGAGCCGTTCTCCGGAAGCTTCAAAGGGGGCGATCTGGCAGCTCTCGTGCATGAGCTGCGCTGGCCGCTGCAGCTCGAGGTGAACGCCAGCGGAGCGACGTTTCGGCTGGATGGCATGTTGGCTGCCGCGGAGGCCGGGCGCGGCACAGACCTGCGCTTCGAGCTGGAGGCAGCGCGCGCCGGGGATGTCGCGCGGTGGCTCGGCCTCGCGCGCGATGCATCCGGCCGCGTGGCCATCGAAGGCCAGGTGCGCGTGGGCAGCGACGAATGGCGCTTGAGCCCTTTCAGCGTTCGCCTCGGCAACACAACGATGAACGCGGAGCTCGCGCTGGTCGGCCTCAGCCGGCAGCCTGTACTCGAGGCGCGCCTCACGGTCGACAACCTCGATCTCGATGAGTTGGAGCACATGCTGCCGCCTTCGGATCCCAAAGCTCCTGCCACGCCGTCCATCGACCTGCCCATCCTCCCCCACGGCATCAGCCTGTTCGACGCCGACATCGACGTGCAGCTCAAACGCGTAACGATGCGGCCCGTGCCGCTGAGCGACGTGTCGTTCTCCGGCCGCATCCGCGACGGCCACATGTGGCCCTCTCCTTTCAGCGCAACCGTGGCGGGCGCGACATTCTCCGGGGCGGCGGCGCTCGATCTGCGGGGCGAAGTGCCCGAAGCTTCGCTCTGGGTCGCGGCCGAGAACGTGGACATCGGCGCTCTGCTGCAGAGGATGAAAGTCGTGAGCGAGCTCGAGTCGCGCGCGCAGCTCGTGCGTGCCGAGCTCGTCGGCCGCGGCAGCCGTCTCGGCGAGATGCTCGAGCGCTCGTCGCTGCTGGCGGAGGTCGAATCCGGCCAGCTCACCCTGCGCGACCCCAACCGCACGCTTCAGCTGCCGATCAAAGTCGCAAAGGGCCTGGCGCGGGCCGCCCCCGGCAAGCCGATCACGCTCGATCTCGACGGCGCGATCGATACTACGGCGGTCACCATCCGCATCGCGAGCGGGGCTTTGCCCGATTTTCTGAAGACGAGCAGCAGCGTGCCATTTTCGATGACGGCGGAGGCCGCCGGCACGCAGCTTCAGTTGACGGGCAAGGTCGCGTTGCCCATCACGCAGCGCGAGATGCACCTCGAGCTGTCTGCGCACGGAGAGCGTTTCGACAGCCTGAATCAGCTTGCGCACGTGCAGCTGCCGCCCTGGGGGCCGTGGGAGCTCGGCGGGAAGTTCGAGGCCGCGGGCAGCGGCTACGAAGTTCCCGACCTCAGCCTGCGAGTCGGGGACAGCCGGTTGAATGGCCGCGGCAGCCTCGCCACGACCGGCAAGCGCCCACGCCTGGAGATCGACCTCAAAGCGCCACGCGTCCAGCTGGATGATTTCAAGCTCGGCAGCTGGTCGATGGTCGAAAAGGAGAAGAAGCCGAGCAAGCCGCTGACGGCAGAGGAGATGCGCGCCAAAGCCAAAGAGGCCGCGGCACAGGGCCAGAAGCTGCTGAGCCCCGAGGTGATGCGAGCCCTCGATGCCTATCTGAGCGTCGCCGTGGAGGAGGTGCTGTCGGGGCCGGACAAGCTCGGCAGCGGCAGCCTGAAGGCCCAGCTCGCGGACGGAAAGTTCATGCTCGATCCGGCGGAAGTGAATATCCCCGGCGGGTCCGCGCGCATCGCGTTTTCTTTCCTGCCCACGGAGAAGGATGTTGCGGTGACGGCGGACATGTGGGTGGATCGATTCGACTACGGCATCCTGGCGCGGCGCATCAATCCCCGCACCGATCTCCAGGGACGGTTCAGCCTGCGCGTGAATCTCGACGCCCGCGCGCCCACCCTCGACGCGCTCATGCAGCACGCAAACGGGCGGATCGATTTCGCCGTCTGGCCGCAAAACCTGAGGGCGGGCATCTTCGACCTGTGGGCGGTCAACCTGTTCGTCGCGCTGATTCCGAACGTCGATCCTTCATCGGAATCGAAGGTCAATTGCGCGGTGGGCCGCTTCCACATCCGCGACGGCAAGCTGAGCCAGGACGAGATCCTGCTCGACACCAGCCGCATGCGGGTAAACGGCGAGGGCAGGGTGGACTTCGGGACCGAGGTGCTCGCGTTCCGTCTGGCTCCGCGAGCGAAGACGCCGCAGTTCTTCAGTCTGGCCACGCCTGTGGGCGTGAGCGGCACCATCACCGACTTCAAGATCGGCGTCGCTGGCTCTGATGTGATGGACACCGTAGGCCGTCTGATGACATCGATCTTCGTCGTGCCCGTGCAAAAGCTCACGCAGGCCAGCTTGCCTCGCGATGGGGCCGATGTCTGTGCAGATCCGAAGATAGATGCACGCGTGGCGCAGGCGCCGCAGCGTTGATGTGCTCAACTCCGCCTGAAGCGCGCTGACCGAGGTGCCAGATACATCAACCCAGAACCTGCATGCCTCTGGCAACGCCGGGTCGCGCGGCCAGGGCAGCTCCCCAGCGCTGGAGGTTGGGCAGACCCCCGGCCGCATCGAGCAGCGGTTTGCGCAGCGCGAAGTTGGGATACAGCATGAGGTCGGCCACCGACAGTTCGTCGGCGAGGAAATCGCGCCCCTCCAGGCGGCGATCGCACACGGAGAAGAAGTCGATCAGCCGGTTCTTCAAGTATTCCAGGTTCGCAGCGCTCTTCTCCGGCGCGCGCATCTCCATCTGAAACACCGCGTTGCTGGCGCCCGAAACGTCGCTTCCAGCCTGCATCAGCCATTGGAGCGCAGTAGCGCGCCGCGCAGGATCTCGCGGCAGCAGCTTGCCGCTCTTCTCTGCGGCGTACAACATGATCGCGCCGGATTGCGACAGTGCGAGCGGCTTTCCGCCCGCAGCGCTGTCATCGAGGATGACCGGGATCAAGCCCGCAGGGTTGAGCTTGAGGAACTCCGCCGAGCGCTGCTCGCCCTTGGCCAGGTCGATTTTGTGAGCGCGATAAGCGAGCCCCGCCTCCTCGAGCGCGACGGATGCGCGCAGCCCGTTGGCGGTAGGAGCAAGGTACAGATCGATCATTCCGGTCTCCTCGATAGCTAGGTCCGCGATTATATCCGCGAGGCCCAGTAGCCCGAGCGATCAGCGCGCTTGGACCGTCTCGACCCACACCACCTCGCACGCGCCGGCGCCCGTGTCGTCGCGCGTGAGGGAACTGCGCCAACGCCAGCCGTTCGCGCCGCGGACTTCGACGAGGTAGCCGCTCAGGCTGACGATCTGGCCGGCGCGTATCCTCAGCAGCCTGCGCTTGACCTCGTCGTTGGCCGGAATCATGTGCATGTTGGCACTGTGCGTCTCGATCTCGCGGCGCGGGATCGGGAAGCGGTCCACGTGCCAGAAATAGAACCTTCCACTTTGGCTGATGTCGAAAGCATCCAAGATGGCCTGATCGGACATCCGTCCCCAGCCGAGCGCGAGGTCTACCGGAGCGATATCCGCAGCCTCGTCGAAGCGGTAACGCTCTTTGCTGAGGACGCGGGCGTCGAGGGAAAACGACTGCAGAGGCAGGATTTGATATCCGGCTTTGGAGAGCCGTGGCGGGCTCGGTCCAAGGTCTGTCTGCACCGGGTCCGTGCTGACGAGAACCCCGGGCGGGTGAACGATCGGCCGCGCCTCCCAGCGGTCCCATGCCACCCAGGCCAGAGCAAACAGAAGCAGCCAACGCCAACGCATCGTTTGAGCGGGAAGTCCCAAGTGCAAGGCGCCGGTGCAAATCCGGTGCCCGGCACGAGTTCGAAGCGAACGACTCCGATCGATGCACACCTTGGCCCGGCGTCGAGCCGCGCGGTGCGCCGACGCATGCACGCCGCGGCCTCAAGTCGGTTAACATTCGACCGCTGGTGCCCTGCTGCTGGTATCGGCGATTCCCTGCGGACTCTCCGCGAATCATGAGGAGCGCGATGCACATGACAAACCACACCTCCACCCAGGAACGGCTCGAGCCAGCTCCGGTCGGTACATTGCGTGCGACCTGCGTCAATCTGGCGCCGCTGCTGTTGGCCGCGCTCCTGGTCGGCTGCTCGACCAAGGCGACACATCTGGGCTCGCTGTCCGGCGACCCGACGTTGGCCGGCAACGACACTGCGAAGCGACGCGCGAACAGCACACCGGGTGCTCCACCCAACACTGCAACATCGGGGAGCTCGGACAGCGTTTCTGCTGCGTCGCAGAGCGGAGCGGGGGCCAGCCAGGAAGGGGCCGGAGCCGGGCAGGCCGGCGATCTTGCGTCCAACGAGGCGGGCGCGTCGTCGTCGGGCGACTCGGCCACGGGGGTTGCAGGCGGAGCGCGCGCCGGCGGCAATCACGCTTCGGCTAGCGGCTCCAAGGCAGCCGCCGGTGGCGCAGCTGCGGCCGGAGCGGCATCGTCGGCGGGCACCACGTCAGAGACCGGTGGCGGCGCGAGCGCCGTGCAGACGGCTGCAACGGACAGCGCGGCCGGCGGAGCGGCCGCAGCATCTGGCGGCGGCAGACCTGGCACGGGAGCTCGCGGCGGCGCTTCGTCGACGTCTGGTGGCGGCGCTTCGTCCACGTCGGGTGGCGGCGCCGCGGCTAGCGACGGCGATGCGCAGGGCGCCGCTGCAGGTGCCGATCTTTCGCAGGGCGACGCGACGGCAGCAATCGAGGGCGGCGCCGCGGGTGCGGCTGGGCAGAAGCGCGGCGGCGCGGCGGGCGCGTCCGGCGTCAGTGGTGGCGCTGGGGGTGATACAGCGGCCACGATGGAGGGCGACGGTCGCGTTGCAGCGATCGACGTTCCGAGCGGGAAGGTAAAAGTCGACGAGGAGTACCGGCCGCAGACCCTGGGCGGCGCGCTGCCCTTGGTGCTCGGTGTCAACGAAGAAGGGCGTTTCGACTTTGATCAGTACGCGTTACGGCCAGAAGTCCAGCACATCCTCGATGACCTGGCGGGCAAGCTGAAGACGGCCGAATACGATCGTCTCGACATCGTCGGCTATACCGATCGCATCGGCACCACCGACTACAATCGGCGCCTGTCCGAACTGCGCGCCTACGCGGTGGCTCAATACCTGATGGGCAAGGGCGTGCCGCAGAACAAGATCCACTACGAGGGGCGCGGGGAGAAGAATCCGCTCACGCCTTCGGTCGATTGCCAGGGGCTGGCGCGCGAAGAGCTGATCACCTGCCTGCAGAAGGATCGCCGGGTAGAGATAGAGGCCTCGATACACCGCAAGCACGCCACCGTGGTTCAGTGACGCACAGGGTGGGGACGGACGGGGACCGGGTGCCCCGCCCACGTCACTAGCGCAGGGCTTGGTTGAAGCGCTCGAGTGCTTGCGCGCCCGGGCAAAGCTCGGTCTCGGTGAGAGCGTTGAACGGCGTGCCGACCGTGTTGAGGCGGGCGTGCAGATCCTGCGGCTGCGGGTCGACATAGAGCAAACCGGTGACGACCTCGCCTTTGGCGTCGTGGTGCAGCAGGAAGTTGATGGCTGAGACGCGGTCGCCGGGGTCGTAGTCGACCGCGAGCTTGCGCAGGCGCAGCACCGAGCCGTCGTGCTGCACCACCTCCTCCAAAGTCCCCGGAGCGTAACGGGCCGCGATCGGGGCGCGCGGCAGCATGACGTCAAGGCTGTTCACCGCCTCGTTGTGCTCCCGTACATAGTCATAGCTCTTGGTCGATCCCTCATGGTTGTTGAACGCCACGCACGGCGAGATGACGTCGATGAAGGCGGCCCCCTCGTGCAGCAGCGCACCCTTGATGAGCGGAGTCAGCTGCTCCTTGTCACCCGAGAAGCTGCGCGCCACGTAAGTGGCGCCCAGCTGCAGCGCTAGCATGACGAGGTCGATCGGCGCATCGGCATTGACCGCCCCCTTCTTGCTCTTCGAACCCTGGTCGGCGGTGGCGGAGAACTGCCCTTTGGTTAAACCATATACGCCGTTGTTCTCCACGATGTAGACCATGTTCACGCCGCGCCTGAGCGCGTGCGCGAACTGGCCGAGCCCGATAGAGGCGGAGTCGCCGTCACCTGACACGCCGAGATAAGTGAGCTCGCGGTTGGCGAGACTGGCGCCGGTGAGCACCGAGGGCATGCGGCCGTGGACGCTGTTGAAGCCGTGTGAGCTGCCGAGGAAATAGGTCGGCGTCTTGGAGGAGCAGCCGATGCCGGACAGCTTGGCGATGCGATGCGGCGGCAAGTCGAGCTCGAAGCACGCCTGGATGATGGACGCGCTGATGGAGTCGTGGCCGCATCCGGCGCAGAGCGTGGACACTGTTCCCTCGTAGTCGCGCCGGGTGAGGCCGAGCGCATTTTTCTCGAGCGAAGGATGGTGCAGCTTGGGCTTGGCGAGGTAGGTCATTTGGCAGCGCGCGTCATTGCTCCGGTCCGCAGCGGCGTCACCTTCAGCAGCGCGACTTTCTCCGCGAGCTCGGTGATAATGTGGCGCGCGGTGATGGGCGTGCCGTCGTAGTGGAGCACCGAGATAAGGCGCGATGGATCGATAGCGCCCTCGTTGACCAGCAGCATGCGCAGCTGGGCGTCGCGATTCTGCTCGACTACGAAGACCTGGTCGTGCTCGGCCACGAACTCGTACACGTCGTCGTGGAACGGAAATGCACGCACCCGGAGCGCGTCGAGTTGCACTCCGTCGTTCTCGAGCGCGTCGAGCGCCTCCCGCATGGCCGGACTGGTCGAGCCGAAATAGATCACGCCCAGGCGCGTTGCCTGGCTGGCGGGACGCAGTGCGGGTCTTGGCAACAGCTCTTTCGCCGTTTCGAACTTGCGCAGCAACCGCTGCATGTTGTCCACGTAGTCGGGACCGGCCTCGCTGTAGCGCGCATAGCGGTCCTTCGTCGTGCCGCGGGTGAAGAAGGCGCCGCGCGCGGGGTGGGTGCCAGGGTAGGTCCGATAGGGAATACCGTCGCCATCGACATCGAGATAGCGCCCGAAGGACACGCCCGCTTCCAGGTCCTGGTAGGTCGTCACCTTGCCGCGGTCGTAGCGGCGCGCATCGTCCCAGGCGAGCGGTTCGCACAGGCGCTCGTTCATGGCGATGTCGAGGTCCATCAGCACGAATACCGGTGTCTGCAGACGCTCGGCCAGGTCGAAAGCCTCGGCGGCGAGGTCGAAGCACTCCTTCGGGTCCTCGGGGAACAGGAGCACGTGCTTGGTATCGCCGTGCGAGGCGTAGGCGCAGGAGATGAGATCGGACTGCTGCGTACGCGTGGGCATGCCTGTGGACGGGCCGCCCCGCTGCACGTCGAAGATCACCGCCGGGATCTCGGCGAAGTAGGCGAGGCCGATGAACTCCTGCATTAGCGAGATGCCGGGTCCCGAAGTGCAGGTGAACGCGCGCGCGCCGTTCCAGGAGGCTCCGATCACGATGCCGATCGATGCCAGCTCGTCTTCGGCCTGGATGATCGCGTAGCGCGCCTTTCCGCTGTCCGCATCGTGGCGGTATCTGCGGCAGTGCCGGCTGAAGGCCTCGGCCAGCGACGACGACGGTGTTATGGGGTACCAGGCGGCGACCGTCGCTCCGCCATAAACGCAACCCAGCGCAGCCGCGCTGTTGCCTTCGAGAAAGATCTTGTTGCCCACCGCGCTGGCGTGCTTGATCTTGAGGCCGATCGAGGGCAGATAGCTGGCGGCGTAGTCGCGCCCCATGTGCAGGGCCTTGATGTTGGACTCGAGCAGTCGCTCCTTGCCCTTGTACTGCTCGGCGATCAGCTTCTCCACCTCGCGCGGGTCGAGGTCGATCAGAGTCGACAGCGCGCCGACGTAGATGATGTTCTTGAACAGCTGCCGCTGGCGCGGATCGGCGTATTCGCGGTTGCAGATCTCGGTGAGTGGCATGCCGATGACATGGACGTCGTCGCGGAACTTCGAGTCAGGCAGGGGTCGCGTCGAGTCGTAGAACAGATAACCGCCAGGCTCGATCTCCGCCACGTCGTTGTCCCAGGTCTGCGGGTTCATCGCGACCATCAGATCGACGCCGCCGCGCCGGCCCAGGTAGCCGGACTCGGACACGCGCACTTCGTACCAGGTCGGCAGGCCCTGGATGTTGGAGGGGAAGATGTTGCGCGGGCTGACCGGTACGCCCATGCGCAGGATCGACTTGGCGAACAGCGTGTTAGCGGACGCCGAGCCTGACCCGTTGACGTTGGCGAACTTGACGACGAAGTCGTTGATGCGGATTTGAGCGGCTGGAGGCATCGGGCTTTCGGCGTCGGCAGCGCACTCAAGCTGCCGTGGCACTGGGCTCCTTGCGCCTCACGCGGCATCCGGGTCCGGCGTTGGTCATGTCGAGGAAGAATTTCTGCATGTCCCAGGCGCCGGTTGGGCAGCGCTCGGCGCACAGCCCGCAGTGCAGGCACAAGTCCTCGTCCTTGGCCATGATGCGGCCGGTCTTGAGCGTGTCGGACACGTACAGATCCTGCGCCAGGTTTCTCGCCGGCGCGCGCAAGCGGCGGCGCAGGTCCTCTTCCGCGTCGTTCTCGGTAAAGGTGATGCAGTCCATCGGGCAGATGTCGACACAGGCATCGCACTCGATGCACAGCTTGTCGCTGAACACGGTCTGCACGTCGCAGTTCAGGCAGCGCTGCGCCTCGGCGAAGGCGAGCTTCGGATCGAAGCCGAGCTCCACCTCCACCTTGATGTCTTTGAGCGTGATGCGGCTGTCCTTGAGCGGCACGCGGTAGCGCTTGTCGTCCGAAATTTCGTTGTCGTAGCTCCACTCGTGGATGCCCATCTTCTGCGACGCGAGATTCACGTGCGGCGCGGGTCGGCTGCGCAGGTCTTCGGCATGGCACAGCTTGTCGATCGAGATGGCGGCATCGTGCCCGTGAGCGACAGCCCAGATGATGTTCTTCGGTCCGTACGCTGCGTCGCCGCCGAAGAAGACGTGTGGAAGCGTGGATTGCATGGTGAGCGCGTCCACCACAGGCAGCCCGCCCGGGGTGAACTCCAGGCCCAGCCCGCGCTCGATCCAGGGGAAGGCGTTCTCCTGGCCGATGGCGACGAGCACGTCGTCGCACTCCATGTGCACGTCCGGCTCGCCGGTCGGGACCAGTTTGCGGTTCCCGTAATCATCGTGCACCGGCTTGACCTTCTCGAACACCACGCCGGTCAGTCGGCTTCCGTCGTGGGTGAACGACTTCGGCACGAGATAGTTGAGGATCGGGATGCCCTCGTGCATCGCGTCTTCCTTCTCCCAGGGTGAGGCCTTCATCTCGTCGAAGCCCGAGCGGACGACGACGCGTACGTCCTCACCGCCCAGCCGCTTGGACGAACGGCAGCAGTCCATGGCGGTATTGCCTCCGCCCAGCACGATCACGCGCTTGCCGATACGGTTGATGTGGCCGAAGGACACGCTGGCGAGCCAGTCGATCCCGATGTGAATGTGGGCCGCCGCTTCCTTGCGGCCGGGAATGTTCAAGTCCCGCCCGCGCGGGGCGCCGCAGCCGACGAAGATCGCGTCGTAGCCCTCCTCGAGCACGCTCTTCATGCTCGTCACGCGCTGGCCGGCGCGTATTTCGGGCTGAAGGTCGAGGACGTAGCCCACCTCCTCGTCGAGCACGGTCTCGGGCAGACGGAACTTGGGGATCTGCGTGCGCATCATGCCGCCCGCGAACGGGTCGGCCTCATAGATAACGACGTGGTAGCCGAGCGGCAACAGGTCGCGCGCCACGGTCAGGGAGGCAGGGCCGGCGCCGATGCAGGCGACCCGCTTGCCGTTTTTCTCGCTTGCCGGCTGGGGCAGCCGGTCGCGGATGTCGTCCTTGTAGTCGGCGGCGACGCGCTTCAAGCGGCAGATCGCGACCGGCTCTGGTTTTTGTCCAGCACCTTCTTCCACCCGGCCTCGCCGGCACGCAGGTTCGCACGGGCGGTCGCACGTGCGCCCGAGAATGCCGGGAAAGACGTTCGACTTCCAGTTGATCAGGTAGGCCTCGCTGTAATGGCCCGCGGCGATCAACCGGATGTACTCAGGGACGGGGGTGTGGGCCGGGCAGGCCCATTGGCAATCGACGACCTTGTGAAAGTATTCCGGTCGACCGATGTCTGTGGGCTTCAAACGCTCTCCTTATTGTCGGCATCCACCGTTGTTGTTCCTCACCACAATGCAGCCGCGCCGATTCTGCCCGGCGCGGCGGCCGGTGTGCCGCCTCTTAAGTCGCGCATCCTACCCTTGCTAGCCGGTTTTCACCAGTAGCGGCGGGCAGTTGCGTTTCAATCTGCAACTTACGTGAAGCTTCTCGCCCAGGGGCGTGGCTGCCAAAAAACACATCCATCCCTGCCGGGCCACACCGAACTCGCCCGAGCGCAGGCAATGAGCGCGCCAACACACGGCGCGTGACCCTTCGAGAGCTCGCTAACGCTCTAATTCTAAATGCGTTGACGCGATACCGGCTCAGTTTTCCAAGCTGTATTCGACGATCTTCCTGTCCATCACGAGCGACCCGGCCGCCGTGCTGAACTCAAGGAAATGTGCGGCCTTCAAATGTTCTCCAAATGCTGCCTTGTCCTTGTAGATCTCGTACAGCAGCACGCGATCGGTCGAATCTTTCGGGATCAGCACATCGAAGCGCTCGCAGCCGGGCTCGACGCTGCGCGATCGGTTGGCGTTGTCGACGATCAGCGGCAGGAACTGCTTCAGCGCGCCGGGATGGAGGTTGAAGTCGACGGTGATGACATAACCGCTCATTCGTTTTGTCTCCGATGAAGGTGTGTGGCTCGGCGGGAGTATACGTTCGAGGGCAGGCTCGGCGCAGACGAAAAAAAGACCCCGCCCAGGCGGGGTCTCGAGTCTCAGTGTGTGCCGCTTTGTCTAGTAGTCCATCTCGCCGCCGTGCGGCATGGGCGCAGGCTTCTCGTCCTTCGGAAGCTCGGCCACCATGGCGTCGGTCGTGAGGATCAGCCCAGCCACGGAGGATGCGTTCTGCAGCGCGAAGCGGGTGACTTTGGTGGGATCGATCACACCCATCTGCACCAGGTCGCCGTACTCGCCGGTGGCGGCGTTCCAGCCGAAGCTGCCCTTGCCCTCCAGCACCTTGGCCAGCACGACCGAGGCTTCGTCGCCGGTGTTGGCCACGATCTGCCGCAGCGGCTCTTCCAGCGCACGCATGACGATCTTGATGCCGGCGTCCTGATCGTGATTGGCGCCTTTGACCTTGGCTGCCGCCTGTCGCGCGCGCAGCAGCGCTACGCCCCCGCCAGGCACCACACCTTCTTCGACCGCGGCCCGCGTCGCGTGCAGAGCGTCTTCCACGCGGGCTTTCTTCTCCTTCATCTCGACCTCGGTGGCAGCTCCCACCTTGACCAGAGCAACACCGCCGGCCAGCTTGGCGACACGCTCCTGCAGCTTCTCTTTGTCGTAGTCGGAAGTGGTTTCTTCGATCTGCTGACGAATGGACTTGATGCGCCCCTCGATCGACTTCTTGTCGCCGGCGCCGTCGATGATGGTGGTCTCTTCCTTGCCTGCCTCGACGCGCTTGGCGCGGCCGAGGTCGTTCAGCGTCGCGTTCTCCAGCTTCAGCCCGAGCTCGTCGCTGATCACGGTGCCGCCGGTGAGAATCGCCATGTCTTCCAGCATCGCCTTGCGGCGGTCGCCGAAGCCCGGTGCTTTCACCCCGCAAGTCTTGAGGATGCCCCGGATGTTGTTGACCACCAGTGTGGCGAGGGCCTCGCCTTCGACTTCCTCGGCCACGATCAGCAGCGGCCTGCCTGCCTTGGCGACCTGTTCCAGCAGCGGCAGCAGATCCCGGATGGCGGAAATCTTCTTGTCGTGGAACAGGATATACGGGTCCTCCAGGATCGCCAGCTGGCGATCCGGATTGTTGATGAAATAGGGCGACAGGTAACCGCGGTCGAACTGCATGCCCTCGACGACATCCAGCTCGTTCTGCAGGCTCTTGCCGTCCTCGACCGTGATGACGCCTTCCTTGCCGACCTTTTCCATGGCGTCGGCGATGATCTTGCCGACAGCGTCATCGGCGTTGGCGGAGATGGCCCCGACCTGCGCGATTTCCTTGTTGGTGGTGACCGGCTTCGAGATCTTCTTGATCTCGTCGACCACCGCATCCACTGCCTTTTCGATGCCGCGCTTGAGGTCCATGGGGTTCATGCCGGCGGCGACGTATTTCATCCCCTCCTGCACGATGGACTGCGCCAACACGGTGGCCGTTGTGGTGCCATCGCCGGCCACGTCGGAGGTCTTGCTCGCCACCTCCTTCAGCATCTGGGCGCCCATGTTCTCGAACTTGTCTTTCAGCTCGATCTCCTTGGCCACCGAGACCCCATCCTTGGTTACCGTGGGGGCCCCCCAGGATTTCTCCAAGACTACGTTGCGCCCCTTGGGCCCGAGCGTGACCTTGACCGCATCGGCGAGGATGTTTACGCCCGCCACAATGCGGTGACGGGCCGAATCGTGAAACTTGACTTCCTTCGCTGCCATTGTTTGCCTCCTGACTGTTACGCGTTCTCCAGCACGCCCATGATGTCTTCCTCGCGCATCACGAGCAACTCTTCGCCTTGAACTTTCACGGTCTGCCCGGAATACTTGCCGAACAGAATCTTGTCTCCAACCTTTACCGACATCGGCAGGACCTTGCCCTCTTCGGTCACCTTCCCCTTGCCCACCGCGACGACCTCGCCGGTATCGGGCTTCTCGGCTGCGGTGTCGGGAATAACAATGCCGGACGCGGTCCTGCGCTCCTCTTCGAGCCGCCTGACGATGACGCGGTCGTGTATCGGACGAATCTTCATAGCCTGCGAGCTCCCGATGACTTGTGGGATTGACGGAAATGGGCTCCCGCTGTACGCACGAGCCCGGCGAATCAATAGGGGCGTGCCCGGATGTTTTCAAGGGGCTCCCGCTTCGAGAGCTGCTGCCGGCTCCAAGCCTGATGCTTCGAGGGCGCGAGAGAACCTCCCGGGCCGGACGGCATGACTCTCGAAAAGCGCCTGGGGAGGCCGCTGATGGCCGTGCTTTGCGCGCTGCTGCTGAGCACGGCCGCACCGGCGCTTGCCCAGGGGGCCGATGGCCAGGACACGAACGGCAACGGCACCATGGGGAAGGAGCCCGGCACGCGCTTGCAAGCGCGATGTGAGCCGTTGCGAACCGATGCGGGTCTGCTCGACGCGGCCCTGGGGGCGGACGCCCAGGCCTGCGTCAGCTTCATCGACGGCTTCGTGTGGGGGCACGCGTGGGCCGCCTGGCGGGGCGAGGCGGACATGTGGTTTTGCCTGCCCCCGGGGTTCTCGCCGCGCCAGGGCGTATCGGCCGTGATGGACTACCTCGATGCCCACCCCGATCGCTTGTCGGAGGATGCGCACCTGCTCGTTTTTCTTGCGCTCACTGCCGCGTATCCCTGCAAACCCTGAAAGGCCCGTATCACCTGCTCACCGTGTTCCTGCCCTTCTCTTTGGCGCGGTAGAGCGCACGATCAGCGGCCTTCAGAACCTCATCCGGGGATCTCAGCTTGTCGTTGGTCTCGGCCACGCCAATGCTGACCGTCACCGATACGATCTTCCGAGGTGCCTGCCCGGCGCGCAGGTGGCGGCCGGCCTCCGCTTCCGGTGGCCGGTCGGCGCCGCGCAAACCGATCCGATGCTGGGCGATGTTCGCGCGCAGCACATCGAGCTCACCGATGATCTCCCGGATGCCCCGCCCTGGAAACAACAGGGCGAACTCCTCGCCGCCATAGCGAAATGCCCGCCCTCCACGGCGCACGCGCTCGAGCTCGGCTGCGACCAGCCGCAAGACCTGATCGCCTACGACGTGGCCATAGGTGTCGTTGAAATTCTTGAAGTGGTCCACGTCCAGCATGGCGACGGTGAAGTCGTGCCCGAGGCCCATCAGGCGCTCGTTCAGCGCGCGGCGGCTCGGCAACCCGGTGAGCTCATCTCGGAACGCCATACGGCGCGAGTCCTGGAGCACGCCGATCAGCAGGAGCAGGGCGGCGCAGGAAGTGAGCAACGCAAAGCCATTCGGCTGCTCCACCTTCTCGGCGGCACTGCAGAACGCGAGGAGCGCACCGGCCATCGCCGCATCGACCGAGCTGCCCAGCGCGAGCGCACGTGCGCTCACCACGACCAGGCTCGCCAGCATCACTGCCAGCGCTGCCTGCGGGATAGGCGACGCGCGCAGCCACGCGAAGTCGAACCAGTTTCCACCGAGCCAATCGGCAAACTCGGTGACGCCGGCTTCGATGAGCCAGAACGTGAACGCAAGCTCAGTCGCGATGACCAGCAGCCGGCGCAAACCGAAGACGGTGAACAGGCCGCGCTCGGACAGCAGGCTGAACAGCGCCAGGTTGGCGGGCACGAACACGCACAGCGCGGCGAAAGCTGTGCGCGCACCCGGCGCCTGCAGACCGGCCCCGAGCAGAGAGCGGTACGCGGCATAAGCCAGCGCGATGCACAGTACGGCAAGAAATATGCGTGCGCGCCCGAACCACAGACTGATCGCCGCGGTGAGCGCGAACGCGGCGTATGGCCCGAATATCCGCAGGCCGCTCAGCGTAGCGGGGAGCGCAGGGGCGCGTGTGGCCAGCACTTGCACCGCGAGCACCGCTGCGGCGGAAATCGCCAGGCTCAGAACGGCTTGAAGGGCGGAGTTGCGCAATGAACGTTTCGCGGGCTGCGGCGATGGGGGACGGCTCGCGCCGAATTATAAAAAGCGCGCGTCGTCGGAGCGAGCACAGGTGTAGCCGCATCGCGACACGCAGCGCGGCCACGCCTATAATTGGTGAATTAGGGGTTCCTTAAATATTATCGACGCGCTTGGGATGCCCTGCAGCTCATGCGTCCCCATCCCCGGCCCGCTCTTCTACTGTATTCGGAGCGCAGATGCCTACCGCGCCGCTGTGTGAACTACCCGCTCTCGCGGCCATGATTATGGACGGCGCGAAGCTCGCCGTGCCATCCGATAATTCCGGAGTGGCGATGGCGGCGACGCGCGAGCTTGTTCGGCGCGGCGCGCGCGGGCTGCATCTCGTGTGCGTGCCGGTCAGCGGTATGCAAGCCGACGTCATGATTGGCGCCGGGCTGTTGTCGACCATCGAGACCTCTGCCGTGAGCCTGGCGGAGTTCGGAGTCGCACCGCGCTTCACCGCAGCGCTGCGCGACAAGAAGCTGCGCATGCTCGAATCGACTTGTCCCGCGATTCACGCGGCGTTGCAAGCCGCGCAAAAAGGAGTTCCGTTCACACCGCTGCGCGGTCTCATCGGCAGCGACGTGCTGACTCATCGTCCAGACTGGAAAGTGATCGATAATCCGTTCCAAACCGATGACCCGATCGTTGTGCTGCCCGCGATCCAACCCGACATCGCGCTGTTTCACGCGCCTCTGGCTGACCGCTACGGCAACGTCTTCATCGGGCGCTGGCGTGAGCTGCTCACGCTCGCCCATGCGGCGCGCCGCACTGTGGTCACCGTGGAGCGCATCACGGACCACAACCTGCTGGAGGACATCGAGCGCTCGCCCGGCGTGATCCCGGCCCTCTATGTCAGCGGTATCGCCGAAGTAGAGCGCGGTGCGTGGCCTCTGCGCTTCGGCGCAGAGTATCCCGCTGACGAACCGGCAATCGAGAATTATGCGGCGGCCGCGCGCACGAAAGCCGGCTTTGAGAGCTGGCTCGAAGCCTGGCTCGCGCACGACAGCGCCCAGGCGCTCGCGTGAGCGCGGCCTCCAGTCCGGTCGAGCTGCTGATCGTTGTTATCGCGCGCCTGCTGGAAGGTTGCCGGCATGTCGTGACCGGCGCGTCGTCTCCGATTCCGGGTGCGGGGGCCCTGCTCGCGCGCGAGCTTTCCGGCGGCGCGCTCCGCGTGAACGTGCTCGGCGCAACGCGCAATAACAGCTTCACCAACGGCGGTGTCGAGCTGTTCGATCTGGCGGCGCAGGGGCGCATCGATGCGTTTTTCCTGGGTGGCGGCCAGATCGACGGCCAGGCGAACATCAACCTGGTGGGCGCCGGACCGTACCCGGACCTCGAGGTGCGCTGGCCCGGCTCGTTCGGCTCGGCCTATCTGTATTTTCTCGTGCCGCGTGTGATTCTCTTTCGGGAGGAGCACACCAGGCGCGTGATGGTGTCGAGAGTCGATTTCATCAGCGCGCCGGGAGTCAGTCCTTCCAACGTGCATCGGCCAGGTGGCCCCTACAAGATGGTGACGGGCCTGGGCGTGTTTGCGTTCGATCGCGCACGCTCGCGCTTCCGGCTCGAGAGCGTGCACCCGGGGCACTCGGTGCAGGACGTCGTGGACAACACGGGTTTCGACTTCGATCGCTCGGAAGACCCTGTGGTGACGCCGCCGCCCGAGCCCGAGGTGTTACGGCTTTTGCGACGGCGCGTACGCGGCGAGATCGCGGACGCGTACCCGCGGTTTGCCGCGAGCCTCCCCAGCTGAAGCGGGTGGGCGCTGCACCGCTACATCTAATGGTGCGGTGAGCATGAGCGAGCAGCTGCCGCTATTCTCCATACCACTAGCGCAGCCGCTCGCCGCTTCGCGTTCGGTACAGCCGGCACCGCCCGCACCGGAGCTCGCGGCGCTCTCGCGCGATCTTCCGACCGGGATCTTCCTCGGCACGTCGTCGTGGTCGTTCCCGACCTGGTCGGGCCTGGTGTATGCCGAGGTTTATGAGTCGCACCTACTCGCGCACGACGGGCTGCGCGCATATGCGCAGCACCCGCTGCTGCGCAGCGTCGGCATCGACCGCACCTTCTACACGCCGATCCCGGCCTCCGACTTTCGCCACTACGCGGAGCAGGTGCCTGCGGGGTTCCGTTTTCTGGTCAAGGCGCCCGGCGAATGCGTGAGCCCATTGCGGCGTGCCGAGGCGGGTATCCGAGCGCCGGAGAATCCAAACTTCCTCGACGCCACCTTTGCCACCGAGCGTTTCGTCCTGCCAGCGCTCGAGGGGCTGGCCGATAAAGCCGGACCGCTCGTGCTCCAGTTTCCGCCTGTCCCGCGCGCGCTTGCGGGCGACAGTCGGGATTTTGCGCGGCGTCTCGGCGAGTTTCTGGCCAAATTGCCGAGCGGGCCGCTGTACGCCGTCGAGCTGCGCGACGCCGGGTTGCTCACGGACGACTACCTGGCGGCCCTGCGCGACGTTGGGGCCAGGCACTGCCTGGGATTGCATCCGCGGCAACCGGGCGTGCGCGAACAGGCCCGCCTGCTGAGCAAGCTCGAGCGCGGTGCGCTGGTCGTGCGCTGGAACCTGCATCCGGGCTACGGCTACGAAGAGGCAAAGCAGCGCTACTACCCATTCGCGCGCCTGCTGGACGAGGATTTGCCGACGAGGGTGGCGCTCGCCCGGCTGTGCCTCGAAACTGTCGCCGCCGGTCATCCCGCCTTTGTCATCGCCAACAACAAAGCAGAGGGCTGCGCGCCGCTGAGCATGGTCAAGCTCGCGGCGCTGATCGTGCAGGAAGCGTCGGCTGGCGGGTGAGCCCGCAGCGCCGCGCGAAGCTGGAGATAACGTTAGCGGGCGGACGGCAAAGCCAGCGTGGGCCAGACCTGTGCGCCGAGCGCGCTCTCGGGCTCGATCAAGACCACGGCCTGCCCGGCCAGCTCGCGTGCCGACCGCGTTGCGCCAGCCTTGAGATAGCGCTGAAGCGCCTCCACCGGATCGTCACCCGGCGCGGCGTCGATGGAGCGCCCGCGGAGCTCCACTCGGCGTCCCGCGTATCCCTGCGGCGCATGTGAGGCTCGCCCGAACTTCGATGCGCCGAAATCGGCCCGGCCGGGTTGCCGAAATGGAAATGGCGCCTCGGGATGTTCGGCGTAGAAAGACCAGACGCTGAAGTGACTCACGCCCGTGAGCCCGTTCAGATAGTGCAGCGCCGCCTCTCCACCTAACGCGGCGCACAGCAGACGGCGCCCATATAAAATGGCGAACTCGGGGTGGCGCGAGAAAAAATCCGCGCGGTCAGCGCCTGCGATCCGGGCGAGCCGCTTGAGGTCGACGCGGGTGATGGGCTCCAGAGAGCGCTCGTCGGGCATGGCGTGAATATAGCGCATGCCCCGACGTCCCACCGCGGGTAGGGTATAGTCCGATAGGTTCGAGCCCGTAGCTCGAGGAGCCGATCGTGAAACCCGCTCTGTTCTTCGCTCTATTTCTCGTGTTCGCATCGCAGGCTTTCGCTGGCTGCCCGCCGCTGCTCGATCACCGCTATAAGACGCTGCAGGGCGGGGAGATCAACCTGTGCGAATTCGCGGACCGCCCAGTGCTGGTCGTCAACACAGCGAGCAAGTGCGGCTTTACTCCTCAGTTCGAAAAGCTCGAGGGCATGTATCGCGACCTGCGCGAGAAGGGCCTCATGATCGTGGGCTTTCCGTCCAATGACTTTCGGCAGGAGCTCGCCACCAACCAGCAGATCGGCGAGTTCTGCCTGCTCACCTACAAGGTCGAGTTTCCGATGGTTGAAAAAAGCGGGGTCACCGGGGCCGGTGCGGATCCGCTGTACCGGCAGCTGCGCGAGGCGACCGGGCAGGCGCCGAAATGGAACTTTCACAAGTATCTGATCGCTCCGGGCGCGAAACAGGTTTACAGCTTCGCCACTCAGGTCGAGCCCGATGCGCCTGAGATCATGAGCAAGCTCAAGCCGCTGCTCAAGTGAGGCGGCGCGCCCCGCAATGGCCGGCCCGCTGGAAGGGGTCAGAGTCCTCGATCTGACACGCGTGCTGGCGGGGCCGATGGCCACGCAGACGCTGGCCGATCTCGGCGCCGAGGTGATCAAGATCGAGCGGCCGAAGACCGGCGACGACACGCGCGGCTGGGGCCCACCCTTCCTGAGGCGCCCCGGCGGCGAGCCATCATCGGACAGCACTTACTTCGCCTGTTGCAACCGCGGCAAAAAGTCCGTGACTGTCGATCTCTCCACTGTCGAGGGACAGGACATCGTGCGTCGGCTCGCTCAGCGCTGCGATGTGTTGACGGAGAACTACAAGGTCGGTGACTTGCAGCGCTACGGGCTGGATTACGCCAGTCTGCATGCGCTCAACCCGCGGCTGGTCTACTGCTCCATCACCGGCTATGGCCAGTCCGGTCCTTACAGCGCCCGGCCCGGCTACGATCCCATTGCCCAGGCTGTGGGGGGACTCATGAGCGTCACCGGCGAACGCGATGGCTTGCCCGGCGCGGGGCCCCAGCGGGTCGGCGTCGCAGTGACCGACATGTTGACCGCGATCTTCGCGGTGAGCGGCATTCTCGCCGCGCTGCTGCACCGGACTCGCAGCGGCGTGGGCCAGCACATCGATCTCGCCCTGCTCGACGTGCAGGTGGCTTCGATGATCAACATCGCGCAGGCATACCTGTCGGCTGGCATCGTTGCGCCGCGCGGTGGCAACGTGCATCCGAGCGTCGTACCGTCCCAGGTGTTCGATTGCTCCGATGGCCAGGTCATGCTGGCCGCGGGCAACGACAGCCAGTTCGCGAAGCTGTGCGCGGCCACCGGGCACGCAGAGCTCGCCCGCGACGCGCGCTTCGCCACCAACGATGCGCGCGTGCGCAACCGGGAGCTGATCATTCCAATGCTGGAATCCCTGCTGCGCGCCAAGCCTGTTGCCTACTGGACCGAGAATCTGGCGGCGGCAGGTGTTCCCTGCGGCCCGATCAACGACATTGCGGCGGTATTCGCGGATCCACAGGTCCGGCACCGCAACATGCGCGTGGAGGTCGAGCATGCCACCCTGGGCACGCTACCCTTGGTTGGCAGCCCCCTGCGGTTGTCGCAGACACCCGTCGAGTACGGTCTGGCGCCTCCGCTTCTCGGCCAGCACACAGACGAGGTGCTGACCGGCTTGCTGGCGCTCGAGCAGACAGAGATTGACCGCCTGCGCCGCATGCACGTGCTCTGAAGCGGCGCATTTCCGACCCCGGGCGCATGGGATATTTTGCAATGTCTGTCGCTTACTTACGCTTCATTTGTTGTGGTTGGGCGACTTCGCGCCTTTGCACCTTGACGCCCGTGAGAGGGGGGTGTTACATAACCCAAACGGCCTTAACCGAATTGTCAGAGGCATGCGTTACGATCTGTGGCTTTGGCCCTTGGCCTGGGCCAGGGTGAGGGGCCTGGGTCGCCGGGCTGGGCGCGACACAAAAAGCCTTTCTTAAGGGTTCTCGAATCTCTACGGTTGATGCGAGTGGCTCGCCCTTCTCATCTCGGTTTCACGCTGCTCGAGCTGTTGGTAGTGATCGTCATCATCGGACTGCTGGTCGGTTACGTCGCCCCGCGCTACTTTGCGCAGGAGGGCAAATCGAAGATTCAGGTCACACGCGCGCAGATCGACTCATTTGACAAGGCGCTCGATCAGTACCGTCTCGATACCGGGCACTATCCGACGAGCGAGCAGGGTTTAGGCGCGCTGTTCACCAGACCCAACAACGAGCCAAAGTGGAACGGACCGTATTTGCGCAAGGCCGTGCCTTTGGACCCGTGGGATCACCCCTACATCTACCGGCAGCCCGGCGAGCATGGCGAGTACGACCTGGTTTCACTGGGAAAGGACGGCCAGCCGGGCGGCACGGGTGAGGATGCGGACATCACCAACTACTAGGTTTTCCGATGCGTTACCAGGTTAAAGCGGTCAAGCCCGGGGCGGGAGATGTCGTTTCCCTGCTCCTTGATGCGCGTGACCTGCGTGACGCCAACGAGCAGGCGCAAGCGCAGGGCTACCTGGTTGTCGGGGTGCGTCCAGCGAGTGCGGTCGCTTTGCCGCAAGGCCTGGGAACGGCGCGATTCCCACTTGTCCTGTTCACCCAAGAGCTGCTCGCGCTGTTGCGCTCTGGTATCAGTCTGCTGGAAGCGATCGAGACGCTGGCCGAGAAGGAGTCGCGCCCCGCGACCTCGGGTGTCCTGGTTGGCCTGGCGCAGCGACTTAAGCAGGGTCAATCCTTCTCGTCCGCCCTACAGGGTTTCCCGCAGACCTTTCCGGATCTGTTTGTGGCGACGGTGCGAGCGAGCGAGCGCACCGGCGACCTGCCCGAGGCGCTGGCGCGCTATGTGGCGTATCAGACGCAGCTCGACGGTGTCAAAAAGCACCTGGTCAGCGCTTCGATTTACCCGGCCATCCTCATCATCGTGGGCGGCTTGGTCTGCATGTTCCTGCTCGGCTACGTGGTACCACGGTTCTCTCGCATATACGAGGACATCGGTGGAAATCTGCCATGGCTCACACGGCTGCTCATGGCCTGGGGCGGATTCGTGGAGCGCCGCGGCTTGCTCCTGCTCGGCCTAGTGTGCGCGGTTATCGTAGGACTTGTGGTATGGCTTCGGCAGCCATCCGCCCGGCGCTGGCTAAGCCGCCTGTTCGCTCGCATTCCGGCGGTCGGCGCACGTGCGCGCGTATACCAACTGACGCGCCTGTACCGCACCGTCGGCATGCTGCTGGGGGGCGGGACTCCGGTGACCCAGGCGCTGGCGATGGTGTCCGGACTTCTCGACCAAGAGCTGCAACAGCGCCTTGCGCAGGCCGCCCGCAGCATCCGGGAGGGTCAGCCGATCTCGCAGTCGCTCGACTCCCAAGGCCTTACGACGCCGGTAGCGCTGCGCATGCTGCGGGTGGGGGAACGGACCGGTCAAATGGGCGAGATGATGGAGCGCATCGCCACGTTCCACGAGGAGGAGCTGGCGCGCTGGGTGGAGCGGTTCACCCGCGTGTTCGAGCCGGTCCTCATGGCCGTCATCGGCGTCGTGATCGGGGGGATCGTAGTCCTCATGTATTTCCCCATCTTCGAGCTGGCTGGGAGCATGCATTGAACCCGCGCGAGCTGGAATCGGCGCCGCTGATTCTTCCCGATGACGTCGCGAAGGCGAGGGCTAGCGCTCGCGCGAGCGGCAAGCGCATCGTGGACATACTGGAGGAGCAATCCGAGCTGCTGCCTGACAAGTTCGTGGCCGCGCTGGGTGCCACGCTCGGCTACACGGCAGTGTCGATGCGCGAGCTGGATGGCCTCGAGCCGGCGTTCGATCTGCTGCCTTATACGGAGGCCTTGGCGCATGGCTGCGTGCTCGCGCGCGACGCGGAGGCGCAGCTCTTGCTGGCCTTTGGCGATCCGTTCGACCCGGCCCTGCGCCCGTGGGCGGAGGAGCGCATTCCTGGCGCGTTGCACTGGTGCCTGGCCCACACCACCGATGTCGCGGCGTATCTAGCCCGCTATGGCGAGAGCCTGCGAGCCATGGACTCGCTCCTGAGCGAGTCGGTGCAAGAGGACGGCGCCCGAGGTCGCGTGGAGGAGCTGTCGCTGAAGACCATCAGCGAAGCGGGCAGTCCGGTCGTACGGCTGGTGCACTCGACGCTTTACGACGCGCTGAAAGCCGGCGCGAGCGATATTCATCTGGAAACCACTGCCACGCACCTGGTCATCAAGTACAGGATGGACGGCGTGTTGAGCCCGATCGGCACGGCGCAAGGCCTGGACATGGCCGAGCAAGTCATATCGCGCGTCAAGGTGATGGCCGAGTTGGACATCGCCGAGCGGCGCATCCCGCAGGACGGGCGCTTTAAGGTCGTGGCTCAGGGGCGCGAGATCGATTTTCGCGTATCGGTGATGCCGAGCATCTTCGGTGAAGACGCCGTGTTGCGTATCCTGGACAAGCAAAGCCTGGCCGACCACGTCAAGGGGCTGACGCTCGACGCACTCGGGTTCGATGCCCAGGCGGCTGCCACCCTGCGGCGCTTGTCGAGCGAGCCTTACGGCATGCTACTCGTGACGGGGCCGACCGGCAGCGGCAAGACGACCACGCTGTATGCCGCGATTTCGGAGATCAACCACGGTGCGGACAAGCTGATCACGATCGAGGATCCGGTTGAATATCAGCTGCCCGGAGTGCTGCAGATCCCGGTAAATGAGAAAAAGGGCCTCACGTTTGCCCGCGGCCTCCGCTCGATCTTGCGGCACGATCCGGACAAGATCATGGTGGGTGAGATTCGCGACCCCGAAACTGCGCAGATTGCAGTCCAAGCCGCGCTCACCGGGCACCTCGTTTTCACCACGGTCCACGCGAACAATGTGTTCGACGTGATCGGCCGCTTTATGCACATGGGTGTTGACCCATACAGCTTCGTCTCGGCCCTCAATGGCATCGCCGCGCAGCGCCTCGTGCGGGTGAACTGCAGCCACTGCGTCAGAGACGCGGCGCCCGATACGCAGTTGCTGGCCGAGTCGGGTCTCACCCTGGAGCAGGTGCGTGATTGGAGGCTGCGCGCCGGGAGCGGTTGCGGACACTGCCGCGGTAGTGGCTTCCGCGGGCGCAGGGCGATCTCGGAGATCATGGTGCTCAACGACGAGATTCGCGAGCTGATCACTGCGCGAGAGCCCATTCGCCGGGTAAAGGAGGCGGCGCGCAGACAGCAGACGCGGTTCCTGCGCGAAGCCGCGCTCGAGATTGTGCGCAGCGGCGAGAGCACGCTACAGGAGATAAACCGTGTCACGCTGGTTGGGTAGTTTGCTGCCGGGGAAGGATTGGCGCGTGGAGCTGAGGCCCGCCTCGGTGAGTGTGGCGCGGCGCGGAGCCACGCTGCGCGCGCGCTCCGAGACGCAGCGCACGATCGCGGTCGAGGCAGGTGCGACGGACGGCAGCGAAGCGCCGGAGCTCTGGCGAGCGGCCTCCGATGTTCTGGTCGAGACACTGCGTGAGCGGCGCGTGCGCCTCGGGCGGGTGGAGGTCGTGCTGTCGGATCACTTCGTGCGCTACCTGCTGATCCCCTGGAGCCGCGGACTTGTGAGCGACAGCGAGCGCCTCAGCTTCGCGCGGCTGGCGTTCAAGGAGCTGTATGGAATTGCGGCCGACTCCTGGGACTTCTGCCTGGACGAGCAGCCGGCGGGCCAGGCCTCCTTCGCGGCTGCCGTGGACCGCGCGCTGGTTTCGTCGGTGCGGGACGCAGTCACGCGCGCGGGTGGCCAGCTCGCATCGCTGGTTCCAAATTTGGTCGACCGGATCAACCGCCATCGCTCGGCCCTGAAGGCGCGGCAGTTCTGCTTTGCCGCGGCGGAGCCGGGACGGGCGAGCCTGGCTTTTCATGCGAACGGAGCCTGGCAAGCCGTGCGCAGCCGCCGCATCGACGGTCCTCTCGGACAAGCGTTGCCGGTCCTTCTGAAACAGGAGGCGGCGGTGGGCGACGCGAGCGGTGGTGGCGTACTGTATCTGTGCTCGGATGCTTCACCGCCTCCCGCTGCGATACCGGGCTGGCAGC